>LLEM01000153.1_pt1 | contig 14835 bp, 23 predicted proteins | sample 595841 | NCBI WGS metagenome assembly LLEM01 (sample SAMN02919313, study PRJNA255460) | bioreactor metagenome | biome: chemostat; feature: culture 2012_10.2; material: sediment; isolation source: day64 10degC chemostat 2012 inoculated with Wadden Sea sediment taken from... | place: Germany: Bremen ...
GGGCCAGATAATTATTCGGACTGTGGTGGCTCTATTTCGTATGATGATCTGATAGGATCGCCAGTCGAAGTGATGCCACCAGATTGAAAATGGTAATACGATGAATCAGAGAGATATACAGGTATTGCAGGAGATGGGCCTGACTTACTGGCAGGTAAGAAAGCCGTCATTTTTTCCTGATATGCAGGTACCTGTGATTGACCTTCCAGAGAGTTGTCAGCTGCTGTTTGTCTGTTCAGATGAGCTGGATGAGCTGGATGAGCATGACAGCTGGTTATTTGGCCGGATCCTGAAGAGCATGAAGCTTAGCCCCCCCGAACAGGCGTTACTACTGCCGCCTCAGGCATTGGATCAGATCAGGGAGCATCATTTGACATGGTGCTGGCTGGCAGGTTGCCAAGTGACTCATCCTGCTGGGTGCCAACTGCTGACATCGGTATCACTGAAACAAATGCATACTAACCCAGCCAGTAAAAAAGCCTTATGGCAGCAGATTTGTTCCTATGACTCATAAAATTGTTTCCCTAGCACCGCACCATCTTGATGATGTCTGGCGTATCGAGCAGGCTGCTCATGCGTTTCCATGGGCTGAGTCGTTGATCCGCAAAGCGCCGAATAAGATTGCCGCTAATTTTGTCTTACAAGTTGATGATCAGATCGTCGGCTATTGTTTTGGCCAGAATGTGGCAGGAGAGGCAACATTGCTGAATATCGCTATTGATCCTGATTTTCAGGGCAAGGGGGGGATACGGCAAACTATTACTTGAAGGCTTTATTGACCAGCTGTCGGCGTTGAATGCCGAAGAGATCTGGTTAGAAGTCAGGGCCAGCAATACCCGTGCCGCTCAGCTATATGAAGCTATCGGCTTTAATGAAATTAATCGTAGGGTCGGTTATTACCCCTCGGAAAACGGCCGTGAAGATGCATTGATTATGACGTATCTGGTGATGTAGCTGCCCAGCCAGAGGCCGATGCCAGAAACCGCACTGTGTTACTGCTGTTTCTTTCTGCGGAGTTTGCGTATAATTCCGCCATCTTTCAGGCTCCCAATAGTCATCGACAACGCTGCGTAGGATAGAGACAAACATGTAATTCACTAAAATGAAATCACCCTTTGTTTTCTGCCAGCGCAGATGATGAAACCTAGTTAGGTCTCTATTCAAATACTTAGTTAGGTCTTTATATTAGGAGCTGGGTAACTCACGCCTAATGAGTTGCTGCTCGATTATTGAAATCTCTCACAGGATTATCAACGCTTATGTCTTTTTTACCTGAAGTGAACAAACGTCGTACGTTTGCGATCATTTCTCACCCGGATGCGGGTAAAACAACCATCACCGAAAAAGTATTGTTATTCGGAAACGCGATCCAGAAAGCCGGTACGGTTAAAGGCCGTGGCTCAAACCAGCATGCCAAGTCAGACTGGATGGAAATGGAAAAAGAGCGTGGTATCTCGGTAACCACCTCGGTGATGCAGTTTCCCTACAATGATTGTCTGGTTAACCTGCTAGATACTCCGGGACACGAAGATTTTTCGGAAGATACCTACCGTACGCTAACCGCGGTTGACTCATGCCTGATGGTGATCGATGCTGCGAAAGGTGTCGAAGATCGTACCCGTAAGCTGATGGAAGTAACCCCGTCTGCGTGATACGCCTATCGTGACCTTCATGAACAAATTGGACCGAGATATTCGTGATCCGATGGAATTGTTGGATGAAGTAGAAACCGAACTGAACATGGCGTGTGCGCCAGTATCATGGCCGATTGGTTGTGGTAAAGAGTTTAAGGGTGTTTACCATATCCACCGTAACGAGTCGATTCTGTACAGCACGGGCCAGGGTCACACTATCCAAGAACAGCGCATCATTAAAGGTCTGGAAAACCCTGATCTTGATGAAGCCATTGGTGGTGTATTGGCAGAGCAGCTTCGTGAAGAGCTTGAACTGGTTATTGGTGCATCGCACGAGTTTGACCAGGAACTCTTCCTGAATGGTGAACTCACACCGGTCTTCTTTGGTACGGCACTGGGTAACTTCGGTGTCGACCATATGCTTGACGGCCTGACCAAGTGGGCGCCAGCGCCTATGCCGCGCAAGGCGAACGAGCGTGATGTCGAAGCAACGGAAGAGAAGTTCTCTGGTTTCGTGTTTAAGATCCAGGCTAATATGGATCCGAAGCACCGCGACCGTATTGCCTTTATGCGCATCGTATCGGGTACGTATAATCAGGGCATGAAAATGAACCATGTCCGTACCGGCAAGAATGTTAGCATCTCTGATGCGGTAACCTTTATGGCCGGTGACCGTACTCGTGCAGAAACGGCTTATGCGGGTGACATTATCGGTTTGCATAACCACGGTACGATCCAGATCGGTGACACCTTTACCCAAGGTGAAAACCTGAAGTTTGCCGGTATCCCTAACTTTGCACCAGAACTGTTCCGTCGTATTCGCCTAAAAGATCCACTGAAGCAGAAACAGCTGCTTAAAGGTCTGGTCCAGCTATCTGAAGAAGGTGCAGTACAGGTCTTCCGTCCGCTGCAAAACAACGACCTGATCGTTGGTGCGGTAGGTGTACTTCAGTTTGATGTGGTTGTTGCCCGCCTGAAAGCAGAGTACAACGTAGAAGCTATCTACGAAGGCGTCAACGTTGCAACAGCGCGCTGGGTTGAGTGTGGCGATACCAAGAAGCTGGAAGAGTTCAAGCGCAAGAGTCAGGCTAACCTGGCGTTGGATGGCGGTGATAACCTAAGTTATATCGCTCCGACGATGGTAAACCTGAACTTGGCCAAAGAGCGCTTCCCGGACGTTGATTTCCGTGCGACCCGCGAACACTAATCAAATCATTTAAAGGTTGAATTTCAACCCGAAAGTCAAAAGCCGTCACAGTTGTGGCGGTTTTTTTTATCCATTTTTACGAATCGGTTACGCCTCTCTTTCATTCTCTTTTTCTCGGTCTAATATTCCCTGTGTTGCGTATTGAAGGGGGATAGGAATGATGGAATTTTCTGTAGGAAAAGATGTTTACTCCTGGCCAGGGGAGCCATCCCCGCTAGGTGCCACTATAAAAGAGCAGGGCGTGAACTTTAGCCTTTACTCCAAAGACGCAACGAAAGTAATACTGCACCTGTTTGACAGTCAGGATACCACTACACCATCTCTCTCGTTCGAACTTGATCCTGTGGTTCACAAGCGGGGACATTACTGGTTTTTGTTTGTTGCCAATATTGGTCATGGGCAGGTGTATGCCTTTCAGGTTGCTGGCCCCCCCTGGAAACCGGAGGTCGGACTGCGCTTCAACAAGGAAAAAAATACTGATAGATCCCTACAGCCAGGCGATTTGCTTTGGACGCCATTATTGCCGTGACAAGGCGATTGGTTCCGGTCCGAATATAGATAGCGGAATGAAAAGTGTTGTGGTTGATCAGCGAGCTTTTGACTGGCAAGGCTCCCAGGCTCCGCGCCATTCATTAACAGATACCGTGATCTATGAAATGCATGTCGGCGGTTTTACCAAACATCCTTCGTCGGGTATTGAAGAGTCTAAACGGGGGGGAACGTTTGCTGGTGTCATTGAAAAAATCCCCCCCTATCTGAAGTCGCTTGGGGTGACTGCCGTTGAGCTGATGCCTATCCAGCAGTTTGATATTGATGATGCTCCCGAGGGAAGAAAAAACTACTGGGGCTATAGTCCGATTAACTTTTTTGCCGTTCATGCAGGCTACAGTGTCGAGAAAGATCCGCTGGCTGCTATCACTGAATTCAAGACTCTGGTGAGGGAGCTACATAAAGCAGATATTGAAGTGATCCTAGATGTCGTCTTCAATCATACGGCTGAAGGTGACGAGAGCGGCCCGACGTTCTGCTTCAAGGGATTGCAAAACGGGGGCGTATTACATCGTAGATAAGAAAAATGGCCAATATGCGAATTACAGCGGCTGCGGCAATACCTGTAATGCCAACCACAGTGTACTGAGGCGGATGATTATTGATGCCCTGCATTTTTGGGTGACCGAAATGCAGGTAGACGGATTCCGCTTTGATCTTGCATCGGTGCTGGCCAGAGATAGTTTGGGGGCAACCAATGAAAGAGCCACCTCTGTTATGGTCGATAGATTCAGATCCGATCCTGAGCAGTACCAAGATCTTTGCCGAGGCGTGGGATGCCGCAGGCCTTTATCAGGTAGGATCATTTATTGGCGATCGCTGGAATGAGTGGAACGGGAAGTTTCGTGATGATGTGCGGGCTTTTTGGCGTGGAGACAGTGACAGCGTCAGCCGTTTTGCTTCACGTACTTTGGGATCGCCTGATATCTACTGCAGCGATCGTCATTCGCCGCATCGTTCAGTGAATTTTATCTGTGCCCATGATGGTTTTACCCCTCAATGATCTGGTGAGTTACAGTGAGAAACATAACTGGGACAACGGTGAAGCGAACCGTGATGGTGACAGCCACAACCTGTCGAACAATTATGGCGTGGAAGGACCGACGGATATTGCAGAGGTCGAGGCCCTGCGTAACCGCCAGTGTAAAAATATGCTGGCGACACTGTTGCTGTCACTGGGTACGCCAATGATTTCAATGGGGGGGGATGAGGTTCGACGTACCCAGCGGGGCAATAATAATGCCTACTGCCAAGATAATGAGATTAGTTGGTTTGACTGGCGCCTGACCGATAAGCATGCTGATATGCTGCGGTTTGTGACATTGATGAACCAAATTCGGCGGACCGAGCAACAATTGATTGGAATATGCATATGTCGCTTAGCTCGGTGCTCGAGAATGTCGGGATCAGCTGGCATGGCCTTCAGCCAAATCAACCTGATTGGTCAGAGCATTCCCATTCGCTGGCATCGACAGTGATCCATCCTATCAGCGAAGATGAGCTTTATATTATTTGTAATGCCTATTGGGATCCGCTGGTATTTACCTTGCCGAACCGTGAGGAGCGGGACTGGCACTTGTTGGTCAATACGGCAGAGCAAAGCCCTCGAGACATCTATACTATCGAGCAGTCACCAAAGTATTTGCACGATACCATTTTGGTGACAGGGCGTAGTATGATCGTGATGGTGGCAAAATCACTGGGTTAATAGTGGCTAAGGAGAAAGAGATGTTGAAATGGCTAAAGCAAGGAGTTGCCAAGTATGATCAGTGGTGTGAGCGAATGGGGGCTAATCCCGGAAAACCGACGCAGCTGTGCGCCTGTTCGCTATGATGACGGCGATCCGAGAAAATCGTCCCAGCGAACAACACGTTTAGAGCGGAAAGGATGTGAAAAGACTTAGCAAGACAATGCACAGTACAGCTCGCAGCACCATTTACAGCCCAGCACAATATATAGCGAGAGCTAGTCATGCTTATCGACAGTCATTGCCATTTCGATTTTGAGCCCTTTGCCTCTGATCCGGCCTATTACCTTGAGCTAGCCCGCAGTGCCGGGGGGGTCGGTAAGATCATCATTCCTTCTGTTGGTGAGCGTAACTGGCAGACGGTGAGGCTCTCAGCCAGCAGTTTGACAGTTTATACTACGCACTCGGACTGCATCCGTTTTTTAGCCAGGAACACAGTCCAGATGCCTTGGCCTTACTGAGGGCGAAACTTGAAGACGTCATCGGAGGAGAAGGCAGAAAGGATGCTAATTGTGTTGCGGTGGGGGGGGAATGTGGTCTAGACTTTGCCATTGCGGATGCAAACTGGGAGCGACAGGTTGAATTATTGGAAGCACAGCTGAAGCTGGCAAATGACTATGGTTTGCCGGTTATCCTTCACTGTCGGAAGGCCTTTCCTGAGCTGCTTGGCATATTGAAACGAAATCCGCCGGTTGCCGGTGGGGTCTATCACGGTTTCAGTGGCAGTCTCTCGCAGGCCGAGCAATTAATCGATCTAGGTATCAAAATTGGCGTTGGTGGAACGATTACATATAGCCGGGCCAATAAAACTCGCAATACAATAGCAGCACTGCCATTGGCTGCACTGATGCTAGAGACAGATGCGCCAGATATGCCTGTTGCCGGCTTCCAGGGGGGGCAGCCTAATCGCCCCCGATAGGCTATGCAACATAATGCGCTCACTTGTTGATATCAGGGAAGAGTCTGAGGCTGAAATTGAAGAAGCCACGAGTTTAACCGCAGCTGAACTTTTTCAACTTTTGATGTGATCTAGATCCAAAAGAAAACGATTGCGCAAAACGGTTGCGTTAGCTGCATTTTCCTTTGTGATTTATGTCACGTTTGTGACTAAACTTTCACTCTCTTTCCTTGGAAAGTGTGATGGCGGCATTACTTTATCGGTCGCCGCGTTAGTATAATGCGCCCGACTCTTAATGAGCCAAATTGTCGAGACGCCAAACTTAACTAAAGGGATGCCATAAACTATGAGCCTGTTTATGAGCCTGGTTGGGATGTTAGTACTGCTAGGTCTAGCTGTTCTACTATCTGATAACCGTAAAGCTATTAATCTACGTACTGTTGGTGGCGCATTTGCCATCCAATTTTTGTTAGGTGCATTTGTTCTATATGTACCTTGGGGTAAAGATGTTCTTGGCGCTGCTAGTAGCGGTGTTCAGAGCGTCATTGATTTCGGTAACGTCGGCATCGGATTTTTATTCGGTAGCTAGTGAACTTCTCTGTTGAAGGTATTGGTTTTATCTTCGCATTTAAAGTTCTGCCAACAGTCATCTTCTTCTCTGCACTGATCAGCGTTCTTTATTACTTGGGTGTTATGCAAGTAGTAATCAATGTTCTTGGTGGTGGTCTTAAGAAGGTACTTGGAACATCTAACGCAGAATCAATGTCTGCAACAGCTAACATTTTCGTTGGTCAGACTGAAGCACCACTTGTTGTGCGTCCGTTTGTTCCAAAAATGACGCAGTCTGAGCTGTTTGCCGTAATGTGTGGTGGTCTAGCTTCGGTTGCTGGTGGTGTTCTTGCTGGTTATGCGGCAATGGGTGTACCTCTAGAGTACCTGATTGCAGCATCATTCATGGCAGCACCTGGTGGTCTGTTGTTCGCTAAAATCATCAAGCCTGAAACGGATGAGCCTGTCGAGCAACTAGCTGGTGACGAAGCTCAGGGCGACGATAAGCCTGCTAACGTAATTGATGCGGCGGCTGGCGGTGCATCTGCTGGTATGCAACTGGCTCTTAACATCGGCGCAATGCTATTGGCATTCGTTGGTCTGATTGCCCTAATTAACGGTATGCTAGGTGGTGTTGGTGGTTGGTTCGGTATGCCTGAACTAACACTGGAACTGATCCTTGGTTATGTATTCCAGCCATTAGCGTTCCTAATCGGTGTACCATGGGCTGATGCGAACATTGCAGGTTCTTTCATCGGTCAGAAACTGATCCTGAATGAATTTGTTGCTTACCTAGCTACGTTCCTTACCTAGGCGATGCTGCTCCTGCAATTATCTCTGAAAAGACAAAAGTAATCATTTCTTTTGCTCTATGTGGTTTTGCTAACCTGTCTTCAGTAGCAATCCTGCTTGGTGGCCTTGGTAGCATTGCTCCAAACCGTCGCCACGACATTGCACGCTTTGGTATGAAAGCTGTAGCTGCAGGTACATTATCTAACCTAATGTCTGCAACAATCGCTGGTTTGTTCTTCTCTCTAAGCGCAATGTAATTACTGATACGTTCAGTTTAGAATAATAAACGCCACAGCCGAGCTGTGGCGTTTTTGTATTTGTAGGTTTCGAGAGCCCTAACCCCTTCCAGCCTTGTTCTAAGCGATTTTTCTGCGCAATTCCTTCGCAACGATCTGAATAATTACTTATCCAGACTGGTATAATTCTCGGTTAACGTCACTAGCCCCCCCTCGATATCTCTCCTCGGCTCTAAAACCTCGGCTCTAAAACCTAGGATCCTGCCCCTTAATTCCTGATCAACAGATTTGGTAAAAACTTGTAACGCGCTCACTTTTTGTATCATAAAATCGATTGCGCTCCGGTTTCTGCTATCTTCCTTTGCTACCATCATTCCACGTTACAAGCGACACCTCAGTACCGGCGGGCTACACTTTCTTTGTTCTGTAAAAGACAGAGAGAAACGTTATGAGTGAAGTCATACTGGCGCTGATGGCTGGATTTATCGTTGGGGGGGTCTTATTCTCAGCGATAAAACTGCCGATACCTGCGCCGCCAGTCCTTTCCGGAGTGATGGGGAATTTTCGGCGTATATGCAGGAGGTATTGCTTATCAGTGGATCGTGGAACGTTTCTTTACTTGAATAGGGTTATTTAAGTAATAACAATTGTTTACAGCCTTTTCTTGCGGTAAACACATTATCCACCACTGGAAACACGACTTTGATGGTGAGGCGTATCGGAGCTTGGTATTATACGTGAGCACCATCATTAACTGACGATTGCTGTTTCAGCGTTTCCCCGTCGTGATGGAAGTATTGTCACGGTTTGCTGGACGGCACAACTTGCAAGTGCTCAGGTTGCCTGAGCATCTTGCGCGGTGAAATGGATATCAATCAGGTCGACAATCTCGCATTGTTTCCCTGAGTCTTCAAGGAACCAAGTCCGCTCATCTAACTGTTCGCTGTCGGCGGGCCGTTTGACGGTATAGCAACAGATTGCCGTCAAGCGTATGGAACAGTTTCTATAAGCTTGGTAGAAAATAACTGGACTGGAGATAGTCATGAGCGATTTAAAAGCTGCTGCACTACGTGCACTTAAACTAATGGATCTTACCACTCTTAACGATGACGACACTGATGCAAAAGTGATCGAGTTGTGTAAGAACGCTAAAACAGCTGTAGGTAACACAGCAGCAGTATGTATCTACCCACGTTTTATTCCTGCTGCTAAGAAGCAACTGCGTGAGCAAGGTACGCCAGAAGTCCGTATTGCAACTGTTACTAACTTCCCACACGGTAACGACGACATCGAGATTGCTGTAGCAGAAACTAAGGCTGCAGTAGCCTACGGCGCTGACGAAGTAGACGTAGTATTCCCTTACCGCGCACTAATGGCCGGTAACGAAGAAGTTGGCTTTGAACTGGTTAAGCAGTGTAAAGCAGCGTGTGGCGATATTCTGCTGAAAGTGATCATCGAAACGGGTGAGCTGAAAACAGAAGAGCTGATCAAAAAAGCGTCTGAGCTTTCTATTAAAGCCGGTGCTGATTTCATCAAAACATCGACGGGTAAAGTGCCAGTTAACGCAACGCCAGAATACGCTGAGATCATGCTGACCGTGATCAAAGAGATGGGCGTAGCGAAAACTGTTGGCTTCAAGCCTGCTGGTGGTGTTCGTACCGCTGAAGATGCTCAGCAATACCTTGCTATGGCTGACAGCATTCACGGCGCAGAGTGGGCTGACAACATGCACTACCGTTTTGGTGCATCAAGCCTGCTAGCTAACCTACTTCACACTCTAGGTGAAGGCGATAAAGCAGCTGAAGGCGGCTACTAATCTAATCCCGTGAGGTGGCATTTATTGCCACCTCACTTTTTTTGCCTGTGACTATTTACTGTTTGGTTCTTGCCCGGCTGCGGCGCGAGCGGCACCTGTGCGGCTGAGAATCATACTGTGAGGCCTTTTTTCCAAGAATTGGCTACGCAAGGTAAATTGTCATCTGCTACATTATTATCTGATCGGGGGGAATACCATGTATTTACCACAAGAAATCATTAGAAAAAAACGCGACAACATCGAACTATCTGCAGACGAAATTAGCTTCTTTATCCAGGGTGTTGCTAAAGACACCGTATCTGAAGGCCAGATTGCAGCTTTTGCAATGGCAATCTACTTCAATGACATGACCATGAACGAGCGTGTAGCCCTGACTTGTGCAATGCGTGACTCTGGCATGGTGATCAACTGGGATCACATGAACTTCGATGGTCCAATTGTCGACAAACACTCTACCGGCGGTGTCGGTGATGTAACATCGCTAATGCTTGGCCCTATGGTGGCAGCATGCGGTGGTTACGTACCAATGATTTCAGGCCGTGGCCTGGGCCACACTGGCGGTACGCTGGACAAGCTAGAGTCTATCCCTGGTTATAACATCACACCGACTAACGAAGTGTTTGGTCAGGTGACTAAAGATGCAGGCGTAGCAATTATCGGCCAGACTGGCGATTTGGCACCAGCGGACAAGCGTGTATATGCTACCCGTGATGTAACCGCAACCGTTGATAATATTTCGCTGATCACAGCATCTATCCTGTCGAAGAAACTGGCTGCTGGCCTAGGCTCGCTAGTGATGGACGTTAAAGTAGGTTCTGGCGCATTCATGCAACTTACGAAGCATCTGAAGACTTGGCAAAATCGATTGTTGCCGTAGCTAACGGTGCTGGTACCAAGACGACCGCATTGCTAACCGACATGAACCAGGTACTGGCTTCTACTGCGGGTAATGCACTGGAAGTTCGTGAAGCCGTTCAGTTCCTGACCGGTGAATACCGTAACCCTCGCTTATTTGCCGTGACCATGGCATTGTGTGCCGAAATGCTTGTAAACAGTGGCTTGGCTACTGATTTGGAACAAGCGAACGCGAAACTGCAGGAAGTACTGGATAACGGTAAAGCAGCAGAGTGTTTCGGTAAGATGGTTGCAGGCCTTGGTGGCCCGGCTGACTTCATGCAAAACTACGACAACTACCTAGACAAAGCTGAAATCGTGAAACCTGTTTATGCAGAAAGCACAGGTTATGCATTCGCGATGGATACTCGTGGTCTGGGTATGGCTGTTGTGGGTATGGGTGGCGGTCGCCGCGTTGCATCCGACACGATCGACTATGCCGTGGGCCTTAGCGATATGATTGCACTGGTACTGAAGCCAATGCAGAGACACCGCTAGCTGTTATCCATGCTCGTACCGAAGCGCAGTGGGAAGAAGCGGCGAAGGCTGTTCGTGAGAACATCACGATTTCAGAGCAGAAGCCTGAGCCTACTCCTGAGGTTTACCGTCGCGTTCGCCCTGAAGATGTTTAATGGAGTCAAAATGAAACGTTCAATTATTCTTGTACTCGATTCTTTCGGTGTCGGCGCAACAGAAGATGCTGTTGATTTCGGCGATGTAGGCTCGAACACCCTGGGTCATATTGCAGCGCAGTGTGCCCGTGGCGAAGCGGACAACGGTGACCGTAGCGGTCCTCTTAATCTACCTAACCTAAACAAGCTAGGCTTGGGTAAGGCATGTGAAGAGTCATCAGGTACTTTCCCTGAAGGTCTGGACGCGGCTGCTGAAATCACCGGCGCGTATGGCCATGCCAAAGAGCTGTCTTCAGGCAAGGATACTCCGTCAGGTCACTGGGAGATGGCGGGTGTACCCCGTACTGTTTGATTGGGGGATACTTTACCGATCACTCAAACAGCTTCCCGAAAGAGTTGACCGATCGCATTCTTGAGCGTGCCGGCCTGCCAGGCTTCTTGGGTAACTGCCACGCATCAGGTACTCAGGTTCTTGATGATCTGGGTGAAGAGCACATGAAAACCGGCCAGCCAATCTTCTATACGTCAGCAGATTCTGTGTTCCAGATCGCTTGTCATGAAGAAAGCTATGGTTTGGACAATCTGATGGAGCTTTGCCAAATTGTTCGCGAAGAGCTAGAAGATTACAACATTGGCCGTGTTATCGCGCGTCCGTTCATCGGTGCCGGCAAAGGCCAGTTCGAGCGTACGGGTAACCGTCGTGATCTGTCTGTCGAGCCACCTGCAACAACCGTGCTGCAGAAACTGGTTGACGAGAAAGGCGGTGATGTTGTGTCTATCGGTAAGATCTCCGATATCTATGCTGGCTGTGGTATTACTCAGAAAGTGAAAGCGACCGGTATCCCTGCACTGTTCGAGGCAACACTTGAGCAGATCAAGAAAGCGGGTGACAACACCATCGTATTCACTAACTTCGTTGACTTTGACTCGCTTATGGCCACCGCCGTGATGTTGCCGGTTATGCAGCTGCGCTGGAATATTTCGATAAGCGTTTACCGGAAGTTCTTGAGCTGCTTCAGGAAGATGATGTATTGATCCTGACTGCGGACCATGGCTGTGATCCAACATGGAAGGTACTGACCATACTCGTGAGCACATTCCCGTTCTTGTAACAGGCCCTAAAGTGAAAGCTGGCTCTCTTGGTCGTCGTGAGACATTTGCCGATATCGGTCAAAGCCTGGCTGAATACTTTGGTACGTCTGACATGGAATACGGTAAGTCATTCCTGTAAGGCTAATAACATATCCCTGCCGCTGTTTCGTTCTATATTTGATGTAGCTCGAAACAGCAACCTAACACTAATGAATTGCCGTTGGTTTGAATCAGGCTGACGGATAAATGGAAGGAAATTACGATGGCTACTCCACATATTAATGCAGAAATGGGTGATTTTGCAGACGTAGTTCTGATGCCTGGTGATCCGCTACGTGCCAAGTATATTGCTGAAACATTCCTGGATGATGCAAAAGAAGTGTGTAATGTCCGTAACATGTACGGTTACACGGGCACATACAAAGGCCGTAAGATCTCTGTAATGGGTCACGGTATGGGCATCCCTTCATGCTCAATCTACGCGACTGAACTGGTTAAAGATTTCGGCGTGAAGAAAATCATCCGCGTTGGTAGCTGTGGTGCGGTACGTGATGATGTAAACCTACGTGATGTTGTGATCGGTATGGGTGCATCAACGGATTCTAAAGTGAACCGTATTCGTTTCGGTGATCACGATTTTGCAGCGCTGGCAGATTACGGCATGGTACAAAATGCAGTAGAAGCAGCAAAAGCAAAAGGTATCGACGTTAAAGTGGGTAACATCTTCTCAGCAGATCTATTCTACAACCCTGATTTCGATTTCTTCCAGACAATGAAGAAATACGGCATCGTTGGTGTTGAGATGGAAGCGGCGGGTATCTACGGCCTTGCAGCAGAGTTTGGTGCTAAGGCACTGACTATCTGTACTGTTTCAGATCACATTCTACGTGGTGAAGCGACTACATCTGAAGAACGTCAGCTGACATTCAACGACATGATGGAAATCGCACTGGAATCTGTTCTGCTAGGTGATGCTGAATAAGCACGCGTAGGAGTATGTAAAAAAGACGGCCGCGGCCGTCTTTTTTTATACGTGAATACCGGCATAAAGCTAATCTTTCGCATTCGAAGTTAGCAAGAACGGGAAGTGCCAGATATCTTTGCGGCGACCGAAGGTGAAGGCCAGCAAGAAGCCAATAAACAAGGCTGCCAATATCAGACCACGAATAGTATTGGTCATATATTCGACCTGGCTGGCGGCACTTTCTAATAGCTTACCGTGCTCTAGGGTAATCCGGACAAAACCAACTACCTGTTTATCAATAACAATCGGTTCAACAATTTGCTGTCGACCGAAGCTGGCGACGGATAGTGGGGGGGTTGAAATCCCCGTTACCTGCTCTAATGGCATCGCTTCTTCTGTTTTGGCAATCGCAATGCCCTCCAGATCATAAATGCTGGCATCAAGGATCAGAGGCTCTTCTGAGAGCTGCTGAATGAGCGCCTGAAGTTTGTCCTGGTTTTTATCGAGGACATCTTTGGCTGCCGTTGCTGCGGCTTGCCGAACGATAATGCGCGACAGAGACTGGGTCTGCTCGCTGAGTGCCCGGTAGCTGCGGATATTTAAATCCGAACCGTATTCCAGCATGGCAATTAATCCGCCTAAGCAGATCACCAATACCAGAAATTGCCATGTTCGCTTTAGCCGTGTTTTTTTCAGTATCATCATATTAACGTATAGTGGAATCAAAGCCGAAATGCACGAATGCCATATTGGGGGCTTGCCCTGATAAATTGCAATAGGGTACTTTGGTAGCCGTGGTTAATATAACTAAACTTAAACATGGATGTAAAAAGCGTGCTAAAAGTTAAAAAACATACTTCGCTGCAGCAGCGTTTCCCCCCCGATGTGACATCAGCTTCTAATCTGGCAATAAAACAAGCCAGTGTGTTGATTTACGGACGACAGATTACACCTGAGCTCATGGCTGATATTGCCGCTTATGCTGGTTATGATCTTGAGGTGGTCGCTGCATGGAAGGTTGGATCGTATGATGCAGTGCTGATCAGCAATGATCTATCAGGCTTGCTGAAGCCGGCGTTGATCCGCTATCAGCTAGATTTTGTTTGTACCAGTGAACTGCCTGATTTGTCTGAGCCCGGTCTGGTGGTGATGGACATGGATTCTACTGCCATTGAGATTGAGTGTATTGATGAAATTGCAGTGCTAGCCGGAGTGGGAGAGCAAGTTGCCGAGGTGACCGAGCGAGCTATGCAGGGGGAGCTTGATTTTGAGCAGAGCCTGCGTCAGCGGGTTGCGACATTGGCCGGTGCCGATGAGTCGATATTGGAATCTGTACGGTCAACATTGCCGATGATGCCTGAATTGCGCGAGCTGGTCGCGACACTTCATCACTATGATTGGAGAGTGGCGATAGCCTCGGGTGGCTTTACCTATTTCTCGGATTATTTAAAAGAAGAGCTGAATCTCGTCCATGCCCAGTCGAATACGTTAGAAATAGTAAACAGCAAGCTTACCGGCAAGGTGCTGGGCGATGTGGTTGATGCTCAAGCCAAAGCCGACATTTTGCGTGAACTGGCCGATCAGTACGAGATTGCATTGCATAACACCGTTGCCGTTGGTGATGGAGCCAATGATCTATTGATGATTAAAGCCGCTGGTCTGGGGATTGCCTATCATGCCAAACCTAAAGTCGAGGCCGAAGCGCCGGTCGTTATTCGTCATGCGGATCTAGGCGGGGTGATGTGTATCCTTTCAGCTTCCCTGATGCCGCAGGGGATCAGCTGGTAGGTCTAGCTCTTGTCCCCCCCTCCCCCCCTTATTAAGG
>LLEM01000154.1_pt1 | contig 14609 bp, 18 predicted proteins | sample 595841 | NCBI WGS metagenome assembly LLEM01 (sample SAMN02919313, study PRJNA255460) | bioreactor metagenome | biome: chemostat; feature: culture 2012_10.2; material: sediment; isolation source: day64 10degC chemostat 2012 inoculated with Wadden Sea sediment taken from... | place: Germany: Bremen ...
CTATGTGCGCAAAATCAAAAATTAGTACCACTGGTTGGCAGTGAGTTTTGCCCCCCTACGCGATGATCCAAGTCGGCAATCATTTTCTCGGGATTCAGGGCACCCGGAATTCACCCCCCCGGGTTACAGCCATGATCTGATCCGCTTACGGGGGGGTGGTAACTATCCGGCCCAAACGACCCCAATCAGCACAAGCCTCATTAAGCCAGCACACTGATCATCTTGCCGTCACCCAATGGATCGTTAGCTTTATCAAACTGCGCCACCTCAATTTCTCTCGCTGAGCACTAACTTATCCTGATTGGTATTATTCGAAATATCTGAACATCTTCTTCTACCTCGACCTATGGTAGTCGTTAGTGGTTTCTCTACAATTGGAAATATCAAGCAGATAGGTTTCCTGTTTGAATTTGACTACAGGAGAAAATGCTATGTACCATGCTCATGTCTATTTTGATCTTTCCCAACAGCCGCTTGCCGAACAAATCCATCAACAAATTCGATTGAGCAGAGCTGATACCACCGCAATATTCCCATTGGTGACAAGGAAGGTTGGTCCCCCCCACGTTAAGCCTATGTTCGAGGTCCATTTCACTGATAACCGGCATGGTTTCATCGAATGGCTCGAACAGCACCGTGGCGGTCTCTCTGTATTGATCCACCCGATAACCGGTAATGACTTAGTCGACCACACCAGCGAGGCAATTTGGCTTGGCGAAAGGCTCAGCGTACGTACAGAGATATTTTGAATATAACTAGCAGGTGTAATCACTAAGCATAATCTCTAAGAAACACCCTAGGCATAGCGGTCAATCCACGACTTCACTTGCTCTTTGAATGGCTCTTTTATCGGGACACCAGAACTTTCGCTTATATTGATTTGGTTAGGATCTTTCGTTTCCCTGTACGCTTTCATTCCTTGTGAATTCACCCAGTAGTACAAGCCCCAGTTAAGCAGGTTCCAGTTTTCATCATACGGATTATGCTCATAATCCACGTAATAGAGGGTACCTCCGCACATCACAAAATTATCGGGAAAATAGTCAATATTTAACCCTCTGTTTTTTAGAAGTGATGCCATACTGCAAACTTGTTCAATACACACTTCTGGGAGAGAACCATCAACGACGAGATCTGTCACAAGATGTCCGTCAATATATTCCTTTACAAGAAAGTTACCTTCAACATTCACCTCTAACAATGTCGGTACTTTTATTCCGACTTCCTTTAGCTTTTCATAAGCTGCCACCTCGAGCTCAACCTTATTGGCATCACCAAAGGAGTAATAGGCACAAGGCTCATAATGCATCAGTTTGACAACATATTGGTTTTCACCCTGCTGAGCGAGATAAGAGTACCCCGACTTTCCTCTGCCAAGAAGTTTCAATAATCTAAGGTTTCCTCGATTAGTAGTAATGTCATTTCCTGTTGCATTCGTGATATCCATGATTAGACCCTTTGTTTTATCCTTTACCTAGCCACAACAGCAGCCAGATATATCGAGACAAGGTAGCAAGGAAAGCACTCTACAATTAATGCGTTGGTTCACATTACAGCACCGGGTAGAAGAGGAAATCAAACTACCTCTCCAAATCATCATTCAATCACATGGCATTAATCATGAAAAACAGGCTCACAAAGTAAGCGTCAAAAAAACACCATGACGCCATATTTATGACTGAGCTCACATTGAAATGAGAACTAATGATATTGGCGACTGATTATTGGGATAAAGATCACTGTTCGGACCAGTTTGAGCTTTGTCTTGACCAAGAAGATGAAAAAAGTAAAACCCTCATAAACCACCTATTAATCAAAGAGATATAAATAGAGTATTTATACGAAATTTAATTAAGTGCCTAATTTTTTAGCCATAAGAGAATGGATTCAATACTTTCCTATTGATATTGATAATAAAAATAAGTAACCTCTCGGCCCTAATATAAACAAAAGAAATATAAATCACGTGAATATTGATTGAGCTGATATTGAAATTTATTTTAGATAACGAATCAAACATAAATATCCGACCTTCAGTTTGAAAGTCTTCATTTGTATTGGTTACAGAGCACACATTTAGTAAATCATATTATCCTGACAAACGTCTTTGTTTGCCTAGCTGATATTAATAGGTAATAGAATGAATCAAAACTGGGGACTAAGAGGCAAACTATTGGCTTGCTTTTCAACGTTGGCATTCTTAATCATAGTGTCATATTCAACGTATTCATACAATGTAATATACAGAACGGCAATTGATGGATTAGACTCAAAATTATCAGCTTCTGCATATGCCCTAAATGGTTTAATTGGCGAAAGCACTCATGACACATTACCGTCAGTTTCGGATAACTACGAATCTATTAGCAATAAGATTAGTCGGTTTACAAAAGAATCAGAAATTGACTGGGCTTACTCAACAATAGAGAAAAATGGAAAAGTATATTATACCTACATCAACCAAACTGATGATGAGCTAGCCTCTGGGAAGTATAAGAACTGGTACCTTGATGAGTATAAAATTGTTCCCAAAGGCTTACGTGATGCATTCCAAACTCATAAAATTCAGTTTGAAGAATACGAAGGTGAATTTGGGATGTGGCGTTCAGTATTCATTCCATTTAGAAATATCAACGGTGAGTACTATGTCATCGGTGTTGATGTTGCATTAAGTTATTTAGATACGTTAAAAAATCAAATACTAATTCAAGTTGGAATTTTTGCAGCCATTATTATTTTGATCACTTTGCTAGTGACCTACAATATATCAATAAGAATAGTCAAACCACTTAACTACCTTAACCGCGTATTACAGGGCTTTGCGAATGGCAACTGGGATTTAACGAGAGAAATACCGACCACTAGTCATGATGAAATAGGAAAAATAACCAAGTCGTTTAATATCTTCATTGCATCCCTTCGAATTAGAATTCTGGAGATTAACGATGGATCAAACTCCATAAAAGACACATCAAAACAACTCAATAATATCTTTAATGGAATATCTGATCGTTCCACTTCTCAGGCTGAAAATGTGCGCAGTAGTGCCGCAGCTATCGAGGAATTAGCCGCCAGTATCCAAAGTGTTTCAGGCATAACAAATAGCATAAACGATCAAGCAAAACAGTTTGAAGTACAAACGCAGGAAACCGTAACAAAAGTCGATCAAGCTGTAGATGGTATGGTAGATGTTCAGGAAGGGGGGTCAATGAACTGGCTTCAAACCTTGAAGAATTAGATAAAAGTGCCAATAAAATTAATACGATTGTTTCTGTCATTAAAGATATTGCAGATCAAACCAACTTATTGGCATTGAATGCTGCAATAGAAGCCGCTCGGGGCTGGTGTACAAGGGCGAGGATTCGCTGTTGTTGCTGATGAGGTACGTAACCTTTCGGAACGAACTGCTCTTGCAACAGTCGAAATCGAGAATATGCTAAAAAATATCCATCACGATACCAACATTACTTCTGACAATATGAAGAACTCAGTTGATCTAGTCAATATAAGTACTTGTCACGCAAACGAAGCACGAAGCTCACTGATAAGCTTTACTGATGAAATTATTTCTTTACTCAATAACATGGAGCAGATATCTAGCTCTATGCAGGAACAATCAGATGCCGCTCAACACTTGTCAGGCAGTGTATCTTGTTTAAGTATAAGTGCCGATGATAATCAGATTGCAACTAAAGACTCCGAAACTGAGTTAACAGATTTGAACAATCGCACAAGTAATCTCCATGATATTGTTGGCCAATTCAGATTATAACGACAGTTGAAATAACTTCAATTACATAAAATCCACATGAGAGTATTAAATGAAATTTAAATTATCGCTTATTGCTTTTTCAATTTCTCTTGTTGCCAACAATGCCATGAGTGCCCCCCCGTTCATTCTATCAAGTAATGATATTACACAGGAACAACAAGCAATGCAGCCTAATGCCTGGGTTGAAGTTGATAGAGGCATTTTCGAAAATAATATTCAACTGCTTCAAAAAGAAGTTGGAAACAAGACAAAAATTTGCGCTGTCATGAAGGCTGACGCATATGGAAATGGGATCGAAAACCTTATTCCTTCAGTTATTAATAGCAACATTTCATGTATAGCAATAGCCAGTAATGAAGAAGCCAAAATAGCCCGAAAAAAAGGCTTCAATGGTCAAATACTTCGAGTAAGAGCCGGTGCTCCTGATGAAATAGAAGCGGCTGTTAAATTTAATATTGAGGAGCTTATTGGCACCCTTGAGCAAGCTGAAGTTATCTCCAAAATCGCCAAAAAACACAATACAAATATTTCAGTACATCTTGCTTTCAACTCTGCAGGAATGGGGGGCGTAACGGTATTGACCTAACAACCGATAGTGGTAAAAAGGATGCTGTCAAAGTAACAAAAACACCATGCGTTAATATTGTAGGTATGATGACCCACTTTCCGACAGAGGATTTAGATACAACAAGACTGGGCCTAAAACGATTCATGAATGAGACTAGTTGGCTAATAGAACACTCTGACTTAAAGCGAGATGATGTAACTCTTCATGCAGCTAACTCTTACACGACATTGATGCTACCAGAAGCTCGTTTGGACATGATCCGTCCGGGTGGAGCACTGTATGGTGACACAACATCACAATTTCCAGAGTACAAAAGTATTGTATCCTTTAAAACAGAAATTGCTTCTGTTCATAAATTCCCTGCAGGTTCGACTGTTGGTTATGATAGTACCGAAATCTTATCGAGAGAATCATTACTGGCTAATCTGCCTGTAGGTTATTCTGATGGTTATCCTCGGTCACTGAGTAGAAAAGGCTATGTCTTAATCAATGGTCAAAGAGCAAAAGTCATTGGAAAGACATCAATGAATACAACGATGGTTGACATTACAGACATTAAAGGTGCTAAACCTGGAGATGAAGTCGTTCTATTCGGTCAACAAGGTGATGGCGAAATATCCAGATCTGAGATGGAAAACAAAACCGGACGACTATTATGCGATTTATATACTCTATGGGGAGGCGTTAATCCAAAGTATATAAAGTAGCCTCGATATAACAGCTAAAAGAATAATTGTCAGTAAGTATAAAACCACTAGAACACAGCTTGGCTGACACAATCTAAAGAGGGGGGTATCATAATGAAAGACGGTGATGATGAACAGCCTCAGTTAAACACTCATCAAAACCTAGTAGTTATCGATAAGGACAAAAAGTTCATGGGCTTTAGCGAGTTTAATAAGTACTGTGATAGTGCTGGCTGTGTACCATTTATTAATGTGTTTGATATTTATGAAAGCTGGAAGCATCTAAATGAAGCCGAAAGCCCGAAAGATGATAATCAAAACATTCAGTGATATTTTTAATATAAAAGAGTTCGTTGCTCGATCTCTTTAACACTGGCTACATGACGTGTAGAAAGGAAAAAAAACGCCGCATGGATGCGGCATATAACAGTTTCATTGTTATTGCTTCACTTTAACCTTTCTTACTCAGCACCAGAGCAATACCACCAAGAATCGCAGAAGAAGCCAAGAACAAGCGTATCGAAATCGACTCGCCAAGGAAAAAGACCCCCCCACCGATTGCTGCGAGTACCGGAACACTTAGCTGAACCGTAGCAGCCGTAGTCGCCTGCAATGCAGGAAGTACGCTATACCACATCACGTAACCGATACCCGACGCTATAGCACCTGATAAGACGGCATACCCAACTCCCGTCCAGTCCAGTGAGAAGCTGCCGAACATCAAAAAGCTCAACACCAGGGAAAACGGCACGGCTCGAAGAAAGTTACCCGTGGTTGCCAGAACAGGATCGACAACCGTTTTGCCTCTGATTGAATAAATCCCCCCCATGCAATACCTGCAGCCAACATCAATAACGAACCCAGCAATGGCGGTGCCGAGAAACCGGGTAGCAACAGTCCCCAAAGACCGCCTATCGCCAGGCTGAAACCCAGCCATTGAATAGTAGTCAGACGTTCTCCTTGACAAAGACCGTACCCCAACATGGTTGTCTGCACTGCTGCAAAAAGCAGCAGCGCTCCAGTGGCCGCAGACAGATTAATATAGGCAAACGAGAAGCCTGCGGCGTAGACAAATAGTGCAAGTGCAGACGGCCAATTTCCCTCGGTATGCTGAGGGCTATTTTTCCGAGTTGAAATCAGCCACAACATCGCTGCACCGGATAACAGACGGATCGATGTAAAGGTCGCAGCATCTATATCAGTATCAAGCAAAGCCAGCCTGTTTAGCAGTGAGTTTCCGGCAAACGCCAACATCGCAAGCGTAGTAACAATCATCACTCTGGAAAGCTGCATTTGATTTGACGGCATAAAGCTCCCCCCCCACATGGATATCATTGTTTTATAGCGACTGATATAAAAAGAGCAGCGCCCACAAGTGCTGGGGAGCTGCCCTATATTATGGCTAATGTATCTTGCTTAACGCGTTATACCTCGACAATCACCTTCTTGGCCAAGGACATTGCGAGATTGTTATCGTAATACGCCGCCTCGTTGATAAAGTGCGGATAGCTTCGTAATCCCCCCCTATCCAGCAAATTTCCTTGCCGTCAAATAAGGTGAATACCGGATCGCCAGAACGTATTGGTTTAAAGTCAGCATCTTGGACGTTTCTATGTACCATGCCGATACGCTCACCGTTGTCATCTTCCGGTAGCTTCAGCGTTTCTTCGTATTTGAATGCTTCATAGCTTGCCGGAAGCGCCGGCAAAGAATCCGTATTATGTAACTCGACATAATCCAGAATGTGCTGGGGTCATCTCTTCCATCCAGTCCAGTACATCTTGACGGAGTACCGATTGCGATTGCGGACCAACTTCGACAATCACTCCCTGCTTGGTGATTGAACTCAGAAAGTAATGCTCCTCGACAGTAGACTGATCTTCCAACACCACGACGGCTTCGGCCATTTTTGATTTAACGTAAGCACCCATTTTGCGGTTAAACGCATCAGACTGCAGCAAGATCAAGGTCGGGCCCATATTGCTGGTTGTATTGTGCAAATCGATGATGAAGTCAGTTTTGGCATTCCCTTTCGGGCCAATCTGGAGATTGATGGCTTTCGCCCTGCTCTGCTCATAATTAGCCAATTCTAGGTTGCTCAAATCATCGAGGCTGAACTGACGGTTCAGATCGCAATCAAGGTAGCGCTTGTTTTCCTCAAACGCTTTCGGATTGGCAAAAACAGTTTGGGTCGTAAAGGAGTCTCGGGTGACCAGCGGGGGGGATTTTGCTGCCACTTGCGAAGCAGGTAGATCCCGCTGAATTCATTTCCATGTGTGCCGCCGATAACAGCAACCGAACTAATTGTATTCGTCCTTGTATTCACAGGCCTGGCTCTCACTCGTCATTCTAAAGAATTGATCTCAATATAAAATGAATACCAGTTTCACTCTCTTTTTACCAGTGAAACAGACTAATTTCCGACAGGTCGAGTTTGTGCCAGCTTAAGGTAAGAGTGCAACTCACCGTTTTTATACTCAATTGCAGAATGAATATTAACCGTTCTATTTGCAAACACGGCGCAGCGATACTGGTCTTCGCCTTTATTAATAACCATCTCAATCACGCCATCAACCAACTCCCAGCGCCCTGTGGCTCGCTGACGATTAAATAACGTATATTCATTCAGTAGGCCATCAGGGGAGAATGTCAGCTCCGTAATATACCCCCCCGCACTACAAGTTTTCATCCATTGTTGTGACGCAATCTCATCCGGTGAAAAGTTTCGCTTGGTAGCAAGCCAATCATGCATATTGGCTTGCTCGTCTGTATCTAACGCTGGCAATGCATCCAAGTCCAGCAACCTGACGCGTTCTGACTCACGAAAATACAGTTGGATCAACTGACATGTTTTCTTCTCTGACATTCATATCACCTTTACACATCATCATGTTAGGTGTGAAATTAAACGCTATCGAGGCATCTTTCACGAACTAAAGAATCAAAGTGTTAACCTGCTCAAAACTTAACCTTCCCTCGCATGGTTTTCGTCTGCCCACGCTGAGTTTTCTTATCCATCCGGCGCCGCTGCGACCCTTTCGTAGGTTTGGTCGCCCGACGGGCTTTCTGCTGGACCATGGAAGCCTGGATCAGTTCTTTGAGCCGTAATAACGCATCTTCCTTGTTCAGCTCCTGAGTACGATACTGCTGTGCCTTGATGATGATCACTCCATCTTTTGTGATGCGGTGATCGGATAATTTAAGCAGACGCTCTTTATAAAAATCCGGTAAGGTTGAGCGTTTTATGTCAAAACGAAGATGAATCGCACTGGAGACCTTGTTGACATTTTGACCGCCCGCGCCCTGAGCGCGAATCGCGGTAATTTCAATTTCCCAGTCAGCAAGTTGTACAGAATTGGAGATAGTTAACATGAATAGAAGTGCAAGCCTGTAACAAAAAGGTATTCAGCTTCGATTATAAAGTATCTAGTACCACTTGTACGAAAATATGACTGATCCATTTTTCACCAAAAAATAACCTAAATGTGATCATGCTTGCAGGCTCGCCCAAAGAGAGTACTGGCAATAGAGAAGAACCAGTATTCTTTGCTGAATCAAACATTATTACTCTTTTTTTCATGAATATACTGATTGAATTTCTAGCAAATTCCGGCCAATTCATCCGTCCTTGGCTAAGTGAAATATCAACGGCAATGATTGCTTGCCTGCTTGTTGTTTTCGGTGCTGATATTAACCGAATACTCAGACGGCAACTTTCCGGAGCCAATTTTATAATACGAACCTAGTGTTTATCCTAGTCAACGCTTTTGGTTATGGCTTTCTGATTATCGCGGTTTCGCCTTGGCTGGCCAATCAGCTAAGTCACATACCCCCCCAGCCAATGGTTAATCTGCCTGGTTGTCACGACTTTTATCTTTGTCGGTACGTGGGCACAACGCAATAGACAAGCCTAAGCAGTTAATACGCGTCACGCCAACTTACTAAGTCCGAAACCTTAAATAAAAAGTAAAGAAACGACAAAAATAAAGCCCGGCATTTTAGTCGGGCTTTATTTCGTTCTCTGAGCGTTTTTTTATTGTTACTTGTACTGTTACACTCTGCGATAAGGCAGGTAGACAGGCTCCCACATGTGTTCGGCTAACTCCTGTTCAACATCTTTGCCTCGCAAAATGCTGTTAGGATCCGTTGCCTGCATATTATGCAAAATGCTGGTAGCAACACGTAGTGAAACTTCTTTTAGCTCACTGATCCGTGGATAGACACAACCGGCAGCCAAATCTTCCTCAGACACACACTCCGCCAATGCATAAGAGGCCATGGTGAACATATCTAAGGTGATTTTCTTCGAACGAGAAACAATGGCAGCAAGACCGACGCCAGGGAAGATAAACACATTGTTACCTTGTCCAATCCGGTATTCATAACCATTGTAACTAACATTACTAAATGGGCTACCTGTCGCTACGATCGCCTGTCCGTCACTCCACTTATAAATATCTTCTGGTAGCGCTTCACAGTTGGCCGTCGGATTTGATAACGGGAATACCATCGGACGCTTGGTATACTCCATCATTTTCTGAACGTGTTCTTCTTTGAAGGCAGCACCAATTCCACTCGTACCTAACAGAACCGTGACCGGATGGTTGTTTAGCAACTCTGTCAGCGATACTTTGCCCAACACTTCGGTATGCCAGTTGTCTGCCAGTGAACGAGGCTTAGCATATCGCTTCTTATATTCATCCAACCCTTCACGATCATCAAAAACCAGCCCTTGAGAATCAAGAATGAAAATCCTGTCTCGAGCTGCCGTATGAGAACAGCCTTCTTTTAGCAAACCGGCGTAGATCTGATCAGCAACCCCTACCCCTCCTGCACCGGCACCGTAAACCACATAGGTTGATCAACTAATGACTCACCTTTGATTTTGACTGCGCCTAAAATACCGGCAAGTACCACCGAGCCTGTACCCTGAATATCATCGTTAAATGATGGTAAGAAATCTTCGTAGTCGGCCAAATTATCAAAAGCATTCGACTTACTGAAATCTTCCCACTGCAGCACGGCTTTCGGGGAAGTGTTGCTTCACCTGAAGAACAAATTTCTTGATGAAGGTTTTGTATTCTTCGCCACGCATACGCTTGCGCGGTACACCCAAATACATAGGATCATCCAACAAGTCCTGATTGTCGGTACCCACATCCAGTGCGATTGGCAAACAGTGTGCAGGATGGATCCCCGCTCCCAATGTATAGAGCGACAGCTTGCCAATCGGAATCCCCATTCCGCCAACACCCTGATCACCCAGCCCCCCCAAGATTCCCTGGCTATCTGTTACCACAATAATTTTAATATCTTTACCGGTAAAATGGCGGGCCTGCTCGGCCATGCTTTCTACATTGTCTTCAGTGATATATAAACCACGGGCTTTCTGGTAGCGGTGGCTAAACTCCTGACAGGCTTTACCGACTGTCGGGGTGTAAATAATCGGCGTCATTTCTTCAATATGGCGAGACAACAACGCATAAAAGAGGGTTTCATTACGATCCTGGAGGGCACGCAAGAACAGGTATTTCTCAATATCAGTCGATGCATTTCTAAAGCCGTCATAAACACGATTGAGCTGGTCATCAAATGTTTGGACGCGCGGGGGGGGTAACAAGCCACTCAGCTGAAAAGCCTCTCTTTCCTCGTAGGTAAATGCAGTACTTTTGTTGAGTGTCCGGTCATTAAGCAACTCTGTTCCCGTCAAAGAAACAGGTCTGAACTCATTGCCATCTTCATCTTTCCAACGCAGATATTTGCCTATCGTCATGGTATCCCTCCAGTCTTATTATTGACTATCAGTCCTCATGAAATTTCTGTGGCGATGACAGACAATTGGAGGGCTGACATTGACTCCGTTAGGAGATAACGAAAGATTCTACGCCCTTAGTTGGATGAAAAATGTGATATTCGGAGAATAGTTAGTTGATTTTATAGTAATTATTAAAATGAAAAACCCGCTTGGGTAGCGGGTTTATATCTGACTAGTTAATTGTTGGCCTTCGCTACGCCGCCACCTTTTCCGGAGCACGTAATACCTGACGATCATTATCAACCCGCTTGATCCAACCATCGGACTCCATGCGGTTCAATACCGGGATCATATACTTCCGTGATAGACCGGTTCGGTCACGGGCATCAGAAATCTTAAAGCGCTCGTTAACTTCTCTCCCCTCGATAATCTCGCTGACCAAGTCATCATAGAGGCCTTTTTCATAGTAAATTTTGCCTTCGAGCGGCACAACAAAACCAAGCCTAACCAAGTTTCTCAGCTCTTTCTGAGCACCAGGGATTTTCTCTTTATCTGCTTCATAACCTTGCTTCTCGGCCTGAGTCATTCGCTCAAGGATCTGTTTTGCCGTTGGCGATAGCTGGGGCTTCACTGCGTCCATTTCCAAGCGAGAAAAGCTCACCGCTCAGCTTTAGTTTCCCTTCTTCAACAAGCTCCTGTAGCAATGCCGACAAGACATCAATTGGCATCTGAAGCTTGCCGCTGAGTTCATTGGCAGACAAATCAATCTGCTCTTGCTTAAGGATCGATTCTATTGCTTGGTGAGAGCTGTTATAACACTCTTCGGTAAACAACCAATCACTACAAGCTTTATACCCAGCTTCATCAAGCTGGTGATCACCTCGCTTAGCAAAGCCATACAACGACATGTTAATCGTGACATAGTCTTCCCATGACGGCAGATCTGGCATTGCCATTAACAAATCATACAGTTTATTGCGATATTGCTTGGCAGCTTCCCCCCCCCATACAATGGCACCACAATTTATAATGCTGCTACCACCATGCTGGATGAGCAATGCGCGCTGATTCCAGAAGCAACAGGCCGGCTCTTTCAAGCGCAAACGAGCGAGGTTAGTTCCTTTGAACACAAATATTTTGGCGAGCGTATTAAAGGTACCAAATGCCACTTCTACTTCGCTGTTATTACGACATTTATTCTCGAACAACATGCCATCAAGCCGCACAATCAGTTCATCAACAACAAAACCAGACTCCTTCGAGGCCATAAGGCAAAATCCGCGCTCAACCTCTTTTTTTCTTCACACCTTTCAGTGCAATTGCAACCCGTGATACTGGCTCCGCCGTCTCGATATTCTGGTGATAGGACTGCAAGCTTTTTACCTGAACCTCCCCTCCCTGACGGTTGAAGGATCAGCTTCTGTCCCCACATGAAACTCGCCCCCCGCACAAGCTGCCTGTCACGGTAGTACCCACGCCGTTTACCGTGAACACCCGGTCAATATATAAATGAGCCTGGCGCTGCATTGCCGTCTGTTGGCGTTTTTCATTAGAATGATTATCTAGTTTCCGGCAGATATGATGGCGTAGCTCGTCGATTCCTTTTTGCTGATGGGCTGATACCACCATTGAGTCTGGAATAAAGCCTGCAATTTCAAGGAACTGTTCCAGCGCTTCTTCCTCGACCAGCGCCAACATCTCATCATCGACCAAATCAGATTTGGAGATCACCAAGGTAACGTTATCGATACCCATCGATGCAATAACCTTTAGGTGGTCAGTTGACATCTGCATCCAACCTTCATCGGCGGCTACAACAAACAGCACCATATCGAGGCTCCACACCCCCCGCCACCATGTTACGGATAAACCGCTCATGGCCCGGTACGTCAATAACCCCCACAGGCGTACCGTCTTGGTGCTCAAAATACGCAAAGCCGAGGTCAATCGTCATTCCGCGTTTCTTTTCCTGTGGCAGGTGCGCGGTATCTATGCCTGTCAGTGCTTTAATTAATGCGGACTTACCATGATCGACATGCCCCAGCCGTTCCGACGACATAACTCATAGCAACACCTCCGACAGCTGGCTACGTAGATAAGGGATTTCGGATTCTTCTATCGTGGCGAGATTAAGCTGCACTCTGTCATGCTTGATCACTCCGATCACAGGCAACGGCCAACGACGCATTACTTGCAATAACTTCTCGGCCGAGCGCTTATTTCGACCATTATCAGCCATGATCTCAACCGACCAAGAAGGATCACTTTGATCCGGCAGTGAACCGCCCCCCCACAGTCATCTCTGAACGAATGGTCCGAACTTGATCGCTAAACCCCATCAGCGAGCAAATTTGCTCTTCTCTCAAGCTCCGATTCACAGAGTGAACGCTTGCTTTCAGCAACACCCTGCCCGCTTTCAAGTTGATTCAGCTTGCGTACCACCAGTTCTTCAAGCAACGAATACACAATTCTGCTTGGCCTGAATGCCCGCATCATTGGGTTTTTTTCAAGCTGCTTGATCAACGATTGCTTACCGGTTACCAGTCCCGCCTGTGGGCCACCGAGTATCTTGTCTCCCGAGAAACAAACAATATCGGCGCCGGCTTGGATATAACTGGCAACCGTAGGCTCATCAGGCATATCTTCGAAAGTCGTTCCTGATCCCTGATCGACAGCAAGGACGACATGATCAGGAAGCTCCCTTGCTAGGTCTTTGATATCAGCTGATTCCGTAAAGCCACGGATCTTGAAGTTGGAGGTATGAACAATCAACACCATTGCAGTATTTTCAGTTACCGCATCAAGGTAGTCCTTTGCCGTTGTAATGTTAGTGGTTCCGACTTCCACCAGCTTGGCGCCAGAGAGTGCCAGAATATCTGGAATTCGGAATCCGCCACCAATCTGAATCTGTTCTCCACGGGAAACAATAACTTCTTTACCTTTAGCCAACTCATGCAACATCAGGTAAATTGACGATGCATTATTGTTAACGACCAAGGTGTCCTCACCTTTGACTAGATACTGCATCAACTGCTGCAACATCCCCTTACGCTTACCGCGCTTTCCGGTATGCAGGTCAATTTCTAGGTTGTTGTAGTGAGTATTTACCTCGCTAACGCTTTGCCATAACTCAGCATCTAACGGTGAGCGCCCCCAAATTAGTATGAACAATAACGCCAGTTCCATTTACAACACGCTGAAGTCGCTGCTGATTCATTACCCAGCAGCCCTGTTCGATATAGTGATAAAGCCGATCTAAGGAGAACGGAACACCATCAGGATCGCTTAGGTGCTTCTTTTTATAAGTTTGTACCTGTTCGCGAACAATATCGGTCACGACCGGGCGGCTTAACCTTTCGATATAAGGAGACAAAAAAGCTTGCTGAAGGATTTTTTCGATTTGTGGAATAGAAGATAAGGTGCTTACTGTCATAATCAAGCCCCCCCGATTGAAAATTAATAAAAACAGAAGCTCAATTAATACTCAGAGTAAACCAATTGTCGATTTATTTCAGGTGACTAATTGAGAAACCATTCAAGAGAATGTTTTGAATTTTTCAGAGGGCTATATATGGAAGAGTTCAGGGACAAGTATAAAGATGAAAACTAACTTTCTATTATTAGTTGGCGAGTAACATTGCCACCGTCATTCTTCTAACCCTGACTAAAACAAGTATAAAAATTTAATATATACTCGTTCTTAATAATTAGTCTCTATAACGTTTATGAATTGACAATATAGTGATAGTCACGTTAAAGAGTTGGCGGAAGGAGCAGGAATCGAACCTGCCAAAGCTATTCAGCTCACGTCGGTTTTGAAGACCGGGA
>LLEM01000155.1_pt1 | contig 14579 bp, 17 predicted proteins | sample 595841 | NCBI WGS metagenome assembly LLEM01 (sample SAMN02919313, study PRJNA255460) | bioreactor metagenome | biome: chemostat; feature: culture 2012_10.2; material: sediment; isolation source: day64 10degC chemostat 2012 inoculated with Wadden Sea sediment taken from... | place: Germany: Bremen ...
CGAAACGCAACCCTATCGGATAGATAACTGGATGAGATAGTGTTCGACAAAGCCCCCCCGAATAACCCTCACCACCTGCTGCTTGCCTCAATTGATTTTCCAATGGCGTCAGCGGACAGACCCATCCCTTGAAGCTGATCACTGCAACCCATATTGCGGAAGGCACATGTAGAAATACCAAGAAACCTCGCCATAGAACCAGCAAACCACCAAGAACAGCGAAGATAATAAAGATGAGATGAAATATAACGACTAGATCTGCCACTATCCGATAAACCATAAGCAATAAACCTCTTCCTTTTGGTCAAACATAGTCCATAAAAGGAACGGCTGTTATTCACACACAGGTTAAGTTTTGAAAGTTATACCGACCCGAAACACATGGCTCCACGGGTGTTATCAACAGAAGTTGGGGATAGTTTTTCTCAAACCTGATAAAGGCAGTGATGAAAGAATAAAGAGACGAATCAATAAAAAGGGGGAGGAAGGACTGTTTTTTGCGTCGAGCCGATGAAAACCTTGATTATAAATACCCTACTTCAATACTGGGCACCTACTGAATCAAGTTTTCACTGACTTAACGTCTTACCATCATCTGGAAGCAGCCAGAGATGATAGAGTGGTAAAAATTTACAAATCTTGTGCTATAGAGCTTGTGCTATTAATTATTACAACGAACTACTGTTGTAACGTACGGTTAGCACTAACAACAAACTGGTTGCGATCGTAGTTAAGCTGAGTTGAGAATAGCGACATAAAGTTACGTAATTTTTTCATTTTGAGCTCCAGTATCTATCTGTGAAAATATTTCAACTTGCCTAGAGGTCTTACTCAATAGTCCAGGCGTGTAACTTAATTCCGTAATTAAATTACACAATCACTATATACGAGCATGAAAGTGTGATCAAGATCTATTTACATGATTTTTTTGAACATTCCAGGTGTCAAACCCCCCCTGCATATTCGATATAGATGGAATAACGCCTATATTTCGCACTGATGTCACAATCCGTAGCCCTACGGCTTTTGCTTGTAATTTGTACTAAGATCAAAAACTTGCTTTCAATCCCCTCGCGGAATGTTTGCTTTGTCATGTATTTCCCATAGCGATGTATAAAAGAAAAAAACAATGATTTATAAAGCGCGTTAATAATAAAAAACAAAGGTATAGAACATGACATGCTTTAAATTAAAACACGGCCTCACCCTATCCATAACTCTACTGCTATCGCTTAATATTCATGACACCTATGCATCACAAAACGGAACCATGATGCAGTACTTCCATTGGTACAACAGTAATGACGGTACTCTGTGGGACGAGGTCAAAAACAATGCTCCTGCGCTCGCTGAGAATGGTGTTACCTCACTTTGGCTTCCCCCCCGGCATACAAGGGTGCAGGCGGTAGTGCCGACGTTGGCTATGGGGGGGTTTACGATATGTATGACCTTGGAGAGTTTAACCAGAAAAAAACAGTCCGAACCAAGTACGGAACCAAAGCACAATACCTTGCTGCAATTAACGAAGCTCACAACAACAATATCCAAATATATGGTGATGTAGTATTTAATCACCGTGGCGGGGCTGACAAAAAAGTTTGGGTTGACACCGTCAAGGTCGACTGGAATGACAGAAACAGAGAGTTAGGCGATAAATGGATCGAGGCCTGGGTAGATTTTACCTTCCCGGGAAGAAACGACAAATACTCCAGCTTCCATTGGACATGGTATCACTTTGACGGCGTTGACTGGGATGATGCCGGTAAAGAGAAGGCCATTTTCAAATTTAAAGGCGACGGCAAGGCATGGGACTGGGGACGTCAGTTCTGAGAAAGGCAATTATGACTACCTGATGTATGCCGATTTAGATATGGACCACCCAGAAGTTAAGCAGGAACTAAAAGACTGGGGGGGAGAATGGTACCTCAATACAACCGGTGTCGACGGCTTTAGGCTAGATGCCGTTAAGCACATTAAATATCAGTATCTACAGGAATGGATCCAATATCTCAGAGGAAAAACGGGTAAAGAGTTGTTCACCGTAGGTGAATACTGGAACTATGATGTCAACAACCTACACAACTTCATCAGCAAGACCCAGGGAACGATATCGCTATTTGATGCACCGTTACACATGAACTTTTATCAGGCATCACGCTCCGGTGGTAACTATGACATGAGACGTCTGATGGATGGCACCCTGATGAAAGACAACCCAGTCAAGGCTGTCACGATTGTAGAAAACCATGATACCCAACCCCTTCAGGCACTAGAGTCAACGGTCGACTGGTGGTTCAAACCATTAGCCTACGCCTTCATCCTGCTAAGAGAGGAAGTACCCGAATGTATTCTATGCCGATTATTACGGTGCACAATACACCGATAAGGGACATGACATTAATATGGTCCCGGTACGACACTTAAAAGAACTCATCACAGCCAGAAAAAATTATGCGTATGGCAAACAGAACAGCTATATGGACGATCCAAACATCATCGGCTGGACCCGTGAAGGTGATACCGAACATCCTAAATCGATGGCTGTTATCATGACGGATGCAGCAGGTGGCGGCAAATGGATGTACGCTGGTAAACCGAGCACCGAGTTCAAAGATCACCTATCCAACAGAACGGAAAGTGTCTGGACCAACAGCGATGGCTGGGCGTATTTCCCGGTCAACGGCGGATCCGTATCTGTATGGATAAGCCAATAATAGGCGGTTGAAATTATGTAATAAAAAAGCCAGTCAATGAGACTGGCTTTGAATCATGCTCATTGATCAGTTATATGCTCGGGCAAACCGTCCCGTTGAGGTCGCTGTATAGCTCCCGGCATAGTTAGGAATAAACATCGACTCCCCCCCTTTCTCGATCGTCAATGTTTCACCATTAGAGTGATTGACGGTTACTGGCTCATCAATTGCCAACAAAATTTCTGCACTGGACATAGTCAGGACTGTTTCCTGCTGGCTATGATAAACACTGAATTTAAAATCAGGTACAGGAATTGGGTAATGCAAACCGCCTTCCGATTGCTCTGGCGCGAGCAACAAGGTATCTGCTGGCATAGGAACGAAACGCGTACTTGTTACCAGTTCGCTGATATCCATATGCTTTGGTGTCAGCCCAGCGCGCAGTACATTGTCAGAATTCGCCATTATCTCAAGGCCTGTGCCCTTGATATAAGCATGCGGAGTACAGGCATCCAAGAACATTGCCTCACCCGGCTGCAGTGTTAGCACATTTAGCATCAGCGGCGAGAACAGGCCGATATCACCCGGATACTGCTCGGCAAGCTCCAAAATCAAGGCAAACAGTGCATCGTCTTTATGCTGCTCGGCATAAGTCAATAACCCACTAACGGCTGTTTCTTTCGTTTCTCCCCGGAGCGAGAGCATCGCTTCGAAAAACTGACGCAAACCACCTTCATTTTGATTTTCTTCAAGCGCAACCACTAATGCCTGCAAATCAGCAATTTCCAGACAACGGAAGAGCGTCACGATTTGGGCTATTTCGCGAAAACCATTCATGGCCTGGTAAGGGGGGTTAGTGCATAGACAAGCTCTGGCTTGTGGTTAGGATCTTTGTAGTTACGGTGACCGGCACTATGAGGGATGCCTGCGTCTTGCTCTTTGGCAAACCCACTTCGGCCTGTGACTTGCTCGGGTGCACCTGAATCGATAATGCTTGTCAGCTGCCAACACCTTAAACAGGTAAGGAAGCTCACCAAACTGCTGTTCAGTATCCGCGCCGATAATGGCTACTTTATCTGCATCGATGAACTCTGCAAGGCGGGTACTTTCCGGCAACATCAATCTTCGAACAACCGTTAGGGTGGGCACCCATCCAGATTTCTGCCTGTGGTTTACCCTCTGGGTTGGCGATACCAAACAGAGATTCAATCGATGTCGTACTGCCCCATGCATAATCTTGAATGACATTCTGCATGCGGAAGAAACAAGGAGAAGTGGAAACGGTCATTGTTTTACCTTTCGTTTAAATACTGATTTCATCAATACAAATTACTCATGGAATCAGTATCGGTAGCTAGCTTGCAATGCTCTAAAGCAACGCAGAATTTTAGCAGAATCTGACAATTTTGAAATGGCATTTGTATGTCAAATATTTAACTCTATTGCTAAAGAAAAAGCCCCCGCCTTTATTCTCTAATGAGAAGAAAGAAGGAGCATGCATGCCAGCGTGGGGGTTAAGTACAAACTACTCAGGGTGCTGGCATGCCCTATTACACGTTTCTATGTTTGCTCATTCTATAAGGGATTATGCTAAGGCAGCCTGTGCTTTTGCCTGACGCATTTTCTTCAGAGAAATAGCAACCAGTGCCGTTACCACCGAACCTGCAATCATACATGCGATAGCCATTAGTGGTTTGTTCATCGCACCCAGTAACGCTACCACCGGACCACCGTGTGCCACGCTGTTGGTAATACCGAAGGAGAATGCCATTACAGCAGCAACCATCGAGCCAAGTACATTGGCAGGGATCACTGACATCGGATCTTGTGCGGCAAACGGAATCGCACCTTCAGAGATTCCCACCAGCCCATTGCACTTGCGGCTTTACCTGCTTCAAGTTCAGACTCTTCAAACAAGTTAAGCTTGCGGCCGATAATAGTTGCCAGGCCCATGCCTAGTGGTGCAACCGGAATGGCACACGCCATAGCGCCCATAAACTGTGTCTGGCCACTGGCTATCATGCCGACTGAGAACAGGAAGGCAACCTTGTTAAATGGACCGCCCATATCAAAACCGGCCATACCTCCCAGTACGATACCAAGTAGAACCACGTTACCTGTGCTCATGCTGGTTAGCATTGCATTCAGGCCATCCATCAGGCTCGCAATTGGCGCGCCGATAACAAAGATAAACAGGCTGGAGATAAACAAACTACCCGCAATCGGTGCAATCATGATTGGCACCAAAGGCTGGATAAACTTGTGATAGTCAATGCTCACCAACCATTTAACGAAGTAGCCGACTAAAAGACCGGCAACAATTGCGCCGATAAATCCGGTACCCGCCTCGGCGCCATAGAATGAGCCGTTATTAGCGATCCAGCCACCAATCAGACCCGGAGCCAATGCAGGACGGTCTGCAATCGCGTAGGCGATATAACCGGCAAGGATCGGGATCATCAGAGTAAAGGCAACGACACCGACATCGAGCACTTTCTGCCACATACTGCCTTCTGGAATTGCCATTCCTGCTTCTGACGGCTGACCGCCCAAGGCCAAGGCCAAAGCAATCAACAGACCACCAGTAACCACGAACGGGATCATATGTGATACGCCATTCATCAGGTAGCGGTACAGATCGGAACGAGCCTGAGAGACTTTGCTCTCGGTTTGAGCTGGAGCATCATCACCCGAAGCTTGATAAGGTGCAGCCTGTAGTGCTTGATTAATAAGCCCCCCCTTGCCATCTTTGATCGGTGCTTTCACACCCGTTTTAACGAGTTTCTTGCCTGCGAATCGAGTCATATCCACTTGTTTGTCACAGCTAACAATAATGGCTTCTGCACGTTCGATTTCTTCGGCTGTCGGGGGTGTTCTTCACCCCGATAGAGCCGTTGGTTTCTACTTTCATTTCGTAACCAAGCTCTGCAGCTGCTTTTTCCAGCGCCTCGGCAGCAAGGTAGGTATGGGCAACACCCGCAGGGCAACCAGTAACGCCAATCAGCAACCCTTTGTCAGCCACCGGCATTGCTTCATTCGACTCGGTTTTTTCCAGCAACAGGCTGAGAGCCTCCTGCTCGCTCTTGGCCGACATAAAGGCATCAATAAAGCCATCTTCAATCAGCTTGGATGATAGCTCGGCCAACACTTCAATATGGTGGTTTGCGCCGCCGTCAGGTGAAGCAATCATAAAAAATAGTTTGGATGGCAGGCCGTCATCAGCGCCATATTCAATACCACTGCGACTAATACCAATAGCCACTGCGGGTTCAGCAACTGCACCGCTTTTCGCATGTGGCAGTGCAACCCCCTCTTCAAAACCGGTATTACCCAGTTCCTCACGCGCATGGATATCTGCTAAAAACTGTGCTTTGTCGTGAACTCGACCTTGCTTGTACAGCAAATCGATCATTTCGACAAAAACCTCTTCTTTGCTTGTTGCCTGAAGGTTCAGGCAAATCAACTGCTCATTAATCAAATTGGTGATCATGAGTGTTCCCCCTGTATTTATACTTTTTAAGTTCAGCATTAGTGTTGCCGTTGGGGGATATTTTCAGCGATCCGGCTCCACTCTTATAGTGTACCAGAGAGGCATTTACTGGATATTTGTAACACACAAACCTTTTTGTGATCCAAGCCTCATCAAGCCAACCATAGCTTGCAAACAACGCAAAAAACACATTAATCAATACAAATCATAATCTTAAATTAATATTTTGTGTGTTTTTCGTTATTATTAGCCTCTATCCACTCGTATCAAAAAAACTCAAACACTAGACAGGAGTAACCAAACAAGCGAGAGGAATAGGCAATTTTTCGTGACCTAGTTCACGGATAATACTCAAATCTTCTCTCTCGGTAGTAACTCGGCGCAGGGCAATGAATAATGATGCGCTATTTACTGAACCAATAACTAGGCCGAAATAACTAGGCTGATAAAAAAGAGGTGTTAACACCATGGGCAAGGTTTTCCATGACCTTATCGATACCCCTGCTTTCAGAACGAGAGCACTTCAACCGTATCTGGTTCGCCGGCGATCAGGTAACGCCGCCCCCCGTTTAGCTATCAGGTTAACTTTCCCCGTCTGGAGCTGGTGATCAGCGGAGAGTACATTAACGAGCTAGAAGATCCGGAACTTGGGATCACCGAAGTAACAATAATGGCAGGAGACGCAATATATATTCCGCCTAACAGCTGGAACAAACCCAACTGGGATACGGATTGTTCAGTACTGAGCCTGCTGTTTGGCCGCCGCCAACTTGGCTTTAGCCTCGTCAGCAAAGCAAAAGATCAGACAAATTTTCATGATATCCAAAAACACAGTATCCAGACACGAACAGGCCATGCCATCGACCATATACTGTCGGCACTCAATGCCCTGTCCAAAGAGCCGCTCCAGCAGCCGATGGACGAACACCTGCTACTGGCTCTGATGAGCTACTGCCAAAGCATGCTATCTGTACCTGCAAGTTCAGCCAAAAAACGCAGCGAAGATCTCTATCAGGGGGATCTGTATTTACATCCAGGAAAACTTTCACCGGGCAATCAGTCGAGATAGCATTGCCACACGCTTCAATATCAGCCCCAATCACCTCTCGCGCCTGTTTCGCCAGCAGGGCCATATGCGGTTAGCCGATTACATCACCTGGGTCAGGATAGAGCGTGCCAAGTTCATGCTCAAAAAGTACACCTTCCGATTGCACGAGGTAGCCACCCGATGTGGCTTTCAGGATGTGAATTATTTTTTCCGGGTATTCAAGAACAAAACAGGGCTTACTCCTTCGGAGTATCGCAGCTCACTGTAAACGGACGAGATAATGTGTGAAGAATTACCGCTTTGATCGCTTCCGGTTCAGCATTTTCTGTCAGTAAACGGCAATAATCAGGCTCTAACAATGCTTGGGAAAAATAAGCAAAAGCTTCGATATGGGGCCGCTGAGCAGGAGCGGGTAACACCATCGCAATCAATCGAGTAACGAGGCCACGATTTGATCCCCACTCTACCGGCTGTGATAGCTGAATCACCGCCATTGCAGGCTGTTTGACTTCTACCGACATAATATGAGGCAACGCAATCCCATGCCCCCATACAGGTCGATGAGACTTGCTCACGCTCTAACATCAGTTCGAGTAACAAGGTTGGATTGTCAAGGTTGAGCATCTGGCACAGCCGGGACAGCATCTTTTCTTTTACTTCAATGGGTTGAATTAGGCTTATCTGCTCTGCTAATACAGTCTGAGTAGAAACAGCCATGTCGAAAGGAAGGTAAAAGGCGCTATTTGCCTTATCGCTACTAACAACACTGCATGCATTACGGTTCTTCTTCTTGCCGCTGGTTTTCACCAACAAGAACTGCTCGGCGACAAAGTCGGTCAGCACCATACAGGCCAACTCGGCATCGGAACCTTCGATAAGCAACTGACACAGATCACCCGGCATACAGCCCAGACTCATAATACGAACTGGCTGCTCGGCATTGGCCTGACACAGGCGAGTGACATTTTGCATCACCACCACGGCACGAAAATACCCTGCCAAGGTTTTCAGTAGATTGAGTTTCCAGGAAGGAATACCCTCATCACCAATGATGAAGGTAATACGGCGTTCGATCATAATTCTTGCATCATCAGCCTTGAATCAAAGCTCTTGGCAACGGCATAACACGCTAGCAGGATCGGTCAGCACTTCTTCAATGGTGACACAGTGGATCTTGCTACCGGCAAAGCGGGCACGGTGCTCTATTTCAATATCCGAGGCAATCAACACAACATCCGCCCGGCCAATATCCTGAAAGCTTAGCTGATTTTCTATCCCCCCCATCGCACCTTGAGTTTCCACCATGATCTGAATTCCCAACGGCTGCGCCGCCTTTTTTTAGCTCTGCCGCCGCCATATAAGTATGGGCAATCCCAGTCGGACAGGCAGTAACCGCAACAATTCTCATACATTCTCTATAGATAACGTTCTTTTAGATGATTGTCTCGATCCGGTGCGGATAGTCAAGGAATCAGAAGAAAAATCCAAATTTCATTGCAATAAGTCATCTCGCTACACAGCTATTTCAATCAAACGACTTCTATTAAACAATTTCAATTGCTTAAATAATGGGGGAGGCGAACCTCCCCCCATTACTTACGAGCTAATTATGCAACCGCAGCAGTTAATACTGGCTGCGAATTATAGCGACTATCCAACGGTCCATTGACGCTCGAAGCCCCATCCATACTGCTGTCAAAGGTAGCCATGGCACCTGTTAGCTTGGCCAGGCGGACATTATCATCAAAGGCATTATCCCCCCCGTTACTATTCTGATCAGAGACAGAAGCACTGAGCTCGTCACCAAATTACTCGGTAACTTACCACTGTCGATAAAGTTGACCAGATCATCACCGCCCAACCCCCCCATATCGCCAAAGCGGACTCCAGCAAGCATACCAGACAAATATTGCCCCGCACTCTGGGGAGCACCATCCGTCGCCGTTGGCATCACTTCAGAGAAAAGCACTTCGCTACCAGCCTGTAGGCGGATATACGTTTTACCCTGCATCACTTCTTGATGAGCGGTAACCGATGCCGCTTCTACTCCTGATAAGTTCAGAATCGCACGATTATCCGGGGTCAACTCCCAACGATGAGTGTAATCCTGGCCCTTAGATCGCGCTGCATAGTAGGAATTCACATCCTTGATCAATACCCGACGACCGCTGTCTTCAAATATTAAACTTTCTGGTTTCTGCGGCAATAACAGCTGACCGCCGTCTTTATGAATAAGCGATAGTCCATCAGCTCCCGGTGTCCATTCATTAAGATCTGCATTGACCACCAAGGAGAAAGTCGCATCCTGCTGCGACTTGAGCACCTGTAGATTAGCACCTGCATCCACCTCGATGGCATCAAAACCCTCAATATAAACCTTCGCCTGCTTACCTGCACCGGTATCAAATTGCAATGACAGCCCTTCCAGCGCGCGCCCCCCCAATGACCATCCCAATATTCCTGATCCTTACCAGCATCCGTTACTTCGACGTAATATGCCTGGCTACCATAATTTTGCAGAGTATGGCTCACTTCGGTCACATCATTAACCGTCTGCTCTCCAGTACTCCAGTTATGTAATTCATTACCTCCACTGTCCAGCAACCGCACCGTCAACTTATAGCTATCGGCGGTGTAACCCACCTTACGGAAAGTCTCCTTGATATTGATGGCATTATTACCATAGGTACTGATCAGATTTGAAATATCAAAACGACGGGTTCGGCTGCTCCAGCCGTAAGAGGACGTCAGCCCGTTCGCGTCAACAGCAAACCCGCTACCGCCATTCTGTACTTGCCAACCAGTCAGGGAATTCGGATCATCAAGCAATTCGACGAAACGGTCAGTCGCCAGCGGAGCTGCTGCTAGATCAGTATTACCGCTGAAGTCAACATAATCGTTACCACTTCCGGTATGAACCTCTGGCGTTCCTGCACCAATGAGAAGCTGATCATCTCCGCCTTCGGCATCGATACGTGTCAAGGCAACACCTGCGGTAAGTATATTTGACAACTCGTTACCGCGCAGCGTGGAATCAGTTTGCCCCCCCGCATGTGCTTCAACTAACTGACTACTCAACCAGTCAATCGTTTGCTGACTGGACAGCACTCGATCGCCAATACGGATTGTTGTAAAGCGGCGAATAAAGCCCCCCTAGCAACTCGACCGTCTGCTCACTGGAAGCCTGCCCCCCCATTCTGTCAGTTGCCGTCCGGAGGCAGCATCCTCCACCAGCGTTTGACCATTTCGGCGATCAAAAAGCTGGATCCGATGTGATTGTCCGTCGAATCTCAAACCGACATTGGCTCTACTGATCCCTTCGAGAATAATGGCATTCCCTTCGTCCGTGTCATCAATGATCGCACTGCCACCCTCTGATACTTTGATTTGGTAGATATCCTTACCAGTCCCGCCAAACAAGCGATCTACATCTCCATCCGCCACCAGCACATCATTATCAGCACCACCACGCAAAGTATCGTTTCCTTTGCCGCCATAGAGCACATTTTTACCGGCATCACCAATGAGAGTATCTTCCATCTCACCACCGACTAGTCCTTCAATATGACTAAAACGGTCTATCTGGGTTTTCTGTCCATCTTTAACGGCGTAAGAGATCCCTTCTGCAAGATCGACATACAGAGCCTCTTACTATCTTGCCCATTCAGGCTATAGTCCAGAATATCAGCGCCTTCGCCGCCATCGATGACATCCACTCCGTCACCCGCCGAGATACGATCATTGCCGCTACCACCTCTTAACGTATCAGCACCATCACCGCCAATCAGAGTATCATTACCTCCTCGCCCTTCTAAGGTATCTTGACCAGCATTTCCAAACAGAATATTGCTCTCATTGTCACCCCTTGAGGGTATCGGCACCGTTACTTCCCATGAGGTTTTCAAACCCCCCCTTAAGGCTATCACCATCACTGTTTTCACCGGTTTCAAGGTCAACGGTTACTCCGTCACGATCCGTATAGGCCAACGTATCTATTCCGGCCCCCGCCATCTAAATCATCGGCACCTTTACCGCCATCAATCAGGTCATTGCCGCCACCGCCTCGTACCGTATCAATTCCGTCCTGGGCAAAAATTTGATTATTTGAGTCATTACCCGTCAACGTATCGCCATGTGCAGAGCCAATCAGATTCTCAATCTCAGCCAGAGTATCGCTATTACTGCCTTTCTGGACTTGTCCGCTTTGCAAGTTCGCTATAACACCCTGATTATGGGCAGCATAACTTGCAGTATCAGTACCTTCACCACCATCAAGTGTATTGTTGCCGGTACCGCTGCCATCCAACAAATCGTTACCACCCCCCCGGCCATACAACTTGTCGTTACCGTTTCGACTGAACAACTGGTTATTGTTGTCGTCTCCCTTCAACACATCGTCAAACGCCGATCCGGCTACATTCTCCATTCCCGTCAGCGTTGCATTCGCACCGACCTTCTCCATCAAATAAAGAAAGAACCCTGCCGCTGAACGGTAATTGCCTTCTTCGCCCCCCAACATCTGCTGCAAATTGGATGCATCGAGCTTCACATAGCCCATAACAGGATCAAATAGCAGCACCTCTTTACCATCGGTCAGCACTTCCATTTTCATGTAACCGAAGGTTGGATCAAATTTAGTCAGGGCCTCCCCTAGCAGATAAACCTCACGCCCCTTGTTCTTTCGCCTGACGTACAAAACTGTCATAAGCGGACTTAATCTGCGAATCTGGGTTATTGGAAAATAAGTAGGTACTCCAACTGTCATGATGGTTATAGGCGATATAGCTGTCGACCGAGTTTTCCCGGAGCTGGGTCATCACAGAAATATCTGGCAGGCTGTCTAGTAGGTAATGGCTGGAAAAATCGCGGTGATAATCATTCCAAGCATCATCTTTCTTCGCAAATACAGTGGTGTTGTACAATCCAGCATCCAATGCGCTAATCGCATTTTGGTTCGGATTCCCCCGAGGCTGTTCCGGCCTGTAAATCCACGTTATAACCAATCGCGGGCTCTTGTGTCGGAGCATAAGCCGACCAGTTAGACTGGTTTGCCACCTTTTCGGCAAGCTGATCCTGAGAAGACTTCCAATCCGGATTCAGCTCGCGAGACTCAAGGTTCTTAAACAAATCTTCAGCATACAGAGTATCCGTATCCCCCCCACCATTGATGATATCCCTGCCCCAACAATCCAATCACGTCGTCATCGCCCCGGGCCCCCATATTGATCACATCAGCACCAAGCCACCACGCCCCGGTATCATTGCCCTCACCTCCGTTGATCTTATCATCACCGCTGCCACCATTGGCATTATCGTTGCCGTCACCACCGTTAAGCTCATCGTTTCCGGCTCCGCCCATCAGGACATCATTGCCGCCATGCCCATTGATGATGTCATCGCCACTTCGTCCATCCAGATAATCATCGTTCTCCCGACCATTCAAAGTACGTCCAATACTCGAGCCATCGAGCAAAGCAATTCTCAACTGTTGATCTTCTAGGTTCTTCTTTGCCTGATCCGTGAGCGCCCGGGTCTCCTCCTTCCAGATACTGGACCCTTCAACTCCGTCCTCTCCAAGACCGGCGGCTTCTGCATCCACCATATACTTAAAGATGTCGTAGCCTTTTTCCTTGTAGAAGTCACCTTGCTTGGTCATAAACTCCTTAAATGCATCAGAGTCCAGATAGCTATCGAAGTCCGCTTGCAATTTCTGTTCTGGCGTACGGGTATCGACCATATCCGCAAAGAAACCCAACACGGTATTAATCAGGCTTAAACCAAAGTTAACCACGTCCAACACCAAGGAGGCCAAATTCCCGATCACGGGAATAAAGTCACACACCAGACTAACGACATCCAGTACCATGCCAACACCATCAAGTGCCGCCATCACACCATACATGGCTGCCCGGCCGTGGTTACCACCACGGCGCGCCTCATCGGCAACCATTGCATTCTTGGCAATGCTGACAGCACCCATACCGATCGCCAACGCACTGCCTACACCAATGGCAAAACCGACACCAGCCTTAGTCAGGCCGGAAGCCGCATCCAGCCCAACGTCGGCCACTTCCTTAGCTACCATGGTTTTACTCAGGAAAGTCGCCACATTTTTTGCGGTCCCTCCCCCTGCTCGCTTGGCGACCTGAGTGGCTACAACATTAGTAAGGGGAATAGAGTCCCTTTGCCATACCGATGGTTCCGCCCGCGATACGCAAATCCTTACCCATATCAGCCCCCCCGGCGGCGATATTAACCCCTCCGTGCACCACACTGAACAGTGAACCGGCAACCGAGGTTCCTGTACCGATATTGTTCAGTACACCTCGGGCTGAGAGGCGGCTGCTATTTAGGTCGGTGCTTTCGTTGACGGCATTTTTTTAATAAATTATGGGCCGTTACCGAAGTAGGATACTTCTTCAGGTGGCCATCCAGTTCATTGACCAGATTGTCGTGCTTAAGCAACATACCGTTCAACACAATGGAGGCACCATCGTTCAAATCTGAGGGCAACCCGACCATAGTGCCTCCAAAGGTCGATCCTGCTCCGGAGATATAGTCACTGTATTGGTTGAGAGTCTTAACGTTGCCGTTCAGGCCGGGGTCAATAGTCGGGCCGGGATTAGGGTTCGGCATCGCCGCCTCAAAATCCGGGAGTAATTCGCCAGATGCACCGACATCCGCCATATCAGCGTTACCCTCCAGCCCCCTGATCAAAGATCTTCAGCGCCGCCAAGATCTCAGGATCCGTGCTAAGCTCTTAAGCTGGTTGACAACCTCAGGATCCGCGCCTGACTTGCGAGCAGCCTCAGCGACCACATCAGCCATATCCGCTGGACTCAGTGATGAGCTATCGCCTTGACCAGATACCATCCCCCGAATCGCCGTTGTCAGGTACTCAGAAAAACCCTCCATAAAGTTGGCCTGCATAGCAGTATTGATACTGTCGCCAGTATTGTTGATTGCATTGCCGAATGAAGTAACTTGCTCCATCGTTTTCAATCCTCTATTTTTTTAAGTTTGCACCTCGGTTGCTTCCTGTTCATCAACCTAAGGTAGGTGATCCCTCATCCGGAATATCAAGACAAGGACGTGACTCATCGCAGATAGACTCTGTGATGAGAACATTCGGTAGACAAAAATGGATGCGAGCAAAAGCACCCACGGCTGATAGGGCAGCTATGAAGCTACCTGCAACTTCCAGAGCCGGGCGTAGGTACCATCTTGCTCCAATAGCCAATCATGGGTACCCTGCTCAATGATCTGCCCGCCGTCGATCACCAGAATGCGATCGGCATGACGGAGGGTATTAAGTCGATGGGCAATACTGATCACAGTGCGGCTTGGG
>LLEM01000156.1_pt1 | contig 14399 bp, 21 predicted proteins | sample 595841 | NCBI WGS metagenome assembly LLEM01 (sample SAMN02919313, study PRJNA255460) | bioreactor metagenome | biome: chemostat; feature: culture 2012_10.2; material: sediment; isolation source: day64 10degC chemostat 2012 inoculated with Wadden Sea sediment taken from... | place: Germany: Bremen ...
CCCAATACAGCATCACTGACCCAAATTTCATGTTGGCGTTTTTCATTGATGACAAGGGTTTGATTCGATATTCCTCTTGATTCACCCCAATGGCGTCAGCAGGCATAGGGAGACTGGATCCCGACAACCTCGGCATACAAAACGTTGGTGCGGTGTTTCAAGCCGACACATATGACCGATAGCAGCTCCGGGCAGCACTGAGCGGATAATATTACCGGTGACCCCTGTCACCTTACCTGCGCTTTGACATGAGTAGGGACGCGTAACAATTTGGCGAAGAGAGACGAGTTGTTCAGCAAGTGTCTTGGGGGGGAGTTTGTCTGCATTTGGCAGAGCACTCAGTAACGCATTTGGTAATGAGTTTGCGGGGCTATGGCGGTTTGGCAATCGGTGATCCCGTCAATAAAACTTGGTTCTTGATCGCGATTGTGTCCTAGTTAAAAAGCAGAGTCTTAATAAAACTGTGAATCACATCTGATGCGGAATAACAGTGATTTTTGAGGTTTTTTTTAGGCTTTTTATCTGCTTATTTCATACAACAGTGGGAAGTGTGTATAGCTAGCAAGAGGTTGGTGTGGCAGATATTTCAGGACACATGCCGGGTAATTTTTCCGCGACGGGTAGCGTACAGGCCGGGCAGCCGAGATCCGTGTCCGCTAATCAGGCACCCGCAGGCAATACCGCGGTGTTGGCTAACACTAGCTTGGCAGACTCGGCTGAAGAGTTGAGTTTTGCTCTGGCGGAAAAACGTCCCAAGTCGATGGCGGAACGGAAGTCGGACAAAAGCGATCAGGCACGCTTGGCTTGGATACAGAAAATTCAGCAGTATCTTGAACAAGCCCCCGACTTGCAGAAACAACACAAGTTGGTGGATTTTGTTTCTGCCAATCTGGGCCGTTCGCAAACGACAGAATCTTTTATTCAAAGCCTTAAGTCATTCAGCCAAGATGAATCACTACAGTATTTGGCCGGTCAGGTGCTGGTCGAGGCAAGTGATCCTCAGGATAAAGAGCATTATGAAAATGCCCTAAGTGGTTTCAAGGCCAGAAATGCCAAAACAATATTGGCTGGTCTGAATACGTCTCATGTTTTTTCTGATGCCCTACCGGTGAATCAGCTGTCATCAGCGAGACAATCGTATCGGGATCTTACTGATTATCAAAGTCACGGCAAGGTGTGGCGTCAGCTCATGGGGCATGGTGAAGCAGTACGACACGTTTGACAATGCTGTTGATATTCAACAACGGGCCCTGTCGGCTGACTACCATGCGCTGGAACCCAGCCAGGAGCGAGGGGGGGTGCTGGCAATGGTGATGCAGAATCTTAATCAACTCAAGCAGCTGAAAGGTATTTTTGAGCAGGTGAGTGATTTGGCTCGCCAGGTACAAAGCCAGTTTTTTTCCCCTATAGAAGCCGAGTCGCTGATGGAGCAGGTGCTTTCTATTCCTGATAGCCAATTTGTAACAACGCGACAGATGGATCAGACGATGCAGCGCCTGAATGTAACCACTTTGCCTGCGCAGGTCGTGATGCAACAAGGTATCAAAACCCTTGCTGCTGATTTACCGGATGCTCTGTACCCTTCGCAAGAACAGCGGAGTAGGGTTATGGACAGTTTGCAGCAGTGCATTGATGAAACCATAGACAAAGAAGAGATGTGGTTGGATGGACAGTAACGCTCAGCTTGCAGTAAAGGAGTTTTTGGCAGTATTGGAAAATGTCATTCCAGATCACCAGTCTTCAATATTCGATCAGCCGTCTGGCGTTCTTAGTATCACACTCCCCCCCGATACCTACTCGACTTGCTTTGTGGCGAATCATCACATTGAACTGCGTTGGGAGCAGTTTTGGTTGTCGTTGGTCGTTCCCGTCAGTGACAACGGGCTGACAAGAAAAGCGGCAGATTTGCTGGCCTTGCTTTCAGCTTCACCATTACCTGCTCAGGTTGTGATGGATAGGCAGGACCGACTTTGGCTGGTAAGCCAACTTCCCTTGGAAAGTATGCGCACCAGCTCCCTTTGTCGGCATTTTCAGTGGCTGACAGAGAAGGCCGCTATTTTACAGAACAGGTCACACACGCTCATGGTTAGTTTGCCTCTCCGATTCCGTTTTTTCCGTTCAGATGCGCCTGGACAAGCCGTGCAAGGTGGATCTGGCGGACACGATCGAATAAAGCCGATACCTGTTTCTCGAACTCCGCCTGCAGAACATGGAGTAAGACGAGCTGAGTTGACATCGGGCAGAGCTGCCAGTGTAAACGCCAAAGCTCAAGCTCAAAACCAAGCTCTCTCTCCGTTGTCCAGTATCGCTTTGGGGTCAATGGTATCGATCAGAGCAAGACGCAACCCCCAGCCATGATCAGTGCTCTGCATTGTCAGCAGCTCGGCCAGTATCTGATTGCACAGACCATGCCAGAGGCCAAGCCTGCGTTAGAGGTTGTTCAAGCATTATGGCTTGTGCAACGAGAAATCCACTTGATCAAATCAGGCTTGATGAGCCCTTAGCGAATGGGAGTTAACGTGGTAACAAGTCAAATGGACTCTGAGCAAGCGAGATCTGTTATGCAAACCCTGCTGGCAAATTTGCTCGAACAACAGCAGTGGGCTTTGGCGATGCCTGTAGCACATTGGTTAGCAGCCAATGGTGATGATTTGGCTTGTGCCTTGTGTCCGCAGCTCCATAACTATCTTGATGAGTATGAATTGTCGCTGGAGGCTTTGTCTGCTGTACCCATTGCCTTGCGGCGCCGCCTCGTGGTTCGCAGGGCTGAAGCTTCTGCGTTATATGCACTGGGGTATCACCAGTTGGCCAGAGATGTATTGCTCAGTAGTGCCACTGAGGAGTTATTGTGAAAGCCCTGCTTAGCCGTCTCTCCGGACGAAATGATCTGTTATTGGCACTGTTGTTGATCGCAGTGGTCTTTATGATGATCCTGCCAATGCCAACCGAGCTGGTGGACATACTCATTGCTATCAACCTTGGGATTGCAGTGATCTTGATGATGATGGCGATCTACATTCATACTCCGTTGGAATTTACCGTCTTTCCCCTCACTGCTATTGCTGACCACCTTGTTTCGCCTGTCGCTTTCAATTACTACGACACGTTTGATCCTATTACAGGCGGATGCCGGGCAGATTGTTTATACCTTTGGTAATTTTGTGGTTGGCGGCAACTTGGTTGTGGGGGCGGTGATCTTTTTAATCATCACGATTGTGCAGTTTCTGGTGATCACCAAAGGGGCGGAACGAGTCGCCGAGGTATCGGCGCGTTTTAGTCTGGATGCCATGCCGGGTAAACAGATGAGTATCGATGGTGATATGCGTGCAGGGGTCATCGATATGGAAGAGGCCCAGCTCCGGCGCAATCGAGTGGAGAAAGAATCGCAGCTATATGGTGCCATGGACGGTGCCATGAAATTTGTTAAAGGGGATGCGATCGCCGGCTTGATTATTATTGTGGTGAACTTGCTGGGCGGGATCACTATTGGTGTCGTACAGCGCGGTTTGCCGGCAGGTGAAGCCCTGTCCATCTATGCAATCTTGACTATTGGCGATGGATTAATTTCACAGATACCGGCTCTGTTTATTGCGATTACCTCCGGCATGATTGTTACCCGGGTATCGGCTGAGGTATCGGCTGATCTGGGTAAAGACATTGGTAACCAGATCACCAATCAACCTAATGCCTTGATGATTGCCAGTGTCATACTGCTGTTGTTTGCGTTGGTGCCCGGTTTTCCGACAGTGACATTTCTGGTGTTGGCTGTCGGCTTGGGAGTGGCCTCGCAATGGCTAAAAAAACAAACAAAAACCACTCAAAAGGGCGCAAACAGCCGGTCGTCTTCAGCTCCAGATTCACCAGATAATGAGGATGGCCAAGAAGGCTTCTCCCCTGACCGTGCCACTTTCGCTATCTATCGTTGAACTTGCGAGCCACGGGTTTGAGGCTGACGCTTTGTCAGCCTCTTTAGCTGAGCTACGTCAAAATCTAACCCGGGAACTCGGCGTTCCTTATCCGACCATTCACTTGTATTGTCAGCCCGGCATTGCTGCCGATAATTCCCCCCCCGGTGAAAGGGTGAGGCCAAAAGGCGAATTTCAGCTGCAGGTGCATGAGATCCCCCCCGTTCTCTCTGGAGAATTATTGGGTGATGCGGTGTTGGTACATGCCGAAGAGCAGCAGTTGCAGATACTCGGCTTGAAGTATGAGCAGGCGCTGTTCAACCGCCGAAAGTTATTCTGGATAAAAGGCAAAACAGACCAAGAAGTAGCTGGTATGGGTTTGGTCAGTGTGTCAGTTTTTGATGCTGTGCTAGCCGATATTCACCAAATTCTGATCAAGCATGCGCAGGACTTTATTGGTGTGCAGGAAACGCGCCAGTTGCTTGAACACATGGAAGGTGAATTTGAGGAGTTGGTCCGAGAGGTACAACGACAGTTACCGATATTCAAGCTGACCGAGATCCTGCAGCGGCTGGTGTCAGAGCAAATTTCGATCCGTAACCTGCGGGCCATACTGGAAGCTGTGGTCGAATGGAGCCAAAAAGAAAAGTCGGTGATTCAGCTTACCGAGTACGTGCGTATTTCGCTTAAACGCTATATCAGCCATAAATACAGCAATGAACAAAATATGTTACCCGCCTTTATGCTGACTCCAGAAGCTGAGGAAACAATTCGTGCGGCGATCCGCCAAACATCAGCTGGGAGTTATCTTGCGATGGATCCTGCGCAGTCAGAAACTCTTACCAATAACCTCGTTACAATTGTTGGCGATCTGCAATCTCGTCCTCATATGCCTGTGATGATCACTGCGATGGATATTCGCCGTTATGTGAAAAAGCTGATTGAACCGAAGGCCTATGAGCTGCCTGTTCTGTCATTTCAGGAGCTAAGCGATAGTGTCAACGTACAGGCATTGAACCGAATAGGATTGTGAGCTGATTAATTCCTCAAATTTGCTTTTTTTCATGTTTTTCATTTCTCAAAGTTGCACTGTTCTCATGACTAAACACCTTTTGCTTAATTGATAAGCGAATTCAATCGATTCTAGGGAGCCGAGAATGCCAATTGATGGGGCTAATTTTGAACCTGAACCGCTGGCTTCCACGTTAACCAGTAACGAAAACTTGCTTGCAGAGGCTGTCCAGCAGCTGAAACAAGGAGAGCGGGGTTATGGCGGGTTGTCCGGTGACGACTTCGCTTGCCACCCAACTAATAAATACTCACTCCGCGTCGAATGACTTGCAGCAGGCGACAGCACAGGTTGATGCGATGACTGGCACTGAACCTGTCGGTTCAATGCAGCCGACTGCTCTGCAAAAAACAGGTCAGCAAAAGCTAACTCAACAAAAGCCGGCTCGTCAACGCTGCGGGCGAGTGTTTATCTAATTTTTCCATCCATAAAAAGGAGCACGAAATGGCAACTGTAAATGCCCTTGCTGGGGGCGCAGTCCGTCAGCATGTATGCGAATGATCAAAAACCGGAACTGAATGATTTGATGATGGCGGTGATGATTGACCGGACCAATATTTTGGACGGTCAAATCCGCGACGGGATCAGCAATATCAATGATCAGAACCAGAAAATGCGTGATCTACAGCAGCATATGGCTGAAGCACGTCAGGCTCAGCAAGGTACCAATATTGTTGAAAACCCGACATGGTCGGTCGACGATAAAACCATCAAGCTGGATAACGGCTATGAGATTTCCCCTCAGCGGATCCAGCCAGGAATGGACGATAAAAGATTCTGCGGGTAACTCTACTCGGATATGGGGTGACCCGCATGTAGCTGAAAAAGATGGCGGTAACTGGGACTTTAAGGATGGTGTGACGTTTGCTCTGGGTGATGGCACCAAAATTACCGTAGGGACCACGGGTGACAATAACGGTATGACCTATTCGGATTCGCTGACAATCACCAAGGGTAACCAACATATCCAGGTGACAGGAATTGCGGATAATGCTCCCAAAATATCTGGCCCTAGTTTGGATGGACTGACTGTCGATAAGAATACCAATGACGGAACCGTCTTCTATGAGTCGGGTAACGCCAGTGACTGGAAGACCAAAGCCGGAACGGAAATTACGTCGGACCAAGCCATGGCCGGGCGCACTGTTACGAATGAGGACAATGCACTTGGGGGGGCATCGCCAAAAATGAGTGAAGAAATGAAAAGCTTCCTTGAGGCGAACAACATTGAGATCCCGACCAATGAAGATGGTTACCTGAGCAAAGACGACTGGAAAAATGTTTTGAGTTCGATGCAGTCTTTCGGTGACAGCCTGACTTCTGTATCACAGCTGGATATGGCTAAGCTGCAATCCTCCATGAATAAGTATAACCAGTCCTACGACATGCTCTCTAACTTCACCAGCAAGTATGCCTCAAGCATTGATTCATTGGTTGGTAATCTTCGTTAAGGTCACAGCATGATGGAAGAAACACGTTCAATCGACGCTTTTCTCGCCGAACAAGATACCCAATTAGCCGAGATAGCAGATACCTTGCAACAACACCAGGCACTGGTCGAACGACACAAGCTGGATCGCCTGCAGGTCATTCTTGACGGGCAGTTGACGGCTAAGCAGAAAAAGCAGCGAGAGACAGAGCAACGTCAGTTCTTACAGCAGCTTGAAACGACAACGGTCATTTCGAGTTCTCAATCTAATAACCACCTACCGCGTCGTATGCGTGGTATTTCAATCTAAAGAAGGAAACATTATGTCTGCGATTACACCTGCGTCGGGCGTTACCGGCAATACATTCAACCCGTCTGAAGCTTCATTGGATTCCTTGATGATGATGGTAATGATGGATCGCTCTAACCTGCTCGATGCACAGGTACGTGAAAAAATCGAGAATATTAACTCGAAAAACAAAGATCTCCAGGGTCTAAACGGCATCATGACCAAACTGCGTAACGATATGAGTAAGGTTGGCACCAAGGACGATGACACCGGGTCAATGAGCCCGGAGGTTGAGTCGTATCTGGAAAATAACTTCGCCAAATTTGAAAACAAGGGTAGTTATACCCGTAAGGACATGGAACTGCAGCTATCTAATCTGAAAGACAAGGCCGAGAGCCTGACATCATCGTCTCAGCTTGATATGGCTCAACTGCAATCGACGATGGGCAAGTACAACAATAGCTTCGAGATGCTATCAAATTTTGTGTCTAAGTATGGTTCTTCTATCGATTCTATTGTCGGTAACTTGCGTTAATTCGAGGTGAGTGTGATGACGACAGCAGCTGAAACAAATCAGCCTTGTTAGGCGAGATCGAAAAGTACCTGAGTGGTGGCGGAACCTTCGGAGAGATATACGACTTGAGCTCTGAAACCATCGAAACCTTTTACCAGGTGGGCTATGGCTTGTATCAAGGAGGAAGCTATGCAGATGCTGAAAAAGTCTTTCGTTTCCTATGTCTATTTGACCATTACGGATTGCGCCACTTTATAGCACTGGGTTCGTGTCTTCAGATGCAGAAAGAATACCAGTTGGCTATTGAATCTTACAGTTATGCCGGGTTGTTGGATGGTAAAGATCCAAGATCACCGTATCACGCTGCCGAATGTTATTTGGCTCTTGGACAGCGTGAGAAAGCAAGCAGTGGTTTCTATGCGGCTAGTCAGTTATCAGAAAAACACTCGAAATTTGATGAATTGTGCAATAAGGCTGCCACGATATATCAGCAGCTGAATGCATCACTTCAGGAGACAAAGAATGAATCCTATGAATCCGCTGAGTGACAAGTTTGCGGCTCCGGGTTTGCAAACCAATCAACAAGCATTGGTTGAAAACCTTAAGCAAGCGGTGACTCAAGCATCTGTACCCCCCCAGGCCGTTGAGGTGAGTAGGGGGGGGACGGACAAGGCGCAGGCACCATCTGCGACCCGGCCGCCCATACTCGATATGCCGCTCGCCGATCAGGAAGACGTCAGCCGTGCGCTGATGGAAGTGCAGATGAAACTGCAAGATCAACAACTCAAACTTAGTACCAACGACATCAAAGGTATGCAGGCCAAGAATAAGGCCATGCACGAGCAACGTATTGAAAAGCTTCAAGAGTCCATTGATAAAATGGCTGAAGCGAAGAAAGGCGGTCTTTTCGCCAAGATTTTCGGCTGGATTGCAACAATTGCAACAGTCATTGCTTCGGTTGCCCTGATAGCAACGGGAGTAGGTGCCCCTGCAGCAGCGATGATGCTGGCAGGAGCGGCACTGATGCTGACCCAGCAAATTTCCTCAGAGACAGGAAATTGGATGAACGATGCTGTGGCAGAGGTATTTCAGGCATTTGGTATGGATGAGAAGTCGGCACAAATTGCGGCCAATGTTGCGATTATGGTTGCAGGTATTGCCTTGAGTCTTGGTGCGGGGGGGCCACGACAGCGGCTGCTGCAGCCACAACGACTGCGATGAAAGTCGCCAAAATCGTTAGTCAGGGGGGGCCAAGATAGCTGCCGGGGGGGTGTCGGCTATCGGACAAGGGGACGGCACAGGCTGTTGCGACAGAAACAAAATACCAAGCCAACATGAGCAGTGCCGATGCCAAAGAGATCAGTGCTTTCCTCAAGCGTTTGCAGCTTATGATGCAAGAGGAGATGGACCGGGTGCAGGAACTCCTTCAGAAAATGCAAGATAACGTTTCTGACGTGATGTCTATTCTATCCAGTGGTCAGGATTCACGTTCACAGATGGCGCGTTATATTAACGCTTAAGGGGGGGGAAAGAATGATAACACCAGTAAATACGCAGAGCCCAAGTCTCAATAAGCAAGATCTTATGCTTGACGAGACAGCCTCCTTAACTGGCAGTAGTGCGGCTAAAAAGGCTAATACACCACCAGTCCTATTGCAGCATACGAGCGCAGCAGCGGCGAACCGCCCTGCAGGATCTCAGATGCTAGAGTCGCCACTACCGAGAACCGGTGCAGACTATTCAATGGCCTTCAAGGACATAAGCAAACTGGATCATGAAGATACGATGGTTCAAATTAGCGATATTTTGACTATGATGCATCAGCTTGCGACGACGCAGCGCCAACAAGCACGTGAAAGCAGGATGACTGAACGAGAGGCGGCAGTCGGTAGTATTTTGGGGGGGCAGGCTGATAAAATGCGCGAACAGGCCGAGCTAGAACGTCTATCAGGCTGGATCTCAGCCGGTATTTCGATTGCCTCCGGTGCGATGCAGGTGAGCGGTGGCGTGAAAGCGCTTAAGATGAACATTTCTGATGCCAAGCTGCAGACAGTGAATAGCATTCAGCAGGCTAAAACTCAGATCCTGACCGGAGTTGGCCAGTTACTGACTACGCAGATTGACTATCATGCCAAGCAGAAGCAGGCTGACGGCAAGGTGCTGGAGGCCGATCAGAAGGTGCATGAGACGGCAATGGAAGATGAAGGCCAGCAAATGCAGTTTTATCTTGATGTGATTCGGGACGCTCGCCAAAAGCTGGAAGAAGTTATGCGAAGCCAGCAGGAGTCGATGAAGAGTATTGTCAGAGCCTAAACCTGCTTAATCTTCAATGTCGTGTGGAATAGCAGCTTGTGACGTTGTCACTCAACCAAGACACCTCTAACGAGGTGTCTTGTTTTTTAGGCATGGTATTCGACTAATAGAGCTGTATTCACTTAATTGACCTGATACCGATTCAGTGCCATCAAATAGCCGTCACCTTGGTTGGTAGCAATCACAATGTAGTTCTCTGTTGACTCTACTACCTTCCACTTACTGTGGCCTGGAAGCTTCCTTGCTGCGCTGAGTAAATCATTGTACATGCGGATGTCGCTAGCAGAGACAATCAACCCTTTATTGTAGTTTTCATCGGTAATGCTCATTGAGTATTGGCCATTGTTGTCCTTATTGATGGTTCCCTTAGTATGTACTTCTACGACATTTTTTAGGCTGATTCTGAGAATATAGTTGTAATATCGATATTTTGGTCTTCAATGAAAACTTCGATATTTCTCTTCCCCGTGATACGAGCTACCTGTTGAATTTAAATGATAGGCGCCACTGTAGGCCATTGCTGGTTTCTTGTTCATAAAATCCCAACTACTGATACTAAACACAGCCATTGAGCTTGCAAGGAAAAAACTTTTAAGATACAAAACGACCGACCTCTTTAATTGTGAGTTCTTCTATTTCAGATGCGGATTCATTGTTCTCAAGAAGAATGATTTTATTATGTGGTGATTCATTCTTATCAATAATCACAATAGACAAGTAGTGTTTTTTTAGCATTAAATAAATTGATTTTGGTGTTTTTTCATTTGGTATTGAGATAAGTGATTTATTAATTGAATCGGAAACAATGCTAGTGAACTCATCGTTATCTGAGTAAACTTTTAATATGTTGTCCGAATATACTTTTTGTGGTGTTATAGATTTACTTGTTTTTATTTCATTTATATATGGTAAGTAAGGAGCATCTCCTAGTAGGTAAAATGAAAGCATAAAAATTAGAGAGCCAGAAAAATAAGGCCACTTTTTCTTTGCGATATGTAGTGGTTCAATATTTATCTGTGATGAGGATGTTTTTATAGGAGAAGCAATGGCTGCTATATTGTTATTTGTTTCTTCGCTATTTTCCTCTTTTGAGATGTTTTTGACTATTTCGCTCTCGAGTTTATATCCAACTTTGGCGATGGTTTTCAGCCACTTTTGTTCTTTGCCGTTATCACCAATTAAAGTACGTATGTTACTGATAGCTTGGGTGATAGAGCTGTCAGAGACTATCTTTCCTGGCCATGCCTTTTCGAGGATTGTCTCTTTAGAAACAACCATCCCAGCGTCAGAACAGAGAGCCAGTAAGACTAGAAAGTCATGGCTGCCGATACGTTTTTCTTCATTGGTCTCGAAATGGCGCAAAAGTGATGCATCTTTGATGAGAATCCAATCTTTTATTTTATACATTAAAGCTCTCACTTCTTGTTCAAGTCGCAACGTAAGAGTTACTTTTTGTTGCTTTATTAATCGTATGCCAACTGACTTGTTCGATAACAAGAGTGTCCAACATTAGCATTATTAAATTAGTTTGATTGCTCCTTGAATCATAATTGTTAATTTTATCATGTTTTTTTGATGTAAATAGGGGTAGAGTAAAGACTCTATCGCGCAGAGTGTCATTGTTCTTTGACGTTTTATTTTCGCAGACTTGACTCGGTTCAAATGTTTAAGTTTGAATTCGTGCTAACTATGATGCATATAAAATTGGTTCGGCCATGTTACTTGTTTCTAACAAAACGCTGTTTTTGGGATAGTTCTATTGTGTTGGCAAGTACCAAAAATAGCGTTCTTAATTATATTGGATGAGTGTCAAATTTTCTTCAAAGAGAGAGCAGAATAGCACTATCGTTCTTTTCTGTAGATATTGAATGTATTTATAAAAAGTGAATTTATTAATTGTAATGAATAATATTATATTCAATTTGATGTCAACGTGATTTTTAAATTGATAATATTTTTAACTATTCAGATAAAAATGTTATTTAATGGTGTTTATCAATGCATGCTCAACCTCAAATATATTGATGAAAAATGTGTTCTGCCTAGATGGTTTTTGTGATTTAAATCCGATTGAATATCCTGAGTTGATATTTCCATATATGCGTATTGTGAATGAATGTTGTGCGCCCTTAGAGGGGGATAATTATAAAACCCCCCCGTATGCGCGAGCGGAATACATTTTATGCTCAGTTTGCACCGCTCTATGTAGCTTCATGACGGTGAACCGATCAATGTGTATGTATTTTAACTTTTCGATATATCGGAACTATGGATGATTACATATCCCCCCCCACTCTCGGAGTTAATTTGGTGTTTGAATTAATTATAACGTGCATATCACTTGAATGTTAATGTCTGAAAATTCATGCTAGTTCATCCTTGATTAAGCTCTCGTAGTTAATAATTGTTTACTGAATTTCTGTTTAATTGATTTTCATTGGCTAATGTTAGTGATGGAAATTGTAACCAAAGCGAAAAGCTACATGCTAACTGTTATCAACTAGGTGCGAATTAGGGTGGATGAGTAATGGAAATGGACTGGGTTAACGGGATCTTAAAACTAAGTTCTTTTTTTGCTGTGACGATAGGTATTCTTGTCCTTTTTGTCGGTCGTCTCTTAACAAAATGTTTGCGCCGTTGCGAGAGTTTAGTATCCCTGAGCCTGTAACGGGCGGGATTCTCTTTTCAGTTTTGATCGCGACGGTTTATGTCGTTACTGATATTGAAATTGAGTTTGATCTGATGGCGAGGGATGTATTGTTGGTGTACTTTTTTACCACTATCGGTATCAATGCCAGCCTTAAGGATCTGCTAAAGGGGGGGATACCTTTGATTGTGCTGCTAGCGATCACCATTGGTTACATGCTGGTCCAGAATTTCACCGGGATCAGTGTTGCTGCTATGTTCGGTCTTGATTCTGCTGTTGGCATGCTGGGAGGCAGTGTGTCTTTAATTGGTGGTCACGGGACGGCGATAGCATGGGCTCCCCGTATATCTGAGGGGGTTCGGTGTTACCAATGCGATGGAAATCGGTATTGCCTGTGCGACCTTCGGGCTGATTTTGGCAAGTTTGATGGGCGGACCAATCGCTAAGTTCCTCATCACGCGCTATGATCTTAAGCCAGATCACAAAGAACAGCTGGATGTCGGTGTCGCTGACGAGTCGCAAAATGGTAACGGAACAATTACTGGCTTCGATTTTCTTGATGCGATTTTTGCTATCCATATCTGCGCTATTTTGGGGTTTATTCTAAATGAAGCGATTGCAGAGTTAGGGCTGCAGCTGCCACTGTTTGTAACCTGTTTGTTTTCAGGGATTGTGATAACAAATTTAATTCCAGATGCTTACCCTCGGATTTCCGGTACCAAGTGGCCGTCGCGCAAACCGGCGATTGCATTAATTGCCGATGTGTCATTGGGGACTTTCTTGGCGATGTCACTGATGAGCATGCAGCTATGGACATTGGTTGACTTGGCTGGGCCTATCTTTGCGATTCTCGGTGCTCAGTTCATTGTGGCGATTGTGGTTAATATCTTTATCGTGTTTCCGGCTATGGGTAAAAACTACGATGCCGCAGTCGTGTGCGCGGGTTTTGGTGGGATCTCGCTTGGCTCGACCCCGACGGCGATGGCCAATATGTCTGCGGTATCTCAGCGTTACGGTAACTCACATCAGGCGTTTATTATCGTGCCACTGGTGTGTGCTTTCTTTATCGATTTGGCCAACGCGCTGATTATTCCCTATTTCCTGGCAAATTTTTAATAGCGTCTTTTGATTTATTAGCAGAATAAGCCGTACTCTATTCTAACGTACGGCTTCTTTTTGCCTAGATTGATGGACTTTTTTTAGTCGTCTTGAATTGTTATAAATGTTTGATAAACCCTAATTGTTTGAATGCTGGAGTGACTTGTAAAATAATGACCTGGTATTTGTTTGCATTTATAAAGTTGGCCTGTGAACGTAGAAACCTATACTTATCTCGCTATCAAGAATAAACTTATCCTGATATAAATAAATCTCCGTATTTTTTCTCTCCAATGGTATCGTTACATTAATTCGTTTCTTCCAAGTTAAATTATTAAGCCCAAGTTGCTGTTCTGACTGTCTCGATTTTCCAGGTGTCAGAAGAAATAATATCTATGACGAACATGCCTAATATTGTTAGTGGTAACAATAAGAGGGCGTTTAGCTAACGAATCATAATTTCCATACTAAACTAGCATAGCTTTAAGTATTCTATCAGATAGTGTTTGATATTTACTTTTTGACAGATTTTATGAGGTCTACGGAATGAGATAATAGCCAATTAATCAACATTTTTAGTTAAACAAACGATAATACATTTTTCCTGTATCGGTTGTCCTTCGATAATAACCTATAAAACTATTGCTTGGTATCTTCAAAAGATACATACGTTTTAACCAAATGTGTTTATTCTTCAAGCGAGATCTCAATATAGCATATTTCTCTTTTTTGTATGGAACGCCGCTGTCATATCGAGACTGATGTTTGTCTAAGGTGTTTTTCTTGTTTGGATTGTATCTGTTTTAAGTGTCTAATAATACTGAATAAATTAATATGAGTTAATTGGCTTGAGTGTGGTTGCATAAATAACTGAGTAACAAATGATAACTATTTTACTAATTGGATTATGATTAATATATTTATAAGGAAATGCTAATACTCAAGGTTTTTAGGTATGTGAACATAATGTGATGCTCATCTTGTTACTGCTGTATTTTTATATACATGCGTTTTTTTGCTGATATATTTCTAGAATTACTATTTGTGGTTGATTAGTCTCGGTTTCTTAATGGTATAACAAGTAAGTAATTATAATCTGTATTGCTATAAATTTTATCTCGTTTCGTGGTAATGA
>LLEM01000157.1_pt1 | contig 14376 bp, 22 predicted proteins | sample 595841 | NCBI WGS metagenome assembly LLEM01 (sample SAMN02919313, study PRJNA255460) | bioreactor metagenome | biome: chemostat; feature: culture 2012_10.2; material: sediment; isolation source: day64 10degC chemostat 2012 inoculated with Wadden Sea sediment taken from... | place: Germany: Bremen ...
GCCTTGTTGTTGAAGGCCTGATCCTTTTTCTCTTCAGGGACATCATCAACACGCTCGTCGAGCATTTTGACATAACCGCCCAGTGGGATCATTGCCAGCGTATATTCGGTACCGTCCTTGCCCACCTTGCGCCATAGCGCCTTGCCGAAACCAATCGAAAAACGTTCAACAAACACACCGCAACGACGGGCTACCCAGAAGTGACCAAACTCATGAACGGCAATTAATATCCCCCCCAGAGCGAGTAAAAAAGCCCCCCCTAGGTTCCACAATATTCCCATCATACAGATACCTTTCTAATCACTTCCTGCGCTAAAACACGAGCCATTCTATCCAGCTCAATGACGCTTTCCAAGTCAGCCGGCTCGGTCATTTGCGCCAGATCGAGAACCTGAGTATTCACTTGTGCAATATCGGTAAACCTTAGCTGATTATTCAAAAATGCTGCCACGGCTTCTTCATTGGCTGCATTTAATGCTGTCGTTGCAGCCTGTCCTGAATAACAAGCATCCATTGCCAGTTTCAGGCAAGGATATCGCTTAAAATCAGGCTGCAAGAAAGTAAACTCAGCCACTTTGCTAAAATCTAGCGGTGCCACACCAGCCTCTACTCTTTCAGGATAGGACATCGCACAGGCGATAGGCGTTCTCATATCAGGCAATCCCATTTGTGCCAGCACCGAACCATCTTTGTATTGAACCATAGAGTGGATAACTGACTGCGGGTGGATGATCACGTCCATTTGCTCGCGAGAGGCATTGAATAGCCAACGTGCCTCAATATACTCCAGCCCTTTATTCATCATTGTGGCTGAATCAACAGAGATCTTTGGCCCCATCGACCAGTTTGGATGAGCAATGGCCATTTCAGGTGTCACAGCGGCAAGCTCTGCCACATTGGTATAACGAAACGGGCCACCAGAACCTGTTAATACAATCTTGCTGATCCCATGCTTTTCCAGATCGCAATGGCCCATCGCGCGCTGGATTTCTGCAGGCAGACTCTGAAAAATAGCATTGTGCTCACTGTCTACCGGCAATAGTTCGGCACCATACTGCTGACAGGCGTCTATAAACATCTGCCCAGACATGACCAAGCTTCCTTGTTTGCCAGCAAAATGCGCTTGCCCGCTTTTACCGCGGCCATTGTTGGTAGCAAACCAGCAGCGCCGACAATGGCAGCCATGACAGTGTCTACTTCATCCAGGGCTGCTATCTGACTCATTCCAGAGGCACCAGCTAGGACTTCTGTCGGAATATTGTGCTGCTTCAGTACTACGCTTAGCTCTGTTGCCGCGGATTCAGACGCCATTGCGACATACTTCGGCTTCCATTGCTGACATAACTCAAACATTTTTTGGCTATTCGAACCTGCGGCCAGTGCAACAACTTCAAACAAATGCGGGTTTTGTGCCGCAACCGCCAACGTACTACTCCCGATAGAGCCCGTAGCACCAAGAATCGTTAACTTACGCATAAAATCACTTTATTCAGCCGTGAAGAGCCGCCCATAATTGGCAGCTCAGTAAAACAGGGATCCGCTAAGCTTTAATTTGCCCTGTTGGACAAGTTCGCTAGTTCGTTAACCATTGCCAAACTGCTTATACGATGAGTAAGCACTCTTTCATTATGGCTGACATCACACAGCAAAAACTGGCTACATCATACTAGCCAAAGGTAGAGCAAAGCAAAAACAGGAAGGGCGGCCGTCAGGCTGTCAATACGGTCAAGAATTCCGCCGTGTCCGGGGGAGGATACTACCGCTGTCTTTAATGCCAGAGGCACGCTTGAACATACTCTCGACCAAGTCACCAAGTACAGAAGCAACCACCGTCACGATCGCAATCACCAGCAAGCTACTCAGACTGACAAAAGGAATGTCCATCAGGCAGCGCCCCCCCAGGTAACAAGTACCGCCAGTACAGCACCACCGACAAGGCCTTCGATCGTCTTGTTCGGACTCACGCTGGCGCCATTTTATGCTTGCCGAAGCGTTTGCCCGAGAAGTAAGCGCCCGTATCCGCCGACCATACCAAGAAGCAAACCAACATCACCAACTTGGCGCCATGATAAGGCGATTCGGCATAATTAACAGCGCGGAGCATCAAGATACTCCAGAAGAAAGGGATCAGGGTCAGTAGACCAAAAAGGTATTTCAAAGAAGTGGCTTTGGACCAGAGCGTTGAACTGGAAGGGTAAGTCACTGCTAACATAGAAGCGACCAGCCACCAGATCCCGCCAACCAGCAACATATACTGATGCGACGGAGCCAGAACGGATAAAGTTGCCACATCCGTCGGCATAACGATAATTGATGCTCCCAAAGCAATAGCGGGTACCAACATCGCACCTAAACGCGATTTCGTATCAATAAATTGTGTCCATTCCCAAAAACCGACCATGGTTATCGCGGCTACAGCGAAAACAAAAGCAGAGAAAGGTAAAAGAAAGATCCCTGCAATTACTAACGGCGCGAGGATTAGTGCGGTAATAATACGTTGCTTCAGCAAGCTGCGTCCTCTCGTTTTTCATTATATGTTAGTAACGACTCAGCATTTCTATGTTGCTGTCTGTCTATTGCTACTATTGTTGTAATAAAGCCTGCACCTGCTCACCGGTGCATCCAAAGCGGCGCTCACGGTTGACATACCATGCGACGGCATTCGCCAGGCTTTTCTCGTCAAAATCAGGCCAGTGCTGCTCGGTAAAATACAGCTCGGCATACGCCATCTGCCATAACATGAAGTTACTGATGCGGCATTCACCACTGGTACGGATCAGCAGGTCTACTTCTGGTAAGCCTGACGTCGACAAACCTTGCGCCAGCATATCTTCGGTAATATCTTCGGCCGTCAGCCCCTGCTCGGCAACTTGGTGGGCCAAACGTTTAGTCGCCTGCAGAATATCCCACTGGCCACCATAGTTAGCTGCGATATTCAGCACCATACCGGTGTTGCTGGCAGTCAGCGACTCAGCTTCAGTTATTTTCTTCTGCAACCGTTGGCTGAAACGGGTAGTATCACCAATGATCCGTAACCGTATATTGTTCTTGTGCAGACGTTTCACTTCGCGACCTAACACCGTCATGAAGAGCTCCATCAACAATGACACCTCATCTTCCGGGCGACGCCAGTTTTCGCTACTGAAGGCGAAAAGTGTCACCACCTGAATACCAAGCGACTTGCCGTCGAGACAGTCTTACGTACGGCTTCTACGCCAGCCTTATGGCCAAACACTCGAGCTTTGCCCTTTGCTTTTGCCCAGCGACCATTGCCATCCATAATGACAGCAATATGCTTCGGCAAACTATCAGCAGAAAGTGCAGTATCGATTGTATGCTCTGCCATACATCTCCCTCAAAAAAAAAGCGCCGTGCTGCACGCACAGCGCCTCAAACCTGGTAAAGCTAATATAGGCACTTGGCGCCTTATACTTCCATTAGCTCTTTTTCTTTCACTTCAAGAACGGCGTCAATATTTTTAACCGCTGCATCTGTAAGCTTTTGAATCTCATCTTGTGCGCGACGATCGTCATCTTCTGAAATTTCTTTCTCTTTCAGCAATGCTTTGACATCAGCGTTCGCATCACGACGAATGTTACGAATAGCAACACGGCCCTGCTCAGCTTCTGCACGAACAATCTTAACCAGATCGCGACGACGCTCTTCTGTAAGCGGTGGCAATGGAACACGAATAACAGTGCCCGCTGACATAGGGTTTAGGCCCAGGTCAGACATCATGATTGCTTTTTCGATCTTTGGCGTTAGTTCTTTATCAAAAACGGTGATCGCCAGCGTACGAGAATCTTCAGCTACAACGTTTGCCAGCTGCTTAAGCGGCGAATTTGCACCGTAGTATTCTACGTAGATAGTATCAAGCAGGCTAGGGTGAGCACGGCCCGTACGCACTTTAGCCAGTTGGTTTTTTAGCGCGTCAACGCTTTTGCCCATGCGCTCTTGCGCATCTTGTTTAATTGCATCAATCACGATTAATACCCTTATAATTCGGTAATAGCGGGAGCGTCTACGCTCCCGTTCGGAATGAGTCGACAGAACTTACTTGATAGAAGCTTGGTCGTTCGAAATCAAGGTGCCTTCTTCCTCGCCCATTACCACACGGCGCAGTGAGCCTGGCTTGTTCATGTTGAAGACACGAATTGGCATACCGTGGTCACGAGCAAGTGTAAATGCAGCTAAGTCCATCACTTTCAGTTCTTTTTCAAGAACGTCATTGTAACCAAGCTTATCATAAAGAACAGCTTCTGGGTTTTTAACTGGGTCATCTGTGAATACACCGTCAACTTTTGTCGCTTTCAGTACCACATCGGCTTCGATTTCGATACCGCGCAAACATGCTGCAGAGTCCGTGGTAAAGAACGGGTTGCCCGTACCAGCAGAGAAAATAACTACGCGGCCCTGGCGTAGCTGGCTAATCGCATCAGCCAGTTGTAGTTATCACATACCCCCGTTTAGCGGAATAGCAGACATCACTCGAGCGTTCACATAGGCACGGTGCAACGCATCACGCATCGCCAGGCCATTCATCACAGTTGCTAGCATACCCATGTGATCGCCCACAACTCGGTTCATACCTGCTTCTGCAAGGCCAGCACCACGGAATAGATTGCCACCACCGATAACCAGGCCAACTTGCACGCCTAGCTCAATAAGTTCTTTGATTTCCTGAGCCATACGGTCAAGAACTTGCGCGTCAATACCAAAACCTTCGTCGCCCTGCAGTGCTTCACCGCTGAGTTTCAGCAAAATTCGTTGATAAGTCGGTTTAGGGTTTGTGGTCATTAGGTTTACCTTCCAGGCTTACAAATAGAGATATGGAGTTGTAAAAAGACCGCAGCCTTGGCTACGGTCTTTGGAGTTCGTTTCAAGAAGGATTAACCCTTCTGAACAGCTGCAACTTCTTCAGCGAAGCTCATTTCTTGAGCTTTCTCGATACCTTCACCCACTTCTAGGCGGATGAAGTTAGTTACTGTTGCGCCTTTAGCTTTAAGCATTGCGCCAACAGTTTGAGAAGGGTCCATGATGAACGCCTGACCAGTTAGAGAAACTTCGCCAGTGAACTTCTTCATGCGACCAACAACCATTTTCTCTGCGATCTCTTGTGGCTTACCAGATTCAACAGCGATTGCTACTTGGATTGCTTTCTCTTTCTCAACTACGTCTGCTGGTACGTCTTCTGGGGTTAACGAACTCAGGCTTAGACGCTGCAACGTGCATTGCAACGTGCTTGATAGTTTCTTCGTCAGCTTCACCAGCAACAACAACACCGATACGGTCGCCGTGACGGTAAGAACCAACTTTAGCACCTTCGATGAACTCAACACGACGGATGCTGATGTTCTCACCGATTTTAGCAACTAGAGCGATACGTGTTTCTTCAAACTTAGCTTGAAGAGCAGCGATATCTAGACGTTCTGCAAGTGCAGCGTCAAGAACTTGGTTAGCAAATGCTAGGAAACCAGCATCTTTTGCTACGAAGTCAGTTTGGCAGTTAACTTCAAGAAGAGCAGCAACACCGTCTGCGTCTTTGATTAGGATCGTGCCTTCAGCAGCAACGTTACCTGCTTTTTAGCAGCCTTAGCAGCGCCGCTCTTACGCATGTTTTCGATCGCTAGCTCAATGTCAGCGTTCGCTTCAACAAGCGCTTTCTTACATTCCATCATGCCTGCGGCAGTACGTTCACGCAGTTCTTTAACTAGGGCAGCTGTAACTGTTGCCATTGTTATATCCTCAGTTTTGAATACTTGGTATAAAAATCAGGGGCCAATATAGGCCCCCCCTGGTAACCATACTTAGCTTACACAAGGTAACTTAAGATGCTCTAAAGGAGCTGGCTATTATTCAGCTTCAGCTACGAAACCATCTTGCTCAGCTTGAACAACGATGTCTTGGTTACGTGCTTCAGTTACAGTTTGTGCTACAGCACCAGTGTAAAGCTGAATAGAACGGATTGCATCATCGTTACCAGGAACAATGAAATCAACGCCGTCTGGGTTAGAGTTAGTATCTACTACTGCAAATACTGGGATACCCAGGTTGTTCGCTTCTTTAATAGCAATGTGCTCGTGATCAGCATCGATTACGAACATTGCGTCTGGAAGGCCACCCATGTTCTTGATACCGCCAAGTGACTTCTCAAGCTTCTCCATTTCACGAGTACGCATTAGCGCTTCTTTCTTGGTTAGCTTGTCGAAAGTACCGTCAGTAGACTGAACTTCTAGGTCTTTTAGACGCTTGATTGACTGGCGAACAGTTTTCCAGTTAGTCAACATGCCGCCCAACCAGCGGTTGTTCACGTAGAACTGATCACAGTTAATCGCAGCTTCTTTAATTGATTCGCTGGCTGCACGCTTAGTACCAACAAAAAGAACTTTACCCTTGCGAGCAGAAATCTTGTTGATTTCAGCAAGAGCGTCGTTGAACATTGGTACAGTTTTCTCAAGGTTGATGATATGTACCTTGTTACGAGCACCAAAGATGAATGGCTTCATTTTTGGGTTCCAGTAACGAGTTTGGTGACCGAAGTGAACACCAGCCTTAAGCATGTCGCGCATTGATACAGTTGCCATTGAATATTCCTCTATGGGGGTTAGGCGTCCACATATCCCATTCTACCGACCCATGATTTGCATTACTGCAAACCTGCAGCCTCGCGAAAGACTGATGAGCACCCCGGAGAACGTGCCGATATGTGTGAGTGATTAATATAAAGTATGTGTAATTTAAACCAGCAGGGTCGAAACACAAGTTAGCTAATTACGGCGCGCTTTATACCATATTTTACCAACCAAAATCTAGCCTAATTATAGTTGAGGCTGCCAAACTTGGTTTCCATCCAGCGTCCTCACTGTTAACATATAACCAATAGAAAACAGTCAACGTAGAGAAGATTGGATGAGCATCAAGATAAAAACGGCTGATGAAATTGAAAAAATGCGCATTGCTGGCCGTTTGGCTGCCGATGTGCTGGAAATGATCGAACAGCACGTAAAAGCCGGTGTGACGACCGAAGAGCTGGATCGTCTCTGTCATGAGTATATTACCAACGAGCAAGGTGCCGTTCCCGCACCGCTCAATTATCATGGTTTCCCAAAATCAATCTGTACATCTATCAACCATGTAATCTGCCATGGTATCCCTGCCGAGCAGGACGAGGCCGTTAACGGTAAGTACAATAAGCCTGCGATCCTGAAAGACGGAGATATCATCAATATTGATATCACTGTCATCAAAGACGGCTACCACGGTGACACCTCCAAGATGTTCGAAATCGGCGAGGTATCGCTGGAAGACAAGCGTCTATGCCGTGTCGCGCAAGAGAGCCTTTATCATGCAATGAAAAAGGTAAAACCTGGTGCCAAATTGGGTGACATCGGTACAACCATCCAGAAATTCATCAAAAACGGCAACAGCCGCTTCTCGATAGTGAAAGATTTCTGCGGCCACGGTATTGGTAACGAATTCCACGAGGAACCGCAGGTCGTTCACTACAAGAACAACGACCGAACTGTCCTGAAGGCGGGCATGTGCTTCACTATCGAACCAATGATCAATGCCGGCAAGTTTGGCTGTGATGTCGATGATAACGATGGCTGGACAGTTTACACGGTAGACGGCAAGAAATCGGCCCAATGGGAGCACACCCTACTGGTCACCGATACTGGCTGCGAAGTGCTGACCCTGCGCAAGGAAGAGAGTATTCCTCGCCATATGCACAACTAACATCAGATAACCTTGAAAAACCGGCCATCAGGTCGGTTTTTTTATACCTTCCTATTTGTTCCGTTGCGGTTATAGTAGTAGAAATAGACTCATAACATGGCACGGACTGCGATGACAGATACTTTTTCAGCCTCTGAACAGCTCTCCCCAAAGCCCTTCTCACAAGAAGCCCTGCGCAGTGAGTTAGAGCAATTTACCGCACAGCAGAAGCTACTGTTTGCTAACCACACGCCAATCACCGAGCTGGTAGAATCCCGCGCTGGTTTTATCGATAACCTGTTGCAGCGATTATGGCTGCATTATGGCCTCGATAAACACCGCGAGCTGGCACTGATTGCCGTCGGCGGATATGGCCGGGGCGAGCTCCATCCGCTTTCCGATGTCGATATTTTGCTACTCAGCGAGCATCGGCTGGACGAGTCGACAGGCAGGACGGTCAGCGAATTTCTCACTTTCCTGTGGGATCTCAAGCTGGAGGTGGGCCATAGCGTTCGTACCATTGACGACTGTATTGAAATCGGTCTTGAGGACTTGACAGTCGCTACCAACTTACAGGAATCACGCCTGCTGTGCGGCAACCCTGAAACTTTCCAGTACCTGGAAGAAAAAATCAATTCCGGCAAGTTTTGGCCAAGTGAAGCGTTTTACCAGGCGAAGCTGGAAGAGCAAAAGGTTCGCCATGCCCGCTACCACGACACCACCTATAACCTCGAGCCGGATATCAAATCCAGTCCCGGCGGACTGCGCGACATCCATACTCTGAGCTGGGTTGCCCCGGCGTCATTTTGGAGCTACCAGCCTGCTGGAAATGAGTCGTTTTGGTTTTTTGACCGATGCCGAATACCGTGAGTTGGTCGAATGCCAAGACTCACTATGGCGTATTCGCTTTGCCCTGCACAGCGAACTCCGACGTTACGATAATCGCCTGACCTTCGAGCATCAGGCCTCGGTTGCCGAAAAGCTAGGCTATACCGGTGAGGGGGGGAACCGTCCGGTAGAGATGATGATGAAGGAGTTCTACCGGACGCTGCGTCGTGTATTGGAACTCAACAAAATGTTATTGCAACTATTTGATCAGGCCATTATTAACAAAGGACAGATCACAGATGCAATCCCCCCCTTAGATGACGACTTTCAGCTTCGAGGCCACCTCATCGAAGCGACCAAGCCCGCCTTGTTTCAGGCTCGGCCTGAAACTATTCTCGATATGTGCCTGCATGTTGCACGAAACGCCGATATTGAAGGAATTGCAGCACCGACTTTGCGCCAGCTTCGAACAGCCCGGCGACGCCTGAACCGCTTTTTGGTCGATATCCCGGAAGCGCGAGAAAAATTCATGGAGCTGGTTCGCGAGCCCAACGCCCTGCAAAGAGCATTTCGCCTGATGCACCGACACGGTGTGTTATCTGCTTACCTTCCCCAGTGGAGCCAGATCGTAGGCCAGATGCAGTTCGACCTGTTCCACGTTTATACCGTTGACGAACACAGTGTCCGGTTGCTCAAAAACCTCAACAAGTTTAGCGATCCGGACAACCGTCAACGCCATCCGATCTGCTGCGAGGTGTATCCGAGGATCGCCAAAAAAGAGATCCTGATCCTGGCTGCGATCTTCCATGATATCGCCAAGGGGCGCGGTGGTGACCACTCAGAACTCGGCGGTATTGAAGCCTATGATTTCTGTATCCAGCATGGCCTCTCTCGCCCCCGAAGCCAATTTGGTCAAATGGCTGGTCAACAAGCATCTGCTGATGTCAGTCACAGCCCAGCGCCGTGATATATACGATCCTGAAGTCGTCACTGATTTTGCCATGCAGGTGCGGGACGAGGAGCGACTTGATTATCTGATCTGCCTTACCGTTGCCGATATCTGTGCAACCAACCAGGAGCTATGGAATAGCTGGAAACGTACCCTGCTGGCCGAGCTCTATTACTCGACGCAAAAAGCCCTTCGCCGCGGGCTGGAAAACCCGCCGGATGTCCGTGAGCGGATCCGCCATAACCAGCAAATGGCATCTGCGCTTCTGCGTAGCCAGGGTTTTGCCCCACGTGAAATCGAAGTCTTGTGGCAACGCTTCAAGGCTGATTATTTCCTGCGCCACACTCACAAGCAGATAGCCTGGCATGCCGAAGCAATCCTGACCCATGAAGATCCTGACAAGCCATTAATCTTGCTGAGCAAGAAAGCGACTCGCGGAGGTACCGAGGTCTTTGTTTATAGCAAGGACAAGACCAAGCTATTTGCGCTTGTAGTCTCGGAGCTGGACAAGAAGAACCTCAGTGTCCACGACGCCCAAATCATGAATAGCAAAGATGGCTATGCCCTCGATACCTTTATGGTGCTGGATCCGACCGGCAAGGCACTGAATGAAAACCGTCATAATACCGTACGCCGGGCGCTGGTAAGTGCCTTGACCCAAATGAAGTCAGAACGCAAGAAAAAGCGCGCACCACGTAAATTGCTTCATTTCCATGTCAAAACCAAAGTTAATTTTCTACCGACCAAAACGGGGAAGAAAACCATGATGGAATTGATTGCCCTTGATATGCCGGGCCTGCTCGCTCGTGTAGGCTCGGTTTTTGCCCGGCAAAAAGTGATCTTGCAGGCAGCTAAAATCACCACTATTGGCGAAAGGGCTGAAGACTTCTTTATCTTGGTCAACGAGGACGGGACCCAGCTCAGTGAAGAGCAACAGCTGCAACTCAAAGATGCCCTGATTGCTCGGCTCAACGCCGCTAAATAATCATTCAAGTCACTCACCAGCTTCCCCCCCTGCTCTCAAGATCCCCGAGCCACTTACCACCGGCTCGGGGGGAATCTCGATCTCGCCCACACATTAAGTGCCACATCAGGACGCTGCCGTCTGTAATTGCTACATTATTTAACACAGCAGTCCATAAGAATGAGGCCCTCTATGTACCCAAACCTCACCAGTATCGGTATTGAAAACCCGGAAACCATCGAGCGTTACAGCCTGCGCCAGGAAGCGACCAACGACATTCTGAAAGTGTACTTTGCCAAACAGAAAGGCGAGCTCTTTGCCAAAAGCGTCAAGTTCAAGTTTCCGCGCCAGCGGAAGTCTGTCGTCGTTAACAGCGGCAACCGTGAGTATAAAGAAATCACTGAAATCAACCGTAACCTGACCTTTGTTATTGATGAGCTTGATCAGCTAACCAATAAAAAGCATACGGACGTTGATGTTAAGAAGAAAATACTAAAAGATTTACGGCACCTTGAGCAGGTCGTTACCCATAAAATTGCCGAGATCGAGGCCGATTTGGAAAAATTAAAATAATCCTGACTTGCACTCCTGACCGTAACCTCAGGAGTGCCGATAACAGGCAGAGTTAGTTTTGAGGTTAATATGTTAAGGACTTAAGCAACTCGCTCAATAAACTGCTTTAACCAGGGCATAGCAACTTCTAGCGCATCAAAGTGTACACAGGCATCAATATCCAGGCGTTCATTGACAGGCTGGGCCTGAAGTTGCGCCAGCAGCTCATCAAACTGACGCCCTGCCCCCCCGCAATAGCGCTCCTCGCCGTAGCTTGAGTCACCCATCGAAATCACACCGTATTCCAACTTTGGCAGTAGTGGAAACTGCTCATTCAATGCTAGGTAAAGCGGCAACAAGTTATCAGGGGATCTCGCCCTGACCGGTCGTCGAGGTGATCACCAGCGCGGCATCATTCTGGTAGTCGAGAAAATCCTCTATCTGCGGTTCAAGAAACAACTGCGCCACATGCCCCCTGACAATCAGCAGCTCTACGACTTCCTGAGCGACATCCTCAGCCCCTCCGTATACCGATCCTACAAAAACACCTACCTTTGCCATCACTTCCGGCCTCGCTACCATTATGTATTCCTTCAACTAATGTGGCTGGTTGTCTGGCCTGATGCAAATAAAAGTCACTGATTACGCGATGTCGCCCATTAAATTCTGACTGTTAGGTTTTGGGCTCTATCAATGCCACAGACCAGTCAAATGCTACCATCACCCGGTTCCAGGCTTCATCGGTACAGGCTCTAATATCAAGCTCCTCGCCGGTAACAGGGTGCTCAAGCTGCAGACGAGAGGCATGCAACATCAAACGACGGCACTCATAGTTATCCCTGAACATACGATTATGACGACCGTCACCATGGTTTACATCTCCGATGATATGGTGGCTTAAATGGTGCATATGACGACGTAGTTGATGCTTACGGCCAGTTTCTGGTTTCATTTCCACCAAGCTATAGCGGCTGGTCGCATAGCGACCGACAGGAATATCGGTTTCGACAGTCGCTACGGGCTGGTATGCCGTTACTGCCTCTTGAGCCTCCTGTTCTTCCGCGGCATTTTTATCCGCGATTTTATCCAGTTCTTTTTTGAGTGGATAATCTAAAACCGCCGCTTCTTTTACCCAGCCTCGTACTACGGCATGATATGTTTTATGGATATCTCGACCGGCAAATTTTGGCATCATTAACGCGGCAATTTCGCTCGACAGCGCAAACAGTAGTACACCGGAAGTCGGGCGGTCCAAACGATGCAAGGGAAAGACATGCTGGCCAATCTGGTCGCGCAATGTCTGCATGACAAAAACCGTTTCATGGCTATCTAACCAAGAGCGATGAACCAGCATCCCGGCAGGTTTGTTTACAGCAACCAGGTACTGGTCTTGATAAAGGATCTCTAATTCCATCGTTTATTTCGCTCTGAACAGGTGATCGAAATTGCGGGTAACACGATAAACCGCAGTATTACCAGGTTGGCCTTTCATGGCTTCTTCCACGTAGGGGGGGAGATTTCAAAATGTACCGGCAACGGTGCATTCAGTGCTACCAGCTGCCTCATCCGGGGAATAAAGATCCATTGTAGCCACTGACTACAGCTCAGGGTATCAATAGCAAAGGGCTCGGAGCTGCTCAAAGCAGACGGATCCGGTGACTCGCCTTCCCAGATGTCAGCTTCCCGCATGACGGTTTCAAGCCGATCCAGCAATTGTTGGGTGTGATGGTATTTATCCATCGTCATTCTCCCTAGAAGAAACTACTTATACCAAACTGAACAATAAAGCGCGCAAGGATACCATCTTAGCCGCAGAGTCCATATACCCAAGCATCTTGAGGTCGCTTGGGTATATAATCAGGGCATCATTTAAGAGTAAGCATAATATCCATGGATAAATTTCACACCCTGACCCAACTACTGGATAACGCTGGTTGCCAGTACAAAATCTATGATCTTGGCCGCCGCGTCAGCGAAATCGATATTGACCAATTCAAGCTGTCGAAGAAAACCGTCAACCCTATCCATGGCCACTGCAACAGCATGCTCACCTGTCTATATCTTTTTGGCAGCAAGACAACCCACCTTGGATTTGGTTCCTTCGCCTGCCACTTGATGAGCGAGGCTTATTGAAGCAGGCCGCTGTAGGCGATTTCATCAAATATGTCATTGAAGCAATGGGGGGGGCGACACTCAACAGTGCGCCAACAGAAGAAGAGCAGGAAAAACTGGCGGCAAACCCATATACCTTCAAGCCCAATGACGACAAAATGGCTATCTTCCATGCCCACCTGCGTCACCAGCTTTCACTACCGGCCAGCCAGTATTATGAGCATGCCCAGCATTATCTGACGGGCGATACCGGTTGGGAGCTATGGCAAGGGGGTTGGCCTTCAAGGCCTGGCGGACGTTTGCGCCCGTATGAAGCAAGAAAACAACAGTACTTTGCTGCGAAAAGCGCTCATGAGCCTGCCAATGCCCCCTCTATATGCTCTGCTAGGTTGCCTGGAACATTGCACTCTCCCCCGAAAACCTCAGCCAGCGTATCGCGGAACGCCTTGAAAACGAGACCAACCAACCAGAGCCTGACCTATTCCTGATTTCAGCCCTGATCCGCGCACTATCAGGCAGTGACAGTGTCCTGCTAAGTCAGCAATTAAAACTGTTACTTGCTGTTCAGGAATTGTGTCACCCTGAGGTCTTAGTTGCTATCGCCGGTCGCTGCTGGCACGGCCTCACTGATACCGAGCTTGCCAGCAAATTTCTGCTACGTCTGGCGGAAACCGAAGACCAAGCCTTGTTCAACCAGCTCTTTGCCGATTTAGTTATGCAGCCGATTCTTCGTGGGATCATGCTTCAGGTACTGCACGGCCAGGCAAATCCAGCCTTGGTTGAGGCCATTACCAAGCTGCAGCAACATGCCCGCGGACAAGTCTGATCAAACGATTAATTAAAAGGGATAAGTAGGAAATGGATAACTTACTGGGCATTTTGACCCTTGCTTTTTTTGGCTACCTGTTCTGGCAACAACGCCGCCAGACTGAGTTTGCCCAGCGTTTTATCGAACAGCGCTGCAACAACCTAGGGCTACAACTACTAACCATTGCCCGAGGCTCACACAAGCTAAAAGATAAACAAGGGCATTGGAATTGGCACACCGTATACTGGTTTGAATTTTCCGCTAGCGGGCAAGATGCGTATCAAGGGTACGTGGTAATGAAGGGCTTTCATGCGATGCATTTCCATGTCCCGCCGCACCATATGCCGGAGTGAGGTGCTGGGTAGAAATGTGCTGAATACAGGTGATTTTTGCCCTGCTTTTCCAAGGAGCTAGGAACGCTTTTATCCTAGTTTCTATAAAAAAGAA
>LLEM01000158.1_pt1 | contig 14261 bp, 24 predicted proteins | sample 595841 | NCBI WGS metagenome assembly LLEM01 (sample SAMN02919313, study PRJNA255460) | bioreactor metagenome | biome: chemostat; feature: culture 2012_10.2; material: sediment; isolation source: day64 10degC chemostat 2012 inoculated with Wadden Sea sediment taken from... | place: Germany: Bremen ...
CATTTCATCTACTGTCGTACCTTTGTCCCCCCCATGGGAACTTAACGCTCTTCTTCGGACCGGTGAAGTAATATTCAACATGGCACTGACCACATACTTGAGCTTGTTGATCGAAGCGGGACTGATCCTCGAACTTCATGCCAATAGTTTCCATTGCGCGATCAACATAAGGACGAGTCAAAGTCAGAGCGGGTTTGCCCTGAGCAAAGTCTTCGCTAGCGGTGTTGTGGCAATCAGAACAACCAATTGGATTATTGATTTCAGCGCCTAGACGTGCCCATTTGCCTTCAAAGTAGCCGTCTTCACCACGCTCGTCGATAACACGGGCAACATCTGGCTCTTACAGCTCCAGCATGCCATTGGCATCGGACCTGACTTGGCATCTTTGGGACCGCCTGTACGTAGCGTCTGGCGAACGTCGGTAATAGCATAGAAGTGGCCACGCGCTTTGTTATAGTCTTTTGAAAAGCCATAACCAGCCCACATGATCACCATATTGGGATCACCCGCTAGAGCATCATCAATTTCATCGCTTTCTTTCGTCGCTTCCCAAGTTTTGTACTGCTCCATATGAGATTGCGCAAACTGACTGTTGCGAGGCTCAATTCTCGTTTTGCCACTGTCTTCTGTCGCTGCGTTTGCATTGGCAGATAAACATAGTGCAGACAACAAAGCTGCTACTGCGGCAGTATTTCTCGTCCATTTAATTCTCACGATTTGTCACTCCAGTATTCTAATTATTAACAAGCTAAGCGTTGTGAGTGCAGCTAAATCAGTAACTAAAAATTGGAGTTCTAATAAATAATAACAAAAAATGAAGTTCTATTAATGTAACCGCTGTCTTTGTTGTTTTGGATCAAAAGGAATATGTGAAAAATGCAGCTTAGCTAGTGTTATACCTTAAATAGCCCTAAAGGGGGTATTTACATTTCATTGGTAAATGTGGCTGGGTTTTTGTTTATTAATCCTATTAAATCAATTACTTATTGGCTTTTTCAATATTGATCTTAATCATAAAAATCGTATTTATGATGCTACTTAAGAGGTATTTGCTACCTGACGCAATTTTTAATATTTAAAAACATTATTAAATATACGTGTTAAGCGTTGTGGCTAATATTAACAGTAAATAAGAATTGATTTCAATTGCAATTAAATATCGTTTCTGATTTTTCACGGAAACAATTAGTTGCAGCTCTATTCTGTGCAAAATAAATATAAGCGCCAATTGCTAGCTTCGGGTTGAGGTTGGTAATTAGGGAAGATAAAAAAGGTGAAAAATGGGCAATTATAAAGTAGCATGAATACGGTGATTACATTTTTTGTAGCCATCTGTATTTTTGGTTTCTCAATGAATGTTGCCGCAGACTCAAAGGCAGAGGGAGCCACAACAGCGAACCCTTCGGTTATTAGCCAAGAGTCAGGTCAACATGTTGTCGAATTTATCCGGGATCGCGATTACGCATGTACGCAATGCCATAAAGATGAAAAAGACACACTCAAAGGGGCGCATGGTGATGTTATCCATGCTCAGACTAATCGTGACTTAACATGTACTGATTGTCACAGCAAAGTAGGCAAAGATCACCGTGATGGTGCGCCACAGGTAACTAAGTTTGCGGCAGCACAAACGATTGCAGGAACAGAGAAGCCAGCGGCTGATCCAGTATGGATAGCGAAGCAGAATGAAACCTGTGTGAACTGCCACGAACCGAAAGATTTACGCGAAGTAAATTGGACACATGATGTTCATGCGCTTGATCTTTCATGTGCGTCATGCCACACCATTCATCCGGAAAAGGATCCGATGAAGGGTATTGAAAGAAAGTCGAAGATCAAGATGTGCGTCGACTGTCACTCAGACCAGAAAAAAGAGAAGTAGGAGATGATGGTATGACGTGTTCAAGACGAAATTTTTTTAGCAGGTGCCGGTGCGGTTATCTTTACCACGGGTGTCAGTGGCAGCAACTTGCTAGGTCGCCAGACGCTTGCTGCGACAATGGAAGACGGGGCCAAAGCGCTACGGCATGGTACATGACGAAACATTGTGTATTGGTTGTACGGCTTGTACCGAAGCTTGTCGTGAAGTGAATAAGGTGCCTGAAGGCGTTTCTCGACTACAGATTGTTAGAAGCGAACCGCAGGGTGAATATCCGAATGTTGACTATCAGTTTACTCGTATCTCTTGTCAGCACTGTGATAATGCACCTTGTACACATGTGTGCCCAACTGGGGGGCCGCATATAAAGACCCTGAAACTGGCATCGTCGATGTCGATGCCTTCAAGTGCGTAGGTTGCGGTTACTGTTTGGCGGCTTGTCCTTACCAGGTTCGCTTCTTTAACCCGGAAACCAAGGCGGCGGACAAGTGTGATTTTTGTCGTAAGACAAACTTGAAAGAAGGCAAAGAGCCAGCTTGCGTGGAGTCATGTCCAACTAAGGCACTGACATTTGGTGACTTGAATGATCCAAATAGCAAGGTGTCTCAGTTAATTAAGCAAAAGCCAGTGTATCGCGAGAAGGTGGGGGGGCTGGGAACGCAGCCGAAACTGTATAAAGTGCCACATGGGAAAGGGGGGGAGATAAAAGGATGAGTACTACATTTGCCGATGCCTTTTATTTTGATTCACTAGTTTGGGATTGGATTATTGCGGTTTATCTGTTCTTGGCGGGAATGTCTGCCGGTGCGGTGATGATTGCTATCTATCTGAAACGCAAAGTGATCCAAGGCCATCCTAGTACCAACGGAATCATTAAGGCCACGGCAATCCTGGCTCCGTTCGGGATTATTGCTGGCTTAACAATTCTAATATTCCACCTGACCAAGCCGTTGTCGTTCTGGAAGATCATGATCTTCTATAATACGTCTTCGGTGATGTCGATGGGGGGGTCCTGCTATTCCAGATCTATATGGTTGTGTTGTTTGCCTGGATTGCAGTGATTTTCAAATATGATCTTATGAAGTTGCTAGACGGTCGTCTCCCGATTGTCGGCAAGGTCATTGGTCTGATTGAGCGTTTTGAAAATAGCTTGGAGCTGTTCCTTGGCTTCCTGGCGTTGCTGCTTGCGGCCTATACCGGTTTCTTGTTATCGGCGCTTCAGACGTTCCCATTGCTGAACAATCCAATTCTACCGATATTGTTCCTGTTCTCTAGCTTGTCTTCCGGTGCGGCAGCTTGTCTGCTATTTGGTGTACTGGTGTTCAAGGAGTCAGTGCACAGTGCTTGCGTAGGCTGGATCCATAAGTTTGAACGTCCGGTAGTGATGTTTGAGCTGTTTGTGTTGTTTGCTTTCTTCATCGGCCTTTACTTTGGCGGCGGGCAGAGCCAGGCAGCAGCGATGGCCGCGATTGGTGGTGGCTTCTGGGCGACATGGTTCTGGTACGGGGGTGATTGGTGCGGGAATGCTTGTTCCACTTGGCCTCAATGCTGTGAGCCCTGCAGGAGTCAGACATAACAAGGCCTTCATAATGCTTGTTACCACGCTGAGTCTGGTCGGTGTATTGATGCTGCGTACGTTCATTTTGTATGCGGGACAAATGACCACACTGTAATAACCGTGAGTTAATTTGATCTAAATCGTCACAGCATTTGCTGTGACGATTTGTTTTAAGCTGTTGTATAAGTTTATATGTTTATTCTACTGACTGAATATGAAGTGGTTGTTAACTATCTGATGGGTTCTCGTAGCATAAAAGATATGACAAATAGTTATGCTTCATTGATCGAGGGCAAAGCTGTAATTCTCGGGTTACAGGAAGATGGTGGCAGGACAAAGTTTAAGGAAATTCAATGATCCCTGAAGTTGGACATTATGCATTAATCTTGGGATTCGCATTTGCATTGTTGGGAGGAACCGTTCCAGTTCTCGGTTTGATCAAAAAGGATTCATACCTTACCCCGCTATGCATGGCCGTTAAGTTATGGCGCCTTTCTTTTTATCGCAATAGCTATCGCGTTACTGGCCTACAGCTTTGCCACTGATGATTTCTCGGTGGCTTATATCGCTCATCACTCTAATACCAGTTGCCGTTGTTCTTTAAAATTGCCGCTGTATGGGGGGGAGGGCATGAAGGCTCATTTTTATTCTGGTTGTTCTCTCTCTCGGGGGTGGGCTGCTGCCGTGGCCTTTTGTTATCGGAAACGAGATGAACAGTTTATTGCCAGAGTATTAGTGACACTGGCAATTTTGACTGCTGTGTTCAGTTTGTTTTTGCTTATGGTCTCAAATCCGTTTTTGCGTATGCTGCCAGCTCCCTTGGAAGGGCGAGACTTGAATCCAATGCTGCAGGATGTTGGCTTAATATTTCATCCTCCTATGCTATATCTCGGGTATGTCGGGTTTGCTGTGAGTTTTGCTTTCGCGATTGCAGCGTTAACGACTAAGGATACAACGATTCCATGGGCACGGTGGAGCCGGCCATGGACAGGGGGCTTCCTGGGTTTTCTTGACGGGGGGGATCGCACTGGGATCATGGTGGGCATATTATGAGCTTGGTTGGGGAGGCTGGTGGTTCTGGGATCCGGTCGAAAATGCGTCTTTGATGCCCTGGCTGACGGGAACAGCTTTGATGCACTCATTGATCATCACCGAGCACCGTAAAGCACTGACAAGCTGGACGCTGTTACTGGCTATTTTCACCTTTTCGTTAAGCCTGCTCGGCACCTTTATTGTACGCTCCGGGGTGCTGACATCGGTTCATGCCTTTGCCGTTGATCCGACTCGTGGTGTAACACTCCTTGCCATACTGGGCGTGCTGCTTATTGTCTCGTTAGTATTGTTTGCGTTGAATGCAGACCGATTCATCCGTCCTGTAAAATTTGGTTTTTTATCAAAAGAAGCAACCTTTTTGGCTGGTAACAGCTTGCTTGCCGTTGCTACACTCACGGTTTTGCTCGGGACATTTTATCCAATGGTTTTCCAGGCGCTGGGCTTGGGTAATATTTCCGTCGTGCACCGTATTTTAATGCGTTGTTTGTACCGCTTAGCTTCTTGTTCTTTCTCTTTATGGGCTTTGGCGTACTGATCCGCTGGCACCGTGTTTCTACGGATGACTTAATCACTCGGACTCTGGGCCGATGTCTGCCTCTATTGTGTTAGGAGTGGCATTTTCTGTTTGGTTCGAACGTGGCATTAACTTAATTGTTTGTTTGTCTTTTATTACCGCGATCTGGATATCCCTAACGGCAATACAGGCATTTTATTTTAGGCGAACAGCCTCACGAGCTCGGAAATTAGGGCTAGCTTCACTGAGATTGTTAGCAATGGTGATAGCTCACTGCGGGGTAGCGGTAACGATTATCGGAGCAACTTTGGTAAGCTATTATTCGGTTGAAACGAGCAATAAGATGGGACCGGGGCGATGTTCTCAACCTGAGTGGTTACCAGTTTGCCTACCGTGAAACCGAATTGATTATTGGCCCTAACTATACGGCAGAGCAGGCAAATATCGAAGTTAGCAAAGATGGTAAGTTTGAAGCAATGATTCAGCGCAGCGGCGTCACTATACTGTTCGTACAATGAACATGAGCGAGCCGGGGATCAAATGGTATTGGAATGGTGATATTTACATTACCTTAGCGGAGAAGTTGAATCGAACTGATTATGCTGTCAGGATTCAGTACAAGCCCTATGTTCGTTGGCTATGGATCGGTAGCGTAATGATGATGTTGGGTGGTGCTCTTGCGGTCTTTGCAAGATTTAAGCTAAAGGTGACGCAATTGAACGAGAAAGAAGCATTAGTGCCAGCCACAATTGTGATGTGGAAATAACGACAGAGACAACAATGAAAATAACCCGTTTAATTCCTTTAGTTTTCGTTTTGCTAGCCGGAACGATCATTGTTTTGGCAATGCGTGCTGAAAATACAGCAGTAACATCACCGTTGCAGGGACAGCCCATACCTGAATTTAGCCTTGCAGCACTTGATAACGAGCAGCTTACAGTGACGGAAGCCTCGCTAACTGGACAAGTCCAGTTACTGAATGTTTGGGCTTCCTGGTGCGGTATTTGTAAGTCTGAACATCCGTTTTTGATGGATTTGGCACAGCAGGACAAAGTGAGGGTTGTCGGTCTCAATTATCGAGATGATCGCCAGGCTGCACTTCGAGAGCTGCAAAAGTTGGGCAACCCGTACCAAGCAGTGATATTTGATCCGAAAGGAAGCTTGGCTATTGATTTAGGGGTATATGGTACACCTGAAAGCTACTTGGTCGATCAGAATGGAGTGATCCGCCATCGCTATGTTGGGGCGTTGACCCGTCAAATTTGGGAACGAGAGTTCGCTCCTATTCTTAAGCAACTTCCAGTTTCAGGTAGCTCACGGGAGGGCAGTGATGATTAACTCTGTTGCGGATCGAACTTGACGTTATTGGTTCTAGTCCTTTTCATCTCTTGGTGGGGGGGAGGTGTTGCCCCCCCCGCCTATGCTCAGAACACTCAGGTATTTGTTGCTGCTGATACCGATCTTATTGAATCAGTAGAGACCTTTCAGTTCCGCTTTGCTGCCGATCAGAAACGGGCAATAGCACTTTCAAAGAACTTGCGATGTCCGCAGTGTCAGAATCAAAACCTTATCGATCTAACTCACCAGTTGCCAAGGATCTCCGGCTTAAGGTTTACAAGATGGTCAACGAGGGGAAAATCAGATCAAGAAGTTGTTGAGTATATGACGAGTCGCTTTGGTGATTTCGTTTTGTATAAGCCTAAACTGGAACCAAGTACCTATTTATTGTGGGGTGGACCGATACTGCTATTTATACTATTTGGTTGTATAGCTTACTTTTCTATCCGGAAGCAGACCAATCCATAAGACAAGGTTACTGTTTGTTATTTAATTAGATTGACTAAAATTATAAATATGTGACTTTAGTTCAGCCGGAATTTATAAAAGGTGAGTAATAGATCATCTTTTTTATACCTAATTAGTATTAAGTGTCCGAGCTGTAAATATTTTTAAAACCTATTGAATGGGAATAATAAATATCTTTTAAGAATAAGAATGTATTAAGTGAGAATTCTACCTTTGATATTACGCTAAAAATATTCTTTTAAAGAAAGTGTTTCTTTAATGATACATGTGCCAACCCTCAAATTGACTTCAACAGTGTTCATATCCGTAAGCTTTTACTATGATTGAGTTACAATACAAAGACCCCCCCCTATCGTTAAAGAGGCAGATTTACAGTTATTAATAGGCTATGGAGGGCTGCAATGTGATAACAGGTAAAAGATTTTTATTGATAGATGACTCTAGTACGGCAATTTCATTGATGAGGTCTATGCTAAACACCAGCGGCATTACCAATGAAAATATTGATAGTACGACTGACAGTATGAAGGCTATACGCTTATTGGCGAGTCATAGTTATGACATTGTCATTTCCGATTATAATATGCGTCACCATATTGATGGTGGGCTTATTTTCGATGAAGTGAAACAACGAAAACTTTTACCTAGCGATGGCGTATTTATTTGTGTAACTGGTGATAATTCCGAGCAAGTTGTTTCTCATTTTATAGAATTAGAACCTGATGACTATTTGATTAAACCGTTTTGTGCGGCTGTTTTTGTCGAGCGAATTGAGAAAGTTCTCGAAAGAAAGTCATCATTATTTCCTTTACTGCTAGCAATAGATAATAAAGAGTACCAGACGGCGATTGGCCTTTGTCAGCGATATAAAAAGAACTTCCCAATATACTCAGGGTATATAGATAGAATTAATGGTGATTGTTTACTTCGTTCTGAACGACACTTGGAAGCTAAACAATTCTATGAGGAAGCTTGTAAGAACACAGATCACTTGTGGCCGAGAGTCGGTTTTGGCCAGGCACTTAAAGAGCTTGGTGAGCTAAAAGAAGCCGAAGCGGTTTTTCAGGAGATTTTGGATAAATATCCGAAACAGCCTTTGGCAAGAAAGCACTTGGCGGGCTGTTTAATGGCGTCGGATCGTGTACCAGAAGCACTTGAACAGTTTAACTTACTGCACAAGGTCAATTCAGCTAACCCATTACGCGAACTGATTATTGCCAATCTGTATGCCTCCTTACAGCAGCATGAAAAGGCGGCAATTGGTTACCAGCGTTATACCAGTAAGGTTATTGGAACAAGTAGGTATAGTTATGGGATCAACCTGAATGTTTCTGTGTCCCTCATGCTTGCCAGTATTTATGTCGAAGATAATGCCGAAAGCGCTGATCTCGTTAAAGAAGCAAGACATAGTATCTGTGAGCATAAGGTTAGTGGTGAAACAGACAAAGAGCGCTATGAAAGTGAAATGGGCGCCCTGGTGGGAGTGGCTATACTCGCCTGCCTGCATGGCGAAATTGAAGACTGCTTTACTATCGTTAGCAAGATCAATATTCAGGACAAGCCGATTGATGATTACTATACGGTATTAAATATTGCCCGCTTATATGGTTTTTGCGGGATGCCCCGATAAGTATGAGCAGTCGATGCAGGTTGCAAGGGAATTATGTGGAAAAGCCGATGACGCTGTTCTGATCCAGAGCCAGATAAAATTACTCGAAGCCTGCCATTCTGAAATTAATCTCCGCTTGACTGAGGGGGGAAAGCTAGTCGATCAAGCCTTTGAAAAGCGTAATAACAACCAGGCAATCAGTGCGATTGAAGATGCCTATAGGGCTTTCCAGATGGTACCTTTTCATTACAAGCTATGTTATTTAATTCTCGAACTGACCGCTTTATCAACACCTTCATTTATGAACCTAAAAGAGGTAAAAGGTGTGATTTCATCGTGTAACTGGGTATATCAGAATGATACTCGGCCGAGTGAAAGTGAAGCGAAGAAAGCACGCGAACTCTACAAACTTGCCTTACAACGGATTGGAAATTTAACTAGACTGCCAGCTGCCTGACAACATACGCTTTTAGGAACCTTAGTAAGGAATCTTGGTAAGGAGCCTAAAAGCAGAAGCTATACCTGCCAACGACGATTGAATCTCAATACTCTCAGATCTTGTTCTTATACCTTTTTATTTTGAATCTACACTTTCTGTTGGCTGTTTCTAACCATAAGTAGCAGTGAGTGCAGACTTTATGCAAAGAAGGTGGACAGATGAATAGGAATAAAATACTTCCCGTTGTTGCATTTACGGTGTTATCAAGTGTCGTTGGCTATACGATGGCTTCTGGTGGCGGTGGTGTACTAGCAGATCCGGGCGCAGCGGAAGGTAAACACTTTGACCCTAAGGGCAAGCTGCCGTCAGAGTTTACGATAAAAGCGCAACAAAAGCATCGAGATATTCTTCCTTTCTCTGATGCCCGTGACTTTGATGAAGCCAAGAAGGGGGTTTATCGCTGCACCTGATTATAAGCAGATTAAGGCAGAAGCGGGCAATGTCGCCTGGGATATGGCGAGCTATGAATGGCTGTTACAGGACAAGGTGTTTAATAGCATTCACCCTTCGCTACAGCGCCAAGCGGTATTGAATATGGCCTACGGACTATATGAAGTTGTACCGGACAAAATTTATCAGGTCAGAGGCTTTGACTTAGCCAATATCAGCTTTATTAAAGGCGATACAGGCTGGATTATTTTTGATCCGCTGACAGCAAAAGAAACCGCAGCCGCGGCGTTAAAATTAGTTAACGAGAAACTCGGTCAGCGACCTGTTGTTGCTGTCGTCTATTCTCATTCGCATGCCGACCACTTTGGCGGTGCACGCGGTGTGGTCAGCGATGAGGATATTGCGGCGGATAAAGTACAAATTATCGCACCGGATGGTTTCATGCTCCATGCCGTGTCTGAGAATGTGTATGCAGGTAATGCGATGAACCGTCGCATGTTTTTCCAATACGGGGGGTATTGCTTCCACGTACCCGTTTGGTCATGTTGATCAATCGATTGGTAAGAATACCGCAGCGGGGGGGACGACTGGGTTGCTTCCGCCAACAGTTCTGATTAAAGACGATATCGAAGAAATGACTGTCGATGGGGTTAAAATGATTTTTCAAAACACCCCGGGAACAGAAGCACCCGCGGAGATGAATACCTACTTCCCTGATTTAAAAACATTCTGGGCTGCAGAAAATATTACTGGGACAGTGCACAATATCTATACTTCGGGGAGCCCTGATCCGCGATGCACTGGAATGGTCGAAACAAATCAACAAGGCACTGTATATGTTCGGCCAAGAAGCCGAAGTGATGTTTGCCTCTCACAGTTGGCCTCGCTGGGGGGGGAATGAACGTATTCAGGAAATCATGCGCTCGCAGCGTGATATTTATGCCAACCTCAACAATGAAGTGCTTCACCTTGCCAACCAAGGTGTCACCATTAATGAGATCCACAATGAGTACAAGCCGCCAAAAAGCTTGCAGCAGCAGTGGTCGGCTCATAGCTACCATGGTTCGGAGCAGCATAATAGCCGTGCAGTTGTGAACAGGTATTTGGGGGGGTACTGGGATGGAAATCCAGCAACATTGATTCCGCTTTCGCCACGAGACTCAGGGCCGTTATATGTTGAAATGATGGGTGGGGGGGCGGACAGTATTATCAACAAGGGTAAAGAGCTATACGACAAGGGGGGAGTACCTGCTTGCATCGGAGATCTTGAACAAGCTGGTTTACGGTGAGCCGGAAAATCAAAAAGGCAAAGACTTGCTGGCCGACGTATTCGAACAGATCGGCTATCAGCAAGAAAGTCCAAGTGTGCGTAACAGCTTTTTAGCGGCTGCCTATGAGTTGAGGCAAGGGATTCCTAGTGGGGGCATCACCTAAAACCTCCGGACCGGATGTGATAAGAGCAATGTCAACGAGCCTGTGGTTGGACTTTCTCGCCATTAGGTTGGAAAGCGAGAAAGCTGATGGCATTAATTTCGTCATTAACTTGATCACACCGGATAATGACGAGAAATACGCCGTTGAACTCAGTAATGCGACGCTAACCAATATCAGTGGTTTTATTGCTAACGATCCTGATTTAACGATAACGATAAACCGCTCAGATCTCGAGCCTGTGATGATGGGCGCAGTAACACTAGATGAGCAAATAGAGAAGGGCAAGGCAAAACTAGAGGGAGATAGAAAGCCACTTGATCAACTGAAATCAATGTTGGCAAATTTCACCCCTGATTTTGAAATGATGCCGGGAACAAAAAAGAGTGAATCGGCGCAACCGAGTGTGAATTCTTTTGCTCAGCCGGAGTTAGGACACACTGATGGAGGTTAGGGGGGGAGTTTCTTGAAGTTTTTTTGGAGTCACATAAATACTTATAAATCAAAAGGAGCCAATTTGGCTCCTTTTGATTTATACCCAAGCACCTTGAGGTAGCTTGGGTATAAAGTGGTAAGTAAGAGGTAATATAGGTTTTTTCTTTGGCGCAAGGAGGATGCATGCGGCAACAATATCATTTCCGCCAATCAGATGAGGGGGCTTTTAGCTTGGGATGTATTCCGTTTGCTTGAACTATCTCGAACATTGGTAGTTAAAGAGTTCCCGCTGGCAAACATCAACGAGCTTGATGAATCGTTTTGGTATGATTTAGGCGGCGCGCAGCAACATGCAGAAATATCCTTGAACATGCTGAATTAATAGAAAAAGCAGATTTATCCTATCCGATCATTCTTTGTCGGGAAGGGCGTGTTATGGATGGGATGCACCGCGTTTGTAAGGCAGTTAAAAGCGGTAATGCAACAATTAAGGCGGTGCAGTTTGGTGAAGATATTGCACCTGATTATGTTGGAGTTGCACCTGAGGACTTACCGTATTAACTGTATTAACTATAGTTTTATCTTAGCTAGAGGTAAATAATTAATAGGAAGTGTTATTAATGCTAAAAGGGTTACATCATGCGGCGATTATTTGTGCTGATTATTCCGCGTCAAAGCATTTTTACGTGGATATTCTTGGCCTGTCGGTGATTGCTGAAAATTACCGAGTGGCTCGTGATTCCTACAAGTTGGACTTGCAGCTACCGGATGGCAGCCAGGTTGAGCTATTTTCATTTCCATCTCCACCGTCGAGGCCAAGCTTTCCTGAAGCCAGAGGACTTAGGCATTTAGCTTTCATTGTAGATTCTGTCGATTCCTTTGCCGACTACCTGGAAAGCTGCCATGTTGAGGTAGAACCAATCCGGGTTGATGAATACACCGGTAAAAAATATACCTTCTTTAACGATCCTGATGGGTTACCGCTAGAGCTGTATGAAGGTTGAGACAAGCATTGGTGTACATAAAGCCTTGCAGAACAATGCTAATCCTACAGTCATGAAATAATTCTCTAAAAGTTGTCTAAATGCAGACCTTTGTGATGCAGTAAGGTTTGCATCATCCATTAGGCTTTACATAAAGCCCTGACAGAACGAGGATGGCTGCGTGAAAATAGCTTTTTTTGGTGAATGCATGATCGAGCTGAGTGGCCAGCCACTGCAGCGGACGTTCGGTGGCGATACACTCAATACGGCGCTTTATCTGTCACGGTTGGGGGCTTCGCGAGGACTTGCTGTCAGCTATGCAACAGCGTTAGGGACCGATAATATCAGCCAGGATATGCTTGGAGCTTGGCAGGCAGAAGGAATCGACACCCATATGGTCAGAAAGCTGAAGAGCAAGCTGCCGGGGATTTATCTTGTTGAGACAGAGCCAAGCGGCGAGCGCCATTTCCATTATTGGCGAAATGATAGCGCAGCAAAATTCTATTTTTCCGACTTGTGGTCACCGCTTGAGCAAGCTATTGATAAACACCACTTTGATGCGCTGTATATCAGTGGTGTTAGCCTTGCCATACTGGCGGAAGAAGCGAAAGCGGTACTGATTACTTTGTTAGAGAAGCACAAGGCCAATGGTGGTATGGTATTGTTTGATAACAATTTTCGAGCTCAACTATGGACCTCGAAACAGGCCCAGTATTGGTATTCTCAGGTTTTGCCATTTGCCGATATAGCTTTGTTCACTGAAGAAGATGATTATCTGGTTTGGGGGAAAGGCTGATATTGTTGAGCGGTGCCAGAACTTTGGGTGTCGGGAAATTGTGCTGAAGCGGGGGAAGTGAGCCTTGTAAAATAGTCACCGGACTGCAGAGTGAGCATCCAGAGACCGTTTATGTTGCTGCGACTAATGTTGAAAATTTGGTGGATAGCTGTGCGGCAGGTGATTCATTTGCGGCAGGATATTTAGCAGGTAGATTGAGTGGTGGCTCTGAGACAGCAGCAGCGGAACTGGGTCATTACCTGGCATCGATTGTTATTCAGTACCCAGGAGTAATTATCCCGCCAGATGCAATGAAAGAGTTAATGTAATTAAAGGAATACTAATTAATGTCTCAACAACTGATCGAAAAGCTAAAAGAATTCAAAGTCATTCCGGTGATTCAAATAAATAACGTTGAACAGGCTGTGCCACTGGCTAAAACGCTAGTGGAAAATGGTCTGCCTGTTGCCGAGGTTACATTCAGAACAGAGGCGGCTGAACAAGCTATTCGGTTGATGCGGGATGCTTACCCGGCTATGTGTATTGGTGCGGGGACAGTTCTTAACGCCGATCAGGTAGACCGAGCCAAAGCAGCAGGCGCGGAGTTCGTTGTTTCGCCAGGCCTTAATCCCAATACCGTTCGCTATTGTCAGGCACGAGGCATCGCGATGGTGCCAGGCGTTAATAATCCTAGCCAGGTTGAGCAAGCATTAGAGCTTGGCCTGACTTTTCTGAAATTTTTTCCTGCCGAAGCGTCGGGTGGGATCAATATGATTAAGTCATTGCTAGCGCCGTATGTTGATGTTGCGTTTATGCCTACAGGCGGGATCGGAAAAGCGAATGTGAGTGATTACTTGGCGATTGACCGTGTTCACTGTTGTGGCGGAACCTGGATGGTCGCTCCTAAGCTGATCGAGTCCGGAGATTGGGATGAAATTGGCCGACTGGTGCGGGAAGCGGTTGAGTTGGTAAATAGCTAATTGACTAACCTAGCAGCCAGGTAGTTCTCGCTGAAACGAGTTCCTTGAGTATAAAGCCACTCCTGTCGAGAGAGTGGCTTTATAGTATTTGAATGCTGACAAGATAAAATATCCATTTAAAGTGTATTGCTTGAACTAATAAATTGCCTTTTGGTTAGATATAGAAATTAACTATTCAGTGACAGTTAAAGTTTGGAATAGAATGCAGATCAATAATTAAGCAGTAAGCATATAAAAACAAAGCGATTGTGCATAATTCGAGCAAGCAATCTGGATTCTTGTATTTTAATGTTGACTCAACGGATTCAATCCGTAGAATGCACCCCATACCGCAGCAGGGAGACCTGAT
>LLEM01000159.1_pt1 | contig 14241 bp, 20 predicted proteins | sample 595841 | NCBI WGS metagenome assembly LLEM01 (sample SAMN02919313, study PRJNA255460) | bioreactor metagenome | biome: chemostat; feature: culture 2012_10.2; material: sediment; isolation source: day64 10degC chemostat 2012 inoculated with Wadden Sea sediment taken from... | place: Germany: Bremen ...
ATAAAACAAGGATTATGCACAGGCCAGGCAGCCAATTATTGCGGTGAGGTATACTTTGCCGGCTTGGGGGGTCGATGAAGCTTTTCAACAGCAGATATTGCCTTCAGTCAATCGGATCAGCCAAGCCGAGGTGCACCGGTGTTTACCCCCGACGTGATCGTACCGCACATAAAGGGGATCATGGCAGGGTATTGTGCGCCGGTGGCGATTTGGGGATGGCCGGTGCTATTCGGCTGGCAGCAGAGGCCTGTGCAAGAAGCGGAGCGGGGCTAACTGCGGTTATTACCCAACCTGACAATGTACTGTCAATCGTAACTGTCAGGCCTGAGATAATGGTGCAGGGATGGCAGGATAAAGCCCATGAAATCAGCCAAAGGCTAGAATGGCTGATGTTATAGTGATTGGACCTGGTTTGGGGGGGCAGAGTGACTGGAGTAAGGCGCTGCTATTTCATTTTGATGCGACGGATAAAAAAATGGTCGTCGATGCGGATGGATTGAACTTATTGGCCCTCTCACCAGACTATAAAAATAATCGTATAATGACGCCGCATCCGGGTGAGGCTGCCCGGTTGCTAGGTACCACGGTTGCATCGGTGGAAGCTGATCGTTTTGCTGCGGTACAGTTACTGCAGCAAAAATTTGGTGGTGTCGTCGTCCTGAAGGGGGGGGCTGGCACACTGATTTATGACGGTCGGCAGTGCTGGGTGTGTACTGCTGGTAACCCAGGCATGGCTACGGGGGGAATGGGGGATGTGCTATCTGGTATTATCGGTGCGCTGGCAGGGCAAGGCTTATCCTTAGCGGAAGCTGCCCGGGTTGGCGTCTGGATCCACAGCACCGCGGCTGATCTCTGCGCCCGGAAAGGGGAACGCGGTGTGTTGGCCAGTGATCTGTTCCCTTATATTCGACAATTAGTAAATCCAAGATAAAGATAACAATGCAAACATTTGAAACACTTCTTGCCGATGAGCAGGCAACCGTAGATTTAGGCCTTAAGCTGGCACAGGCATGTAAGCGCCAGACAACCATTTATCTGCACGGCGATTTGGGTGCAGGAAAAACGACATTTAGCAGAGGGTTTATTCGGGCGCTTGGCCATCAGGGCAATGTAAAAAGCCCGACATATACGTTGGTTGAACCCTATGAGCTGCCGCCATGGCAGGTTTATCATTTTGATTTATATCGTCTTGCTGATCCGGAAGAGCTCGAGTTTATGGGGATCCGTGATTACTTCAGCAATGACGCAATTTGCCTGGTTGAATGGCCGGAAAAAGGTGAAGCTTGCTGCCTGCGCCGGATCTAGAACTTGATATGCGCTATTTCGGTGAGCAGAGAAAAGTTACTGTCACCGCAAATAATGAATATGGTCTAGAGTTGATCAAGCGTTTGGAGTTGTGTTGATCAGGATGTCTTTACGGGCTTTTTTTATATACTTTGTTATTTGGGGTAGGGATGTTCAGCTCGGTGGTTATGGCCAACGAGCTGAAGAGCATTCGCGTTTGGCCTGCACCTGATGAAACTCGTGTCGTGTTGGATTTGCAGGATGAGGTGGCGTTTTCCTACTTTACTCTGACCAAGCCTGAGCGCTTGGTTGTCGATCTTAAAAAAACCACACTGAAAACGAAGTTACCGGTGACGGTGAACAACAGTGCAGTACTGAAGAAAATCCGCAGTAGCAGTGCGCCGGAGAAAGGTACTTACCGTTTGGTTTTTGAAACCAAGGTGGGAACCAACCCGACGATTTTCAAACTGGCTCCGACCCCTGATGGCCACTACAGCCACCGATTGGTTCTGGATCTGCCGCACAAGAAAAAGGCGGTGAAGGCCAAGCCAGCGGTATCAAACAAGCCAGCGACGAAAAATCAAAAAGTTCTGCTGCCTTACGGCAATGATGACATCATCGTTGCGATTGATGCGGGCCATGGCGGGGAAGATCCCGGCTCTATCGGGCCGAGCCGTAAGTACGAGAAAAATGTCACTTTGGACATATCGAAAAAGGTCGCGGCAAAAATTAATGCGACTCCGGGTATGAAAGCGGTATTGACTCGTCAGGCGGATTACTTTGTTAATCTTAACAAGCGCTCGGACATTGCCCGCCGCAACAAGGCTCACTTGTTGGTTTCAATCCATGCAGATGGTTTCCATAAGCCGCAGCCCCCCCGCGGGGGGCATCGGTGTGGGTACTCAATACTCGTCGTGCAAATAGCGAGATTGGTCGCTGGTTAGAGCAGCACGAGAAGCAATCTGAGCTATTGGGTGGCGGTGATGTATTGTCCGGAGGGCAGGATGATCAGTATCTCAGCATGGCCGTATTGGATTTGCAGTTTAGCCATTCCCAGAAAGAGGGCTATGATGTAGCTACTCGCGTGCTGAAAGAGCTAAGCCGGGTTACGACCCTGCATAAAAGCAAACCGGAGCATGCCAGTCTTGCTGTCCTGAAGTCACCGGATATTCCTTCGCTCTTGGTGGAAACCGGATTTATTACTAACCCGAAGGAAGAGCGACTGCTTAACTCTCGATCGCACCAGAACAAGCTGGCGAATGCTGTCTATAAAGGGGTGCTTGCCTATTTCAATGCTAAACCTCCGGAAGGTACTCTATTCGCTGCAAGAAAAGGCGGAGTGAAACACAAGGTCACTTCGGGCCAGTCTCTGAGTGTTATTGCCAACAAGTATGGCACTTCGGTGGCAGGGGCTAAAAAAGGTCAATAAGCTCAAGAGCAATACCTTGAAAATCGGCCAAGTGCTGATTATTCCGGGCAGCACTGTCGTTGTCGCTAGCAGTAAGCCAGCGACAGTATCCTCCCGGCCGGTGAAACGTACGGTTAAAACAACGACACATACCGTGCAACGAGGTGAATTCCTTGGCAAAATTGCCACAAATTATGGCGTTACGGTTGCTAGCATCCGTAACGTGAATAAGCTACGTTCAGATGAGCTGGCCGTCGGCCAGAAGCTGAAAATAGAGACGAGCAACCGCAAGGCGGTTAAGCATACGGTGAAGCGTGGTGAGTTTCTGGGCAAGATTGCTTCCCGTTATGGGATCAGTGTGAATAGTCTCCGCCAGGCAAATAAGCTAAGCTCAGATACATTGGCCGTTGGTCAAAAGCTAACAATCCCGAGTAGTTAACCATACCTAGAAGTAAATTATGCCAATTCAGATCCTGCCTGCCCGGCTGGCAAACCAAATTGCTGCGGGTGAAGTCGTTGAACGTCCTGCCTCGGTAGTCAAAGAGCTGGTTGAAAACAGTTTGGATGCCGGTGCAACTCGAATTGATATTGATATTGATAAGGGTGGCAGCCGTACAATCCGTATCCGTGATAACGGCAAAGGGATCCCGAAAGATGAGCTCAGCCTGGCCCTAAGTCGTCATGCAACGTCGAAGATCACCTCGTTAGATGATCTGGAAGCCATCGTGAGTCTCGGCTTTCGCGGTGAAGCATTGGCGAGTATCAGTTCGGTGTCCCGCCTTACCTTGACCTCTAAAACGGCGGCACAGGAAGAAGCTTGGTCCGCCTATGCAGAAGGCCGGGATATGGATGTGCAGCTCAAACCAGCCGCACACCCTGTCGGGACGACGCTTGAGGCCTTAGATCTGTTTTTCAATACGCCGGCCAGGCGTAAGTTCTTGCGTACCGAGAAAACGGAGTTTAGCCACATAGACGAGCTGCTAAAGCGGATCGCTCTGAGTCGGCTGGATGTCACTATCAATTTGCGTCATAACGGAAAAGTGATCCGTCAATACCGCGCCGCCCAGACGCAGGTACAAAAAGAACGTCGGCTGGCGGCAGTATGCGGTTCCGGCTTTCTCAATCATGCGCTGGCTGTCGAGCTGGAACATGGCGATCTGAAACTATCGGGTTGGATTTGCAGTCCGCAGGGGGCGAGAGCCCAGAACGATATTCAGTACTGTTATGTTAACGGTCGCATGATGAAAGACAAGCTCATCAATCATGCTATCCGCCAGGCGTATGAGACCAGCCTTAGCACCAATCAATATGCGGCCTATGTGCTATTTATTGAGGTTGACCCGCACCAAGTTGATGTCAATGTTCATCCGGCTAAACATGAAGTGCGCTTCCACCAAGCCCGCTTGGTGCATGACTTTATTTGTCAGGGGCTTCAGAGTGCATTGCAGCAAAGCCTAGAGGAAAACGGCGAATCTCTGTATCAGCCGCCTCAACGGGCGAGTGCCGCTGTCAATCAGACTGATGAGCCGACAGCAAATGAAATTTCCGAACCATCAGCGGTGATGTCTGCGGTGGCACGTACCCCCCCCGATTACCCGAATAAGGCCGAACCGAGTGAGTGGTTACCCACTTCTGAGGAAAGGGCCACCGCCTACCAAGAGCCGGTAGGGCAGCCTAGCCGTACAAACGGTAGCCGTGGCGCATCATCAGGTGCACCATACTCTTCTAAAGCTCAAGGGCAGTCACGTCAGTTTGGCAACGATGCACCGTCAAAACGAGAAGTTAGTGCTTACCAACAATTGATGCAAACACCGGGGCTGGATGATTTTGAATCTTCTCCACCAGCACCAGCATCACCACCGATAGACTCTTCATCGTCTGAGCCAGAGCATGTGCAAATTAGTCGAGCTCGGGAACCTAGTGCCCCCGCAGTGCCGTCACCAGTGCGGCAAACTGCTATCGATGCGCAAAATGGCATCGGCTTAGGCAAGGCATTGTGTCTGGCTGAACAGCGCTACCTGTTGCTCAGCAGAGATAACGGGGTCTTTGTGCTATCGCTCGGTTACGCCCAGCGCCTGCGCTGTAAAGGTCAACTGCACCTGGCACAGACTGAAGGGCTGAAACCTCAGCCATTACTGATCCCGCATTCAGTACCGGTAGAGCCAGGCATGATAGAATGCGCTGAGCAGCATGCCCCAGTTGCTCAAGCAACTAGGTATTCATCTAAAAGCCAAGGGCAAGAGCGGGCTGATCATTATGTCCGTCTGTATGCCGCTTAGGCAGCAAAACTTGCAGCAATTGATTCCGTCCCTGTTGGGCTATCTGGCTTCGGTGGCCGATGACCCTGAAGCACAAGGGTGGGATAAGTTGCTGGACTGGTTAGCATCGCAGTTAGTGATTCCAACCGATGGATTCAGTTTGTCACAGGCGATTCAGCTGGTGACGGAACTGGAGCAATTATGGGGGGGGAATACACTTGAACATTATTACCCAAACTTGCTGCGCCCTGTTGATGTAGGCGCGGCAATAGAAGCATTTAATTTATGAGCAAGCCATACCCTCAGGCCATTTTTTTAATGGGGGCCGACCGCGTCGGGAAAAACAGATCTGGCGATTCGATTGCGTCAGCAACTACCGGTGGAGTTGATAAGTGTTGATTCAGCCTTATCTATAAAGAAATGGACATCGGAACAGCAAAGCCAGATGAGCGGGAACTTTCTCTTGCTCCTCACCGTCTGATAGATATTCGTGATCCAGCGCAAAGTTATTCAGCTGCGGACTTTCGTGCTGATGCACTGAAAGAAATGGCTGATATAGTTGCAGCAGGGGCGAATTCCTCTGTTAGTTGGTGGTACTATGTTGTACTACAAGGCATTATTGGAAGGTTTGTCACCATTACCAGCGGCGGATCCTGAGATTCGAGCTGAGATTGAACGAGAAGCCGAAGAAAAAGGCTGGCAGGCATTGCACGAAGAGTTAGTGCGGATTGATCCGGTCTCGGGGAACCAGGATCCACCTAATGATCCGCAGCGGCTCTCTCGGGGCATTGGAAGTTTTCCGTATTTCGGGTAAAACTTTAACAGAGCTGACGAAAACCCAAGGTGAATCTTTGCCATATAAGGTTCACCAATTTGCAATAACACCCAAGGATAGGGGCTGTCCTACATCAAAGGATCGAGCAACGTTTCGACAAAATGATCGAAGCAGGTTTTGAACAGGAAGTTCGTGCTTTGTATGAACGAGGTGATCTGCATCCAGATCTTCCATCGATACGTTGCGTGGGTTACCGACAGATGTGGGAATACTTGGACGGGAAGTGTGATTTGGATGAAGCGGTATTTCGCGGAGTCTGCGCGACTCGTCAATTGGCGAAACGTCAAATAACCTGGCTGAGAAGCTGGAAAGATTTGACGTGGTTGGATAGCAGTGACGTGGATAATGCGTTACAAACAGTCACAAACTCAGTTAGATGTGATGTTTGATTAGCGTGTATACTCTCACTGTTTTGCGTATTTTTAATTTTGTTCGTTGCTAAATACAACTACAAACAAATAAGGAAAAGAAATAATGGCTAAGGGGCAATCTTTGCAAGACCCGTTTTTGAATGCGCTGCGTCGGGAAAGAATACCGGTCTCTATTTACCTGGTTAACGGCATTAAACTTCAGGGCCAGATTGAATCATTTGATCAGTTCGTGATCCTACTTAAAAACACTGTAAACCAGATGGTGTACAAGCATGCGATCTCTACTGTGGTTCCTGCACGTCCAGTGAACCACCATCACGCAGGTGACCGTCCGGTTCCTGCTCAAGAAAAAACAGAAGAATAAGGTATTCTTCAATAAGGAGTTGATTGCTTGTTTGACCGTTATGAAGCCGGTGAGCAGGCTATTCTTGTTCATATCAACTTCACGCAAGAAGGGGGGGAATGGGAAGACTTAAGCGAATGCGAAATGCTGGTCTCCTCTGCGGGAGTGAATACGCTACGTGTGGTAACAGGTAGTCGTAAAACTCCCCCCCACCCTAAGTATTACGTGGGAGAAGGTAAAGCACAGGAAATTGCCGAAGCGGTTCGAGCTGAAGAAGCTGAAATCGTGATATTCAACCACTCCCTCTCTCCAGCGCAAGAGCGTAATCTGGAGCAACTTTGTAAATGTCGAGTGTTAGACCGTACTGGTTTAATCCTAGATATTTTTGCCCAGCGCGCGCGTACCCATGAGGGTAAGCTGCAGGTTGAGCTCGCTCAGTTACGTCACATATCCACTCGATTGATCCGAGGCTGGACTCACCTTGAACGACAGAAAGGTGGTATCGGCCTACGTGGTCCGGGTGAAACTCAGTTGGAAACAGATCGCCGTTTATTGCGAGACCGTATCAAAACTATTTTACGTAGATTAGAAAAGGTGTCGAAACAACGCGATCAGGGGCGAAGAGCAAGAAACCGGGCAGAAATACCCACTATCTCATTGGTCGGTTATACCAATGCGGGGGGGAAATCGACGTTATTTAACCAAGTCACAAATGCTGGGGGGGTCTATGCGGCCGATCAGCTGTTTGCGACCTTGGATCCAACCTTGCGAAAAATTGACGTTGCCGATGTCGGTACATCAATTTTAGCCGATACGGTTGGGTTTATTCGTCACTTGCCCCATGATTTGGTGGCTGCATTCAAGGCAACACTGAAAGAAACCCAGGATGCAAGTTTGTTATTGCATGTGGTCGACGCCAGTGATGAGCGTTTTCGTGAAAACATTGATGCAGTTGATAACGTGCTCGAGGAAATCGATGCTGATGAGGTCCCTGTCCTGATTGTGATGAATAAGATCGACAATTTGGAAGGTGCCGAGCCTCGTATCGAGAGAGACGAAGACGGGATCCCCCGACGTGTTTGGGTGTCAGCGATTGAAGGACAGGGGGATCGACCTGCTGTTTGAAGCGCTCACTGAACGTTTGTCAGGCACCATAGTGAAACATACCCTGTGCTTGCCGCCACATCTGATTGGTCGCTATCGCAGTAAGTTTTATCAACTTGGGTGTATTTTGCACGAAAAATATGAGTCTGATGGAAGCCTGACGATTGATATTCGTTTACCGTTGACTGAGTGGTCTCGGTTACAAAAAAAGAGAAAGTACTTCGTTAGATGACTTTATCGTTGCTTAATGGACTGCTAGAGTAATAAGAAAAACTGTCGTCATATCATATTGATGGAGTTCTATAATGGCGTGGAATGAGCTGGTAACAACGGTGGCCGTGATAAAGACCCTTGGGGGAACAATAATCGCGGTGGTCGTGATCAAGGTCCTCCGGATCTCGATGAAGTTTTTTCAAAACTGAGTCGTAAGTTCGGTGGCATTTTGGGAAATAAAAAAGGACCTTCGGCTGGTGGCAGTGCTGCCGGTCTTGGGGGGCAATAGCGGTACTAGCTGTTGCGGTATGGGGGGGTTTCTCTGGTTTCTATACCATTGGTGAAGCGGAGCGAGGCGTAGTGCTACGCTTTGGTAAGTTTTACGAGATGGTCGATCCCGGTTTGAACTGGAGACCGAGGTTTATTGACGAAGTTGAGCCTGTTAACGTTCAGGCGATTCGTTCGTTGCGTAGCTCCGGTCTGATGCTAACCAAAGATGAAAACGTACTGAAAGTTGAAATGGATGTTCAGTACCGTGTTTCTGACCCTAATAAGTATCTGTTTAGCGTGACCAATGCTGATGACAGCCTGCGTCAGGCTACTGACTCTGACTACGTGCGGTGATTGGTGACTCGACGATGGATCAGGCATTGACGACTGGTCGTCAGACAATTCGTGCCCATACACAGGAGGCAATCGACAAGATTATCCAGACCTATGATATGGGTATCTTTGTTGTCGATGTTAACTTCCAGTCAGCGCGTCCGCCGGAAGCGGTTAAAGATGCGTTTGATGATGCTATCGCAGCACGAGAAGATGAAGAACGTTTTGTTCGTGAAGCGGAAGCTTACAGCAATGATATCTTGCCGAAAGCAACGGGTCGTGCGGAGCGTTTGAAGAAAGAAGCTGAAGGTTATTCTGAGAAAGCTGTCAACGGTGCGCTCGGTGAAGTGGCCCAGTTCGAAAAGCTATTACCTGAATACCTAGCTGCTCAGGAAGTAACTCGTAACCGTCTGTATCTGGAAACGATGGAACGTGTTTACAGTAGTACCAGCAAGGTAATGGTTGATTCAAACTCCAGTGGTAACTTGCTGTATCTACCGCTAGATAAGCTGATCAATCAGTCCGATCAAGGCAGCAAGCCTAAGAGCAGCACATCAAGCGGCTCCTATGGCATTGAGCTTGAAAAAGTAGAAACTACAGCACCTGTATCCACGGCTCCACGTGGCGATAGCGGCCGTCAAGGGAGATATTAATTATGCGTAAGTTAATGATCCCAGTGATTGTCATCTTTATTGCTGCATTGCTGATGTCGATGTTTATTGTACAAGAAGGCGAGCGCGGTATTGTGGTTCGGTTCGGCCGGATCCTTAAAGACAACAATACTGAAATTGCACGTATCTACGAGCCAGGCTTGCACTTTAAGGTACCTGTGTTTGATCGAGTACGTATGCTTGATGCCCGTATCCAGACCATGGATGACCAGGCTGACCGTTTCGTAACGTCAGAGAAAAAAGACGTTATCATTGATACCTATGTTAAATGGCGTATCGAGGATTTTGGTCAATACTACCTGACAACCGGTGGCGGTAATGCCTCAACGGCGGAAGCGCTATTGAAGCGTAAAGTGGTTGATAGCCTGCGTTCAGAAATTGGTTCGCGTGAAATCAAGCAGATTGTTTCCGGCCCTGACCGTGGAACGCCTGTTGTTGCTTCTGATGAAGACGATGCACCGGCGACAGAGATTGTTGCTGAGATCGCTCCTCGCAAAGAGGTAGAAGGTCAGCGCGATCAAATCATGGCCAATGTCCTTGCTGATATCAAAATAAGTGCGATGAAAGACTTGGGTGTCGCTGTAGTTGATTTTCGTATGAAGAAAATCAACCTGCCTGACGAAATCAGTGAGTCTATCTATCGCCGTATGCGTGCCGAGCGTGAGTCCGTAGCACGAAAGCACCGCTCGCAAGGTCGTGAGAAGGCAGAAGTTATCCGTGCACAGTCTGAGTTGGAAGTGGCAAAAATTCTTGCCGCAGCTGACCGTCAGGCACGTGTTGTACGCGGTACCGCCGATGCAAGAACAGCAGAGATTTACTCTACAGCGTTCAACAAAGATCCGGAGTTTTATAACTTCCTACGATCTCTGAAAGCGTACGAAAACAGCTTCAACTCGAAGAATGACATCTTGGTGATTGATCCAAGTACAGACTTCTTCAAATACATGAAAGAAGCAAACGGCGTTAACTAAGCCAACGTAAAACGAACAGAAAGACAAGGTTTCGGCCTTGTCTTTTTTTTTGTCGTTATGGCGCAGCAACAACGGCTTTCCCGTTGGAACAATATGCAAAATTAAGGTAGTAATCATGAATAAAGCGATTTGGTTGGCTCTGGGGGGGTTAGTGTTGGTATTTGAAGGCTTGGGCCATTACTTGCGCCGAAGGGCTGGCGAGAGATGGTGAGCCAGCTGAGCCAGCAAGATGACAATACCCTGCGCCGGATCGGTGGTTGCCTAGTGGTTACCGGCAGTGTTATTGCTTACATGATGTACTCTAGTATGTAAATCGCGATAGCATGCAACCGTGACACTGTTCTTGCAGAAATATCCGCTACGGTTAAAAAATGACTGCAAGGCGTTCTTTAAGGTGCTAGAATCCTTTTTTAACTACTGATAGACGAAGAAAGATGGCAAATAATGTAGTCGTTCTTGGCACCCAATGGGGTGACGAAGGTAAGGGTAAGATCGTTGATCTTTTGACCGAAGATGCAAAGTATGTAGTACGCTACCAAGGTGGCCACAATGCAGGTCACACTCTTGTCATTGACGGTGAAAAAACTGTCCTTCACCTGATCCCATCAGGTATCCTGCGTGACAACGTTAAATGCATCATCGGTAACGGTGTTGTACTTTCTCCAGATGCACTGATGAAAGAAATGGGCCCGCTTGAAGAGCGTGGTATTCCTGTTCGTGAGCGTCTGTTCCTGTCAGAAGCTTGTCCGCTAATCCTTCCATATCACATCGCACTAGACCAAGCTCGTGAAATCGCTCGCGGTAAAAAAGCTATTGGTACTACTGGTCGTGGTATCGGTCCAGCTTACGAAGATAAAGTTGCTCGTCGTGGCTTGCGTGTTGGCGATCTATTCGATAAAACCGCATTTGCTGAGAAGCTTAAAGAAGTTATGGCTTACCACAACTTCCAGCTTGAGCATTACTACAATGCCGAGCCTGTAAGCTACGAAGAAGTACTAGAGACAGTTATGTCTCAGGCTGACGTACTGACGGCGATGGTTATCGATGTTACTAAAGAGCTTGATGATGCGCGTCTACGTGGCGACAAGATCATGTTCGAAGGTGCTCAAGGTACGCTGCTAGATATCGACCATGGTACCTACCCGTACGTAACCTCTTCTAACACAACGGCTGGTGGCGTTGCTGCTGGTTCTGGTTTTGGTCCTCGTCACCTAGGTTACATTCTGGGTATCGCGAAAGCGTACTGTACTCGTGTAGGTGCCGGTCCATTCCCGACTGAGCTATACGATGGTCTAGATAAGCAAGACCCTGTTGGTAAGCACCTAGGTGAAGTTGGTAACGAGTTTGGCGCCACTACTGGTCGTCTACGTCGTACAGGTTGGTTTGATGCGGTGGCTATGCGTCGTGCAATTCAGATCAACTCAATCTCAGGTTTCTGCCTAACCAAGCTAGACGTATTGGATGGCCTGAAAGAAATCAAGATCTGTACTGGCTACAAGACTAAAGATGGCGAAATCCTAGAAGTATCACCAATGGCGGCTGATGCTTACGAAGATCTAGAGCTAATCTACGAAACAGTACCAGGTTGGTCTGAGAACACATTTGGTGCTAAGTCACTAGATGCGCTTCCACAAGCTGCTATTGATTACATCGCTCGTATCGAAGCGCTGACTGGCGTGCCGATTGATATCGTATCAACTGGCCCAGATCGCAACGAGACAATCATCAAGGTTCACCCATACGGTGAATAATCATCGCTATTGATGATCGGTATGATTAGAAGAAACCAACCTCAAGGGTTGGTTTTTTTATATCTGTTGCTTGGGATAATGGCAGTATTACCGAGAATCGACTTTGCTCCCATAATTGGCCGATGTTTGTTGCGTCAATTTTCTTGCTGCGTTATGAATTTGAGCGGCAAAAAATTGCCGTTTTCCTGATAAAGTGATTAAAGTCTGACATACTCTTGCCGATAAGTTATCTACGGTTCAATAGAGACTTGTGAATGAAACTGCGTACACTACTTCTTTCCACATTGCTGACAGCGACACCCGCCTATGCATTAGAAGATGTAGGTGAGGCAGTTCCTGTATATACCGAGTCAGAGCTGATCCGACTGTTTGACTCCAACAGTCACCTTCAGCAGGTAAAAGCCGATGACTGCCAGCTGCTCCAGGATATCGAAGCGCATGCTATCCGGGTTGAATCTCCGGCATATCAGTTTCTGTATGGTGATATGTTGGCGTGGGGGTGTATGTGTCGATCGCGATGTTGATCTAGGGGGTCTATTACATGCAGTCTGCGGCCAATCAGGGCTCGCCGGCAGCGTTGGAGCAATTGGGACGCTACTATGCAAGCGGTACGTTGGTTCAGCAGGATAGGGAGCGTGCGATTCCCTATTTGCGTGAAGCTGCATCCATGGGGGGGAATGTTGATGCTCGGATCCAGTTAGCAGAATTACTGCTGAGTAATTACGGCAGCCCGTTGGATTTCGAAGATGCCTACCGTTGGCTGTATAATACGGTGACAGCTAGCCGTAAGACCCATAGTAAAATTACGCGTTTGCGCCGTAGTCTGGAAAACCGGATGCCGGGTAATGTGATTGCTAGGGCAAAGCGTCGTGATACGTTCTGGTAGAAGATATGGTTTTCCATATGACGAATAACAGAAAGAGAGGCTTTTGGGCCTCTCTTTTGCTATCTCTATCTTGCTCTGGACGGTGAAGTGCCGTTATAGGTGGTTTACAGTACTTTATGAGGCCCCGAAGCACTCGTAGTGAATACGGTCTTCGCTGATCCCCATTTCAATCAGTTGTTTGGCAATATGCTGCATAAAGCCGACCGGCCCGCAGAAATAGTAATGCATCTCTGGAATGGTCAGTGTCTCCTGAAGTTTGTCTAAATCCATCAGCCTTCATACTGAAAGTCTTCTGCCGGACGGTCAGTCGCGAGTGGTTCGCGGTACCAAGTGTTGATAGAAATATGACTATGCTGGTCGGCAATAGCGCGAACCTGATTTTTGAATGCATGCTGAGCCCCATTTTCTGCCGCATGCAGCCAGTGCACTTTTGCCAGATGCCCTGTTAGGGTCTCTAGCATTGAGAGGGTCGGTGTCAGGCCGACACCTGCTGAAATAAGGGCAACAGGTGTTGTCGGTTGAACCTCCAGGAAGAAGTCGCCGGCGGGTGAGGCAAGATCAACAGTGTCACCAACAGCGAGTGTATCGTGCAGGTAGCTAGAGACCTTGCCACCGTCTTCGCGTTTGACTGAAATACGGTAGCTGTCTTGGCGAGGGGCACAAGACAGGCTGTATTGGCGAATTTCCTGGTACTCAAAGCCTTCAGGCTTTAGGTAGATCCCCAGATACTGTCCCGGCTTGAATATTGCGACATCACCGCCATCGACTGGCTTGAACGTGAAACTGGTGATCACATTACTCTCTTGGACTTTTTCGATCACTTCAAACTGACGGGGGGGACCTCGCCAGCCGCCACTTTTGTGTTCGTTTTCTTGGTAGATTTCTTCTTCCCGCTTGATGAATACATCCGCCAAGACACCATAAGCTTCTGCCCATGCATCCAGTACGTCTTGACCGGGAGAAAATAACTCGTCAATGGTACCGAGCAGGTGACCGCCGACAATGGCGTATTGTTCGGCAGTGATCATAAAACTGGTATGTTTGTGGGCAATTTTTTCGACCGCTGGCAGCAAGGCGGCCAAATTGTCGATATTGTTGGCATAACCGCAGATAGCATTAAACAGCGCTTCGCGCTGATCGCCGTTTCGTTGGTTACTCATATTGAAAATATCTTTAAGTTCAGGGTTGTGGCTGAACATTCGTTGATAAAAGTGGGCCGTGAGCGCCGGACCGGTTTGTGCAAGCAACGGAGCAGTTGCTTTAACTGTATCGATGGTTTTTTGACTTATCATGACTTATTTTACTTTCTCACATTAAAGTTATATTTATAATGCATCTTATAAGTTGTATCTGATCTGTATCTTTTAGTCAATAACCAGATTAAAATGACAGCAGGAGGAGTTATTGTGCAGTTAACAAGTTTTACCGATTATGGCCTGAGGGCTTGATATACTTGGCAACGTTACCGGAAGGTGAGCTGGCCAGTATTTCGAAAGTGACCGACGTCTACAGCGTCTCACGTAACCATATGGTTAAGATTATT
>LLEM01000160.1_pt1 | contig 13972 bp, 24 predicted proteins | sample 595841 | NCBI WGS metagenome assembly LLEM01 (sample SAMN02919313, study PRJNA255460) | bioreactor metagenome | biome: chemostat; feature: culture 2012_10.2; material: sediment; isolation source: day64 10degC chemostat 2012 inoculated with Wadden Sea sediment taken from... | place: Germany: Bremen ...
ACCAGTACGGCAGCAGATAATCTGGAAGGCGTTATATCAAGATCAGCGAAGTTTGCTGTTGTTGTGGGCGACAATTTTGTCCACCATAGCTGCATGTGCAGGATTTTCGCTACGACCGTGCTGCATCATCCAAGTGAACAAATCAGGATCATCGCACGTCAGCAAAGAGATAAAATCACGCTGCTCTTGCTCTGGTAGCTGCTCAAAGCATTCTTCAAAGAACGGCATGATGATCACATCCAACTCCAGCATGCCACGACGGCATGCCCCACTTAACGCGTGCCTTTTCTTCTGCACTCAACATATACAACCTCAACCTTTAACTTGGTCGTTCATACAATTTGCTCAATATTAGCAGCCCGCACCTATACCGACTATGCGCAGGAACAAGCAAAGCACCAAGATGAGACCTATGATCAATAATAACCATCCAAGTTAATCAGGTGTTTGGGCTGACAAATGCCTGCCGGCGTTTTAACATAGCAGGAACAAAGATATTCACCCAATCGAAGTAACTTGCCGTCACCTCTCAGCCAATCTCTGGCGCAGAAGAGTAGAGCCTCTGGCAGGTTACCAGCACATCATGGAAATCCTATGAGTACCTGGTCAAACGTTCTGAATTTCAAAACAATTGCTTTAACTGCGCAAGATAGCCTGCCGGAACTGGCGTTGGTCGACCTCGCTGACTGGGGCCTCATCACCCTGATCGGCGAAGATAAAAAGTCTTATCTACAAGGTCAGGTTACCTGCGATGTCGCGACCCCTGGCAGCGGATCAATCAACCTTAGGCGCCCATTGTGATGCCAAGGGCAAGATGCGCACCGTTTTCCGTTTATTCCACCACCGTGATGGTTATGGCTTCCTGCAGCGCCAGAGCATCATGACGACTCAGCTGCCAGAGCTAAAAAAATATGCCATTTTTTCCAAGGTCGATATCGAGCAAAGTAACGACGTTCTGCTAGGCCTTACCGGCAGCAAAGCAAACGAGGTTATCGAACACGAATTTGGCGGCGAAGGTGATGTACGTACGATTGCAGACGGAACTGCGGTTAAAATCGACGAACAGCGCTGGTTGATTGCCGTAACGGCTGATCAGGCTGAGACGATAGCCGGTAAGCTAGCAGCAGAAGCAGAGCTTTCCGACAGCACGCTTTGGGATCTCTACGATATTCAGCACGCCATTCCACGCGTCGATGCGGCAACCGAATTAGACTTCATCCCCCCCCAGGCTATGAACTTGCAGGCCGTCGATGCCATTAGCTTTAAAAAAGGCTGCTATACCGGACAGGAAACGGTCGCTCGAGCCAAATACCGGGGGGGAATAAACAAGCGCGCGATGTACATTGTCAGCGGCAATACCGAACACTGCCCGCAACCAGGTGATGCCTTGGAGCGCAGTGTCGGCGAAAACTGGCGCAAGGGCGGCACTATTATTGCGGCCTACAAATTTGCTGACAATCAAGCAATTGCCCTTGTAGGGTTGCCCAATGATCTGGATGAAGACAGTCAGTTCCGCCTCGCCGGACAAGACGCAAGCTGGCACAAGCTGCCGCTTCCCTACTCGCTGGAAGATGATCAATAAGCAATGCAAACACCTGTCACTTTCTATTTGGAGCAAGAAGGAGTCGAGTACCGGCTCCTGCCCCACACCAAACCGGCCAAAACCGTCGATGAAGCAGCACAAGAACGTGGTGTCAATCCAGAGCAAATGGTCAAATCGATCCTACTGCGAGATATGGGGGGGATTTCATGTTCTGGCCTGCGTACCGGGCCCTTCCCAAGTCGATCCAAAAAAGGTCCGTGCAATGTTTGGCTGTCGCCGGATGACCTGTGCCGATGCCAGTGATGTCGAAAAAGTCACCGGCTGGTAATCGGCACCGTAGCGCCAGTCGGACTAAAGCGCCCTCTGCCGGTTATTTTTGATCTCAGCATCAAAAAGCATCACAAGGTCAATATCAGCAGCGGTGATCGTATGGCTGGTATCGAGTTAGAAACCGAAGATCTCCTTATACTTTGCGATCCAATGTTTGCTGATATCTGCCGCTGATTACAAAAAAGAGGGACAATAGTGAAGAATATCAACTGGCGAGGTGTCGATCTCAATTTGCTGATCGCTTTTTCAGCCTTGATGGAAACCCGGAGTGTCACCAAAGCTGCTGCGAAATTGTCTCTCGGCCAATCGGCAATGAGCCACAACCTGTCTCGGCTTCGGGCGTTGATCAACGATCCGTTGTTTGAACGTCAGGGACACCAGATGGTCGCCACCGACAAAGCCATTGAGCTTGCACCGGTAATTGACAATATTCTTCACCTGGTCACCACCGAAATTCTACAGCCCGGTGATTTTACCCCCCAAAACTACCGTGGCAGTTTTCGCATCGGACTGACCGATTATGCCGAGCTCTTGTTTGCCCCCGGCCCTGTTCGATGCGATAACGGAACAGGCTCCCTATTGCCAGCTCAGTTTCTGCAATGTAGACCGCAACAACTTCCAATCAGCGATTGAAGCACAAAAAATCGATCTGATTATTGGATCCATGACAGATCTGCCGCGAGAGTTCGATAGCCAGTACCTGTATACCGAAGATCATGTTTGCCTGTTCGACAAGCAGGCAACCGGATTACATCCACCTATCGATCTAGCCCGCTATATCGCAACCCCCCCACAGGCTTTGGTAACTCCTGACGGCAAGCTGGCCAGTGCCGTTGATACCGAGTTATTGCAACAAGGCTTCAACCGCCATATAGCTGTCGGATCGAGCAACTTTATGACCATTCGCCACTTGCTGACAGACCGCAATTTACTCTGCGTGGTCTCCACCCTGATGGCGCGAGTCGAGATATTTCACGATGAGCTGACCCAGTGCCCGCCACCAGTCAATATCCCTGACTTTGATATCAATATGCTGTGGCTGCGCAGAAACGGCAGCCATCCAAGGATTGAGTGGCTGCGGCAAGTCGTGAGCCAGACAATAACCAGGCGAGTAGAGGATCTACGCCAGCGATCCTAAGCTGCACAAGTAGGGCAAGCGTCCTGCTTGCCTACTATTTTCCTGGCTCCTGGATCTGATAGAGCTTATGGCTATCACACGGCTGATCACAGTTACATTCCTTTTCAACCCCGACACCGGCAAGGCCTCCGCAGCTTCCTTTGATCGTCTGCTTTTTAACAATCCAACCTATTGCCATTGCAACAATAACCAGCAGAAAAATCATCATGGTCAATAAAAACGTCATAACTTTAGTCCTCCTACCTTAGTCAGACCCGACAATGACAATTTTTTATTCATCGCTGTACCAATTTTTGCGGGCGCAACTTGTTTCTTGCTGCCACAACCACAGCCGCAGTCCCCTTTTTCGCGCTTACACGGCCGTCCTTGCTCTGCTGTTGCCAGCTGTTCTCTTGCGGCATCGCCATTCAATACCGATGAGACGCTACTCCGTGTAGGCACCCGGATCACCGAGAATCCGGCCTTTAACAACCTGGCCAGTGATCGCTGACCAACATTGCCAAGGATAATTTCGCTAACACCCAGTTCACTCAGCTGGTGTTGAAGGCGTTTTTTATGCTTACAGCCAATCTCACGGCGACCTGCATTGTCCAGAGTGGTTAAAGGCTGCCCCTGTTCATCAAATACCAAAAAAGCAGCAGCTTTACCAAAATGTCCAGCCACTTCATTTCGTGGCGTAATTGCAATTGCGAGCGACATTCTAATGATCCTTCTTGTCGACCTGTCGATCAGCATCGACTGACTGTGATGTTAAAGATGATAACGAGGCTGGCTGGAGTTCCAGTGCCTTGCCCTTTACTAGAGCCTGTGCAACTTTATGTCTCGCCCGAGCAATAATATTGCCTAGGGTTTGCCGGGAAACACCCAGCTCCTGCGCAGCAGCCTGCTGATGGAGGCCATTTAGATCCACCAGCCTAATTGCTTCCAGCTCATCTGGCGCAAGCACAATACTTTCTAGCTGCGACATCGGGACGCCATTAGGCTTAAAACAGCTATGTGCCGGGCGACATCCTATTCGGCGATGTATTTTGGGTCTGGGCATAACATCCTCTTTTCTAGCATATGCCAACAACAGTCATATTATTAGCATATGCTAAAAACAAACCTTGATCCCGAACAGAAAATAGAAGAAAACTTAAAACACCTCAGACCAGCACCTATATTCAGCACAAAACACTAAATTTACGACAGGCAAAATCTATATTGCCCTAGAAGACTTGATAGGAAGAGCAGAGCTCATTGAAAATATGCATATAAACGCTTATGGATAAAATCTCTAAGATCATAATATAAAAACAATAATTGAAATTAACTGCGATATTTGTAACTTTCATTTACATAAGTCAGTTATTTTTCAAAGAAAATAAAAAGCACAATCATCTAAAAACCAAGCAGTAGCACAAAAAAATACACCGCTGTGATTAATTTAACATTGTTATTATGCTGTAATCATCACAAAACTTTCACAACCTCTATTTTATAATTCCTGCCGTTAGGAACCCATACAAGGTTAGCTTTATATGCGCATGTTCAAACGCTACGTGCCTAAAATGATAGCAAAGCACGTAAGCCGTTTATTTAGTGGAAGGATCTATATTGATGGCCGAGGAGGCTATGAATTCAACAATGGAATGTTGCTTGTGCCAATAAAAGCCCAGCAACGACATTTTCAGACCGTTAACGAGGTTAATCAGGAAATCAAACGACTAAAAGAATTCTCGTTATTGTAATCAATAAAAATGTTGGCCCGCTTCATTCAAAGCCCACTCTTGCGTGGGCTTTATATACCCAAGTTACTTGGGTATCGTCATGAATGACTCCCCTATTCAGACTCATCGACCAAATCCAGGTAGTTATCCGCATCCAGCAAATCAGCGAACTCGCCTTCATCTTCGACTTTGACCTGAAATAGCCAACCGTCACCATAAGGATCGCTATTCAGCAACTCAGGTGAATTTTCTAGCTCTTCATTTATTGCAACCACAATACCTGTCAAAGGCGCGTAGACATCAGACGCTGCTTTTACTGATTCGGCGACGGCGCAGTCTTCACCAGCTCTGTTGCTGCATCCAACTCGGGCAAATCAACAAAAACCATGTCTCCCAACATAGACTGGGGCATGATCGGTAAGACCTACGGTATAGACACCATTACCTTCCGGACGTACCCATTCGTGGGTATTGGTAAACTTCAACTCAGAGGGAATATAGCTCATGGTGGTACTTCCTTTTGAAAGCCTGCCTATCGCCCTTAACTCAATGCGATGAAAGCAGATAAGTTAAAACACAGTTACAGCACTTCAACTAACATAGCAGCCGTCAGTCTCTAATTCTTATTCAAATTCCTGTTATTTACTGTAGGAGAAAAAATCAAAAAGTGATCAAAAAAATCCCTATGAATTAGCGACAAACAAAAAACCGCCTCAGGAGAGACGGTTTATTCATCAAACGGCAGGGCTAGCAACCAGTTAGTGCTTCGCTATATCCGGTAACTCACCAGACAAACCCAATGCCCCGACGCATAAATTCATCTTTCACGCCTGGGGGCTTTATCGGCAATAAACATACCAATATCTCGCACCAGTTTTTTAGCCGGATTGCTACCGGCAAAGAGATCGCGAAACGCCTGCATCGCCGTGATCATTTTAGCAGCCTCGCTTTACGCCAGCGCTCATACTGGCGCAAATTCACTTTCTTGCCAATATCCTGCTCTTGCTGCCACAGGACTTTCAGCTCTTGTGCCAAGCTCGCAGCATCAAGTAGCCCCCCCAAATTCACTCCCTGCCCTGCCAGCGGGTGGATGGTATGGGCGGCATCACCAACGAGTGCAACCCGTTCACGCACAAAGTCACGGGCATAGCGCATTTTTAATGGAAATGCCTGGCGCTCCCCCCCTTCAACTCGACATAGTCCTAGTCGGTGATCAAAAGCGGCAGTCAACGTTTTGTTAAATTCATAATCAGACATCGTACAAAGCTGCTCGGCTTCCTGCGGACCCACAGACCAGACTATCGAGCAAAGATCACTGTCCGGCAAAGGCAGAAAAGCCAATGGCCCCTGCGGGCGGAAAATCTGGCGAGCCGTTCGCTCGTGAGCTTCCGTACAGCGGATATTGGCAACAATCGCACTGTGGCCGTAATCCCAGTGAGTCAATGGAATATCAAGCTGCTGACGCAACCAAGAATTGGCCCCCCCGTCGGCCCCCCCAACAACCAGTTTGGCCGTCAGGCTTTTACCCGACTCTAGGCTAAGCCAGGCTTCACTTTCGCCAAAGGCAATGTTCTGGCATCGCTCTGGTGCCAACAATGTCACATTGGGTAATTGCTGAACCCGCTCTAGCAATGCCAGCTGGATCACTCGGTTCTCGACTATATGACCCAAGTTAGGCTGGGCCAGGCGTCCAGCGTCAAATTCGATACTGGCAAAACTGTCCTGCTCCCATACCTCCATCTTGCTATACGGGCTCAGACGGCGCGATTCAATACCCGGCCAGGCACCAACGCGGTGCAAAATACGCTCACTGGCTCGACTTAAGGCAGAAACACGCAAATCCGGCAATGGTTCAAGCTCTTGCTCGGGGCAACCGGCCTTCAATTACCGCCACTCGCAACTCGGTATCAGCGAGCGCGGCGGCCAGCGTTAAGCCCACCATTCCGCCACCAATAATGGCAACATCTACACTTTGCATCATCGTTCAACCTGTCCCATTGCCCGCCTTACCAGCGGTGTTTTTAAAATATCACATAGCTCATCGCCATCAGGCCAGTATTCCTGCCTGCGACCAGCGGAAAGCTGTTGTTGGCAAACAAGCTGACCAGGCCAGCAGTCATATTGATGGTCGCCTCGCGATCCGGTGTACGGCGCTGACGATAGCGGCTCAAAGTGCTAGCACTGCCCGGCTCTGCGCCGGCCTCCAACCCCCCTGGCGACTTCTTCAGCAAGGTCATCACATCACGCAAGCCAAGGTTGAATCCCTGCCCGGCAATCGGGTGCAAGGTTTGCGCTGCATTACCAACCACCGCTACCCGATGAGAAATTAACCGCTGAGATTGACGCAACAGTAGCGGGTAGCACAACGGATCCCGTTTTCACCAGTTGCCCGAGCCGCCAGCCAAACGCCTTCTGCAGCTCAGTCAAAAACTGATCATCGCTCCAACCCATCACCTTATACTGATCTTCCGGGCGGATGCACCATACTAACGAGCTACGCCCTTCCGACATCGGCAGCAACGCGACAGGCCCGTAAGGAGTAAAGCGTTCAAATGCCCGTCCCTGATGGGCTTCAGCCGTCGTGATGTTGGCAATAACAGCAATCTGCTCAAAATCATACTCACTGCGTCCCATGTTCAACATCTCACAGCAAGCAGACAAAGCACCGTCTGCCGTTACCAGCAACTTGCCAGAAATAGTATCCCCTTGATCCAAAGTCAGGGTTACCGCTTCTTGGCTTCGCTTAATATCGGTAATAACGGCCGGACAGAACAAGCTAACAGGTTCAAGCTCATCAAGTTGTTTATGCAATACAGCACCTGCATCGGCAAGCTCTACAACATAACCCAACGCATCAACAGCCTGCTCATCGGCATCAACATGTACGATGCCGGCATGCCCCCCCTGATCAGAAACATGAATACGTGAAATCGGTGTAGCCACTTCCGCCATCGGCGGCCAAATACCTATATCCCCGCAGGATATTGGCCGAGCCCAACGACAGCGCGATACTCCGCGCATCATAGCCCGGGTGTTGATCCAATTTGGGTGCAACGGCTTCAACAACTGCTATTTTCAGCTGGCCATTGCTGAGTGTATTAAGTGCAATTGCCAGTGTTGCGCCCGCCATTGCTCCACCAGCAATGACCACATCATACTGCTTCACATCCAGCCCCTTTGCGTAAGTAATTAATGCAGTGTTGGCTTCTCACCCTGGCCGATGCCAGGAATCGTTGGTTCTTCAACAGCACCCGGGCGCTGGCTGAGTTCAACCAGACAGGTCAGGACGCATTCCGGCACATAGGCAGCCACATTATCGAACAACTGAGCTTGTTCTGACATATCTTCATCTTCATCGATACCTAGCTGGGAAATCTCTTCCAGTACCGATACGGCCTCAGTCACTTCAGGCGACAGTTTGGATTTTTCCAGCCCCCCCATCAGCCCAGCCCTGAGATAAAATTCGTCGTCCATTCGCTCAATGCCTCGGCACGCAGCATCAGCTCAGCCTCATCGGCTGGCAGCAGCATCGAGACAGTAAATTCATAATCCGCCAGCTCCGCCGCCGTCGAGGTAAATAGGGTTTTAGCCAATTCACCCAGCTCGGCAGAGGCCGCATCAAAGACCATTCGCACTGCGGCTTTTGCACCATCCGTTAAAGGGGCACCTTCGTTTGCGTAATCACTGACCGGACCAACCCAGCTCTCATCATCTACCGCCATACCACCGCAGATCATCCCGCTCAACAGACCATGAAGCTCTGAAGGCGTGACTGCTAAGCCGTGATCTTTCAATGCTGCTTCAACAACATCATATGCAGGTAATTTAACATCGCTCATGGGCCTTTCACCTTAATCTCATTGGTGCCAATCTTAATTGTGTTATGCTAACACTTAGCCTATGAACAGGCTAATAACCTGATAACAATTCAACAGATTCCCAGTACAGCCGTGGTGCGATAATTTTTATTTGCGCACTAAGCTTATGTTTATATCAAACTGGCTCCAAGTTGGTTAAGATCTGGCTTGTCAGTCACCATTTGCGACAAAGCATGATAAGCAAGCTTGCATGTTGAAAAGGCTTTTTCTATATTTAGCCACCTATCCCGTATCGCAAGCGGAATGCCATATTAGCTATCTGGCACGGAGCAGATTAGAAGTTTATGAGTACTCAGGCAGTTGAAATTCAAGTAATGGGCCGTACCTTGCGGGTAAACTGTCCGACAGGTCAGGAGGATGCGTTGCGTGAAGCGGCAATAGATTTTGACCAACGCCTGCAGGACTTGTCTGAGCGTACCAATATCAGCAATGTCGAGCAGCTGCTCATGTTTACAGGTCTGAATATTTGTAACGAGCTGCATAGCGAACGTAGAGAACACCAAGGCAGTGATTCAAATTTGTCCAATCGAATCAGCGAACTAGCAGAAAGTTTGGATAAAGCATTGCAAAATCAACCAAAGCGTTGATAATAAATTGACCCTGGGGGTGTACGTCAGTGAATTAACGTCCCCCGAGCCGATAAGCAAATACCCAGGATCAGCTTTTTATTAGCTATTGAGCATGCTCAGCCCGTACTGAGAAGCCTGCGGTTAATGTTGCTGATCCACCTTGAACATCTGGTTCAAGGGCCACAATTCGCAACGGCACCTTGGGGGGGCATACCTCCTACAGTAACAAGAATCGAGAAACTGGATTCTAGAAACTCGTCCACAAGATACTCGCTTCTATAATTGCCCGAACAACCTCTGTCATTGGATGACCTATGAGACTACCTGTTCAGCCATCTTCTCCACGCCAGCATATTCGTCAACACGTCCGTCTACGTCGCCGTGCCCTTAGCCCGGAACAGCAGCAACATGACGCACAGGAATTGCTCATACGGTTCCAGCAGGTACAGAGTGTCATCGAGTCTCACCATATTGCACTGTATTTATCCAATGACGGTGAAATTGATACCCCAACCTCTGATCAACTGGCTATGGGAACACGGTAAACAGGTTTACCTGCCCGTCCTGCATCCTTTCAGCAAAGGACACCTGCTGTTTCTCCACTACACCCCCCCAGCAACTCGTATGACGCTGAACAAATATCAAATTCAAGAGCCCATACTGGATATCAGGCTAGTAAAGCCCGCCAGTGAACTGGATCTGATCTGTACCCCGATGGTCGCTTTTGACAGTACAGGTCAACGTCTGGGAATGGGGGGCGGTTACTATGATCGCACACTCACTCGCTGGCACTATGAAAGACAAGGCCCACGTCCACTCGGCTTGGCCCATGACTGCCAACAGGTCAATAACCTGCCTTTTGAGGCTTGGGATGTCCCTCTACCGGAAATCATTACCCCCCCGTCCTGCCATTTTTCCTGGTAACAATATCAATCGAAAGAGATAGCGACACTCTGCTGCCTTTTTCAGCATATTTCTGCTTACCAACGCAAACGTTTGGTTTTTACGTGCCACAAATGGCATAGCTAAATCTATGTTATTAATAGATTTATGTTTTCTTATGTAATGAACAGCGATCTTCGTCAAAGAATAGGCCTGACGCATGCAGTCCAGTTAGCTATAATCAGCGCTTCGCGCAACGTTTGTCATCACTAGGAGAAAGGCATGACACAAGATGAAATGAAAAAAGCTGCTGGCTGGGCTGCTCTGGACTATGTAAAGAAAGGCAGCATTGTAGGTGTCGGCACAGGTTCAACCGTTAATCACTTCATCGATGCTCTGGAAACCCGTAAAGAAGAAATCAAAGGTGCAGTATCTAGCTCGGTAGCTTCCACTAAGCGCCTGGAAGAGATCGGCATTCCTGTTCTGGATGCAAACGAAGTCTCTAGCCTGGATATTTATGTTGATGGTGCCGACGAGATCAACGGCGAGTACGACATGATCAAAGGTGGCGGTGCCGCATTAACTCGCGAAAAAATTGTTGCTGCCATTGCCAAGCAGTTCATCTGTATTGTTGATGATACCAAGCAGGTTGACGTACTGGGCCAGTTCCCACTGCCAGTCGAGGTGATCCCGATGGCACGTTCATTCATTGGCCGCGAGCTGGTGAAACTTGGTGGTGACCCAGTTTACCGCGAAGGTGTAGTCACGGATAACGGCAACATTATCCTAGATGTACACAACATGAAAATTACCAAGCCTAAAGAACTTGAAGAACAAATCAATGCGCTTCCGGGCGTAGTTACCGTTGGCCTGTTTGCTCACCGTGGTGCGGACGTCTTGCTGATGGGTTCTCGTGAAGGCGTGAAAAAATTCGAAAAATAAACCAGTTAGCCGCAAGGCTGACCTGAGTTCTGTTATTTGATTACAAAACGGCATATATTATGCCGTTTTTCTTATCTATATTGTAATATTCTTACCCTTACTGGTTATTTTTTGATACTTTAATATCAGCATGTAGCAATCGTTTGAGTTAACGCCAGGCCGCCAGCATGCAGGAAAATAACCTTGCTAAGTCTTTCCTGCCAACACAGTGCTGGCCTCCCACCTGAATGCCTAGACTCATGTTTTTAAGGATAAGAACCCAATGGCTAAAGTTTCACTGGATAAAGAAAAGATTAAAATTCTCTTGTTAGAGGGTGTTCACCCTTCTTCAATTGAAGTTTTACAGCACGCTGGTTACACCAATATCGAGTACCACAAGGGTTCTCTTGCTGGTGATGAACTGTTGGAAGCAATCGAAGATGCACACTTTGTTGGCATCCGCTCCCGTACCCAGCTAACTGAAGAGGTCTTTAGTGCTGCAAAGAAACTGATTGCCGTGGGTTGTTTTTGTATCGGAACCAACCAGGTTAATCTGAAAGCCGCGACCAAGCGGGGGATCCCCCCCGTTTTCAATGCCCCCCCATTCTCCAACACCCGAAGTGTTGCCGAGCTCGTACTTGGTGAAATCTTGCTGCTTCTTCGCGGCATCCCAGAAAAAAATGCCAAAGCACACCGTGGCGAATGGCAGAAATCCGCTGATCACTCTTTCGAAGCCCGAGGCAAACGCTTGGGGATCATCGGTTATGGCCATATCGGTACCCAGTTGGGTATTTTGGCTGAAAACCTCGGTATGAAAGTTTATTTTTACGATATTGAAAACAAGCTATCACTGGGCAATGCCACTCAGGTTCGTTCAATGACCGAACTACTGAACAAATGTGACGTGATCAGCCTGCATGTACCTGAAACGCCTGAAACCCAGGATATGATGGGCGCTGAAGAATTTGCCCGTATGAAACCTGGGGCCATCTTTATCAATGCCGCCCGTGGTACGGTCGTCGAGATTGATTCGCTATGCAGCGCACTGGAAAGCAAGCACATTGCCGGCGCGGCTCTCGATGTATTCCCGACAGAACCAAAAACCAATAGCGATCCATTCGAGTCGCCGCTGATGAAATTCGACAATGTCCTGCTGACACCGCATATCGGCGGTTCAACCCAGGAAGCACAGGCCAACATTGGCGTCGAAGTGGCGGGCAAACTGGCGAAATACTCGGATAACGGTTCCACCCTATCAGCCGTTGGCTTCCCCCCCGAAGCATCTCTTCCTGAACATCGTGACTGCGCTCGCCTATTGCACATTCACGAAAACCGCCCGGGTATTCTGAACCAAATCACCACGATTTTTGCTTCAGAAGGCATCAACATTGCCGCACAATACCTGCAAACAAGCCCAGAGCTCGGTTACGTGGTTATTGATGTTGAAACAGAGCGTGCCGAAGAGGCACTAACGAAGCTCAAGGCTATCGACGGTACAATTCGCGCGCGAATTCTGCATTAATCGCAAAGCGACAGGATCGAGGAACTAGCTAGGGCCGAGATTCGATAACGGAAAAAGGAGAGCATGTGCTCTCCTTTTTGTTCTTCAGAAACAAAGAGAGTGATTATTCCTCAAGCTTAAATACAACTTCAACTCGATCACGGATTGTGATCTGTGAATCCTGATAGGTCGCCGACGTTTCCGGTGCGGCATCCATCGCCATCCGCATCATCATCGGGCGTGGGCTTGCAGCCTGGTAGGTAATACGCCATACCCCCCCATCGATCTTCTCACCAAAGCCTTTTGCCAATGATTCGGCTTTCTCCATCGCATCTTTGATCGCGGCCTGTCGCGCCTGCTCGATATACTCTGCCTCATTGCTGACCTTGAGCTGGATAGTGTTGATCCGGTTGATCCCGTCGCCCAGCGCATTATCGAGATAGGTGTTCAGTTGCTCGAGATCTCTCACCGTAACGGTAATATGGCGACTGGCACGGTAGCCGGTCAGTTCGGGCTTCTTGTCTTTCGGGTAGTGATATTGCGGCTGCAGGCTAATATTGGCGCTTTGAATATCGCTTCGCTCTACTCCCTTGACCTGCAAGCGCTCTACAAACGCTGTAACCGCCTTATCAACGCCTGTTTGGCCTCTTTGGCCGAAGCGCGCATTTCTTCGACAGCAACCGAGAATTCTGCCATATCAGGTTGCGCCGTTACCTCGCCACTACCGATCGTTTCAAGGTGAGGTACGGTTATATTAGCCGCCGCCGTGCCCGCAAAGCCCAACGAGCTCAATCCCAATACCACCGCTAATAGTTGCTTTTTCATAAGGCTATCCTAATTGGTTATACCGTCAAATTTGTCTGCTGTTTTGTTTCGACAACAAGGATCCAAAAATTATCCCCCAAAACTGAAAATATTTTGTACAATGTTTTATTTTGTAATTTATCAACACAACACTAAAACGATTTGCTCTTTCACTATTGTGGCAACACGTTGCGGGCGTATGCGGTTAACTTCTGTGACAGCTCGGCCAACACGCCACTTTCAAGAACCCAATGATGCCAATACATTCGGCGAGTCAGAAAAATCTCCGGCGTCACATTTACCAACAGGCCACTGTCCAGCTCACTCTGGATCTGCACCCGTGGGATCAGGCAATAAGCAATCCCCTCCACCGCCATTCTGACAAATGCCTCGGACGATCTCACCGTATGCTTCATCACACTACCCAGCGGCAGATTATAGTGCTGGTGAACAAAGCGCTCATGCATATCATCATGCTGATCGAACGCCACACCTGGTGCAGCCAGCAAGGTCTCCCTTGTCACACCATCAGCAAAGTATTTCTTGGCAAACTCGGGGCTAGCAACACACCAGTAGTCAACCCGGCCAAGATAATCTGCCACACAGCCCGGTAACGAACTGGCCTCCATACTGATCGCCCCCCCAACCACTTCACCGCTGCGCAATTTGTCCAGTGTTCTAATTTCATCCTCAACCA
>LLEM01000161.1_pt1 | contig 13907 bp, 16 predicted proteins | sample 595841 | NCBI WGS metagenome assembly LLEM01 (sample SAMN02919313, study PRJNA255460) | bioreactor metagenome | biome: chemostat; feature: culture 2012_10.2; material: sediment; isolation source: day64 10degC chemostat 2012 inoculated with Wadden Sea sediment taken from... | place: Germany: Bremen ...
GATGAGAGAGAGAGATGAGAGATGAGAGATGAGAGATGAGAGATGAGAGATGAGAGATGAGAGATGAGAGATGAGAGATGAGAGATAAAAAAAGGGCCCGGTGTGTCCGGGCCTCATTCTATTTTTGCCTATTGGCTGACTTTGGCTTTACGCTATTGCGTTTGTTGCCTAATTAACACCGTGAGCGTGGTGTTAATGGTAATTTACTTACCTAGGTCTGCAGTGTGCTCAGAGAGGTAGTCAGCAACACCTTTTGGCGATGCATCCATACCGGCTTTGCCTTCTTCCCATTGTGCTGGGCAAACTTCACCGTTTTTCTGGTGGAAGTTTAGAGCATCAACCATACGTAGCATTTCATCGATGTTACGGCCTAGTGGCAGGTCGTTAACTACTTGGTGACGTACAAGGCCGTCTTCGTCGATTAGGAAAGAACCACGGAAAGCAACGCCTGCTTCTGGGTGCTCAACATCGTACGCTTTGCAGATTTCGTGCTTAACATCAGCAATTAGAGGGTACTTAACCTGACCGATACCGCCGTCTTCAACAGCAGTGTTACGCCATGCATTGTGAGAGAACTGAGAATCGATAGAAACACCGATTACTTCAACGCCTTTTGCCTGGAAATCTTCGAAACGCTTGTCGAAAGCGATTAGCTCAGATGGGCAAACGAAAGTGAAGTCTAGTGGGTAGAAGAAAACTACTGCTTTCTTACCTTTAGTAAACTCTGCAAAGTTGAAGCTATCAACGATTTCGCCGTTACCTAGAACAGCTGCAGCAGTAAAATCTGGTGCTTGACGACCTACTAGTACCATTTTGGTGCTCCTAAAATATTCGGTTTGTCGCCGACCTTTTCGGTTGGCTCCATGTTTGGACGAGACAAACTATAGCGAAACTGTTAGATTGAAAAAAGCGGAATAAATAGATTGATATAATCGAAAAATACGATGAACAAATTTCCTTCTCTCAAACAACTGCATTATTTAGTTACCTTATTTGAAACCCGGCATTTCGGCGAAGCGCCAAGAAGTGTTATGTCAGCCAGTCGACGCTGAGTTCGGGAGTTCAGAATCTCGAAGAGTTAATTGGCTGTCAGCTTATTGAACGAGACAACAAGTCACTGGTGTTTACCTCTATGGGCGAAGATGTCGTGATCCGCAGCCGCGAATTGCTAGCCCGCAGCCAGGATTTAATGGAACTGTCAAATTGTACCGGCGATGGTATGGATGGCCAGTTAAGGGTCGGCTGTATTCCAACCATAGCCCCCCCTTCTTATTGTGCGATTTAGTACAGGAGGTCAATCGCCTGCACCCTAGCCTGAATCTTTTGTTGCGGGAAGATACGACAACCAATTTGCTGGCCGCATTACGTAATGGTGAAATGGATGTTCTGATCCTCGCTTTACCAGTAGAAATCAATGGCATGTATAGCCAGGCGGTAGGGCGAGACGCTTTTAAGATGGTGATTAGCAAAAATCAGGCGGAACAGGTCAATGTCCCGCTTCGCTATGCCGACTTGCCTGATGAGTCGGTGTTCTTGCTAGAGAAAGAACACTGCCTGACAGATCACGCCGTTTCTGCCTGTAAGCTGACCAGCAAGGAGAAGATAAATCCGTTCACGGCAACCAGCTTACATACCTTAGTTCAAATGGTTGCGAACGGATTGGGTACAACGTTTATTCCGCAGATGGCGATTGATCATGGAATTTTGGATAATCAGAATTTGGTGATTATTGAACCACCTGGCCAGGAGGCATACCGAGAAATTGGCCTTGTCTGGCGTCCTACCTCAAGTCGTAGTCGTACCTTTAACCGACTTGCCGAGATTGTTGAGGGGCTTTTGTAGTCCTTCCGACAGTGTGCTGGCAGATTTCCTGTTCTGTCAGCATTTTTCACTGCTCTAAGTGCTCACCTCGATATTTTCAATCGGTTAACAATCGTTTGAATAATTGCTGTTTTGTAGATTAATTTTGTTTCGCTTTGCGAATAAATGAAATTGATTGAGTAAGCAACTATTCTCGTAGTGTATGAAATGCAACTTCTCCATCCACATAAATGGTTGTTATTTAGCCTTTTATGATCGTCTATTTCTTTTTATCACTGTTTGAAACGCTTTTTTACACACAGGTTTGAATTATGTCTTTGTGTAATTTTATTACGTAACTGCTTACATTTTAATGTTGATTTGTCTTTACCTTCAAAAACCGAGTATTTCCCTGAAAATTGTTTTAATTCAGTGTTTTGAGTTATTACTCTATGTTGTTCAAGTTGTTGATTTTAAATGATTTGCTGGTATGCGTGTTTTGTCTTGATAAACAATGATATTTGCAATTGTTAATTTGTTGCGGCAACGTAAACAAAGCGTTAAGTCAACTTACAACAGAATGACCTGGAAATGACTGCTGATAAAAGTAGTGATTAAGTTACAAGCTGCGAGGGAGCGTAGAAATGACGGATACACAGACTCCACCTAACCATGACGTAAAGCTATCTTTGCAAACGCTATTAACAGAACAACAAAAAGAAATCTTAGATGAAGGTGCCTTTCAGTTTGTAGAGCGTTTGGTACAGCGTTTTGCTTCACGTATCCCGGAGCTGATGGCAGCTCGAGAGCGCCGTCAGTTGGCCATTGATGCAGGGGGATTACCCGATTTTCTTGAAGATACGGCTGATATTCGCGGAGGGGGATTGGACTATCCGTAATATTCCTGAAGATCTTCAGGATCGCCGGGTTGAAATTACAGGTCCGGTTGATCGCAAGATGGTGATCAATGCCCTGAATGCCAATGTCAAAATATTCATGGCTGATTTTGAAGATTCGTTCGCACCAGCCTGGGATGAAGTGTTGGACGGCCAGCGTAACCTTCGTGATGCTGTGAATGGGACGATTGCCTTCACCAACCCTGACACCGGGAAAGAGTATCAGTTGAGTGACGATCCGGCTGTTCTGGTTTGCCGGGTTCGCGGATTGCACTTGCCTGAGAAGCACCTGTTATGGCAGGGCGAACCAATTCCCCGGATCTTTATTTGATTTTGCCTTGTACTTTTACCATAACTACAAGCAGTTATTGGCAAAAGGAAGCGGCCCCTTATTTTTATCTTCCCAAGTTGCAGGCTTATCAGGAAGCGGCATGGTGGAGCGATGTATTTAGCTTTACGGAAGATGAATTCGAGCTGCCAAGAGGAACGATTAAAGCGACGGTATTGATCGAAACGCTACCTGCGGTCTTCGAGATGGATGAAATTATCCATAGCCTTAAGGATCATATTGTCGGCCTGAACTGCGGCCGTTGGGATTACATTTTCAGTTACATCAAGACACTAAGAAATCACCCTGACCGGATTTTGCCTGATCGTCAGGTGGTAACCATGGAAAAACCGTTCTTGAACGCGTATTCCCGGTTATTGGTTCGTACTTGCCACCGCCGAGGCGCATTTGCGATGGGAGGAATGGCCGCCTTTATTCCATCGAAAGAGCCGGAACGCAATGCTTGGGTACTGAATAAAATTCAGACTGACAAGTCGTTGGAAGCCAATAATGGCCATGACGGAACGTGGGTTGCGCACCCCTGGCTTGGCTGATACGGCTCGTGCCATTTTTGACGATGTCTTGGGCGACCGCCAAAACCAGTTGGATGTCAGCCGCGAAGACGATGCACCTATTTCGGCAGAGGAGCTACTGGCCCCTTGTGAAGGGGAGCGCACGGAAGAAGGGATGCGTCATAACATTCGTGTTGCGGTGCAGTACATTGAAGCCTGGATATCCGGCAATGGCTGTGTGCCAATTTATGGCCTGATGGAAGATGCTGCTACGGCGGAAATTTCCCGGGCATCAATTTGGCAGTGGATCAAGCATGGCAAGACGCTAAGCAATGGGGATGTGGTCACCAAAGCCTTATTTGAGCAGATGCTGAACGAAGAAATGACAGTACTGGAACAGGAGTTAGGTACTGAAACATTCAATCAGGGCCAATACCAGGAAGCGGCAATGCTGATGTCGAAGCTAACGACCAGTGACGAGCTGGTTAACTTCCTGACCTTGTCCGGCTATGAGTATCTGAAGTAATACAATAATTGTAAATAAACAGGTAACTGCTTGTTTTGTTGTTGGCAGTGCCTGAATAAGCCTGAGAAAAGAAGTCTACCGATAACGAAAACGTTAAACGGATTATCGCCAAATGAAACGAGGGACATCATTATGACATTGACTCGCCAGCAACAAATCGAAGCTATTGAAAAAGATTGGGCTGAGAATCCACGTTGGAAGCATGTGAAGCGTACCTATAGCGCTGAAGAGGTTATCAACCTGCGTGGTTCTTTTGCCCCCCCGGCTAATACTATCGCCCAGCGCGGTGCCGACAAGCTTTGGGAGCTGGTCAATGGTTCGGCGAAGAAGGGATATGTCAATTGCCTGGGGGCGCTGACCGGAGGTCAGGCTGTTCAGCAGGCGAAGGCTGGCATAGAAGCGATTTATCTGTCGGGTTGGCAGGTCGCCGCCGATAACAATACAGCGTCGACTATGTACCCTGATCAGTCTTTGTATCCGGTTGACTCGGTGCCGGCGGTTGTAAGCCGTATCAATAATGCGTTCCGCCGTGCTGACCAAATCCAGTGGTCTAACGGTAGTAATCCGGAAGATGGTATTGATTATTTCTTGCCGATTGTTGCCGATGCCGAAGCGGGATTCGGCGGCGTGCTGAATGCCTACGAACTTATGCGCAATATGATTGATGCCGGTGCTGCAGGTGTTCATTTTGAAGATCAGCTGGCCTCGGTGAAAAAGTGTGGCCATATGGGCGGCAAGGTTTTGGTACCCACTCAGGAGGCGGTGCAGAAATTAGTGGCGGCACGTTTGGCCGCGGATGTTGCAGGTACAACAACACTGGTCATTGCCCGTACTGATGCCAATGCCGCTGACTTGCTGACTTCGGATTGTGACCCGTATGACAAAGACTTCATTGAAGGCGAACGTAGTGCGGAAGGCTTCTATCGAGTGCGTGCGGGGGGGATTGATCAGGCGATTGCCCGTGGTCTAGCCTATGCGCCGTATGCGGATTTAATCTGGTGCGAAACGGCGAAGCCATGTTTGGAAGAGGCGCGCAAGTTTGCTGAAGCTATCCACGAGCAGTACCGGATCAGCTGCTGGCCTACAACTGTTCGCCATCATTCAACTGGGAGAAGAACCTGGATGCTGAAACCATCGCTAAGTTCCAGCAGGAGTTGGCAGATATGGGGGTACAAGTACCAGTTCATTACTCTGGCTGGTATCCATAACATGTGGTTTAACATGTTCGAATTGGCTCATTCTTACGCCCAGGGTGAAGGTATGCGCCACTATGTTGAGAAAGTACAGCGTCCAGAGTTTGAGGCGGCAGACAAAGGCTATACCTTCGTTGCCCACCAGCAGGAAGTGGGTACTGGTTACTTCGACAAGATGACCAACACCATCCAGGGGGGACAGTCTTCCGTGACGGCACTGACGGGGTCGACAGAAGAAGAACAGTTTTAATTTTTAACACTATCCTAGCAACACGTTGTTATCTTTGCGTTATTAGTAGCTATTGCTATAGAGATTGATGTGATACATAAGCATAGAAGGTCTCTTCCTATGTTATGGACTCGGGAGCGCTTAGCGCTCCCTTTTTTTGTCTGAAATATGCGGGGGGGGAAGAGAAGGCTTATTATAGCAGCAACAAGTTTGCAGAGGGCTCGCTTACTGCTGTGAGCGATAGGTCTGAGCTGCTTGAATTATTTGCGGATAAATCTCCTGAAACCGTTCATCGAGTGTACCGTAATGCTGGTCAATCAGTGTTGGACAGTTGGCGAGCTGGTGCAGTTTGGGCCGGCGGAGTGCCATCCGTTCCAATGCTGTGGTGATCGTGTGTTGGTCACGGTATTGCAGCAACCACTGTTGCTGCCACATGCGTGACATGGTCAGCCGATAGGAATCAGGCACATTTTCCTGGTATTGCTCAACCTGTTGTTTGGCCTGTGCAACAAAATCAGCAAGGGAAAGTGCATGATAATGTTGCCAGTGCTTGGCAAGGAAGTGATCCCATGCAATATCAAGGGCAATGCCGCTAACTCTTCTCGTGTCTGAAGTGAATAGTTGCCGGCACAGCAGCACTTCAGGCATCGCGTCTATATAGCTATCGACAAAACGATGTAGCTTTATTCCATCAGCCACTGCCCGGTTATACTGATGATAAGGATCTCCGCGGACAAAATCAGCCAATAAATTTCCTGCCAGATGGCTATGGCAGCGATCGGCAATGTGCAGGTGAGCAAGAAAATTCATACCATCCCAGGCCCCTAATAGAGCTGGCGCCACCTTCGTCAGTCGGCTCCACTTCCTCCTGTATCTCAAGCAAGTTAATTGCAATGGCAACAAAATCAGAATCGGTAATGATCCCGACCAGTTTATTGTGGCGCAAAACGGGCAAACATCCAATTTTGTGCTTTTGCATATAGGTTGCCGCTTCTTTCAATCCCGCATGCGGCTCCACATTGCTCAGGCTCTTGTGCATGCATTGCTTAAGAGGAATATCGAGAGCGGAAATAAAGCTCGATTGGTGGATCTGCTCAAGGCTGGATTCCTGGGGCAGACAAAATATCTCGCTGACTGACCAGGCCAATCAGGTGGTTGTCTTTGTCGGTAACGGGGAACATGATGGATCCCTTTTTCTTCCATGAGCCTTTTCGCATCGGCCAAAGTATGGGCAGAGGTTAGGGTATGTGGGTGCGGTGTCATCATATCTGCGACAGTAAACATATAAGCCTCCGTAGTGACTAGTAATTAATCCATTTATCGTCAACTTACCGATTTTATTTTGCTTGCTCTTTGAATGTAGCTAATCCTCGTCTCGCTACCTATGACCCTAGTCAAATAATTTACAAGTTATAACAATGTTTCATATGTGTGTTTATAGGGTTAAGCGTGAAATTATGTCATATAATCAATAAACAACATTCCACATAGGTATGATTCGATGCATAAGCTATTGATAAGATTGTTGTTATGTTGGACTGTATGGCTGCCTTTTGGAGCCGTAGGCAATGAAGCCGCAGAAAGCGAAAGTGAAAATAGGGTGACGGCCAAAATTATCGGTGGGATTGAATCTGCTGATAATGAAATCCCCCCCTGGCAGGCCTATTTGAACCTTACTTTTCCTAACGGAGAGGGGGGGGAGAGTACCTTTGTTTGTGGTGGCGTAGTGATCAGTGCTGATTTAGTGTTAACGGCAGCGCATTGTTTACGCAACGGTTCATCAATAGTTACTCCCCAGAATATTAAGGTGTGGGGCGGTATTGTCAGCGTTTTTTTTGCTAATAATCTCAATGCGGTTTCTGTTAGTGAGTTTATAATGCATCCCTCTTATAACTCTTCGCGTTTTACCAACGATATCGCATTGTTGAAGTTAGCAACCCCCCCATTGCCTGGTTCTGCTATCCCGATTCAAATAGCCGATAGAACAACTCAAGATCGGGCAGATAATGCTTTTGCGAACGGCTGGGTTGCCAACGGAGTACGGGAAGCAAACCTGCTTGTCTCTGGTTGGGGGGACGACAGACCCCGCAGGATTCAAATTCTGGTACCATTCGGCTAAGAGAGACATTGATGTCTGGTGTACCTGACACGACCTGTGATGCTCATTGGGGGGGGCGAATATAAATGCCAGTGACTATCCCATTTTTGTTTGTGCTGGGTCTGTGTCTCCGAGTTTGGCGCGAGATAGTTGTTTCGGTGATTCAGGCGGGCCGTTAGTGTGGCAGGATCCGCAAGCTGCGAGTGATAGTGATTTTGGCTTACGACTTGTCGGGCTTGTTAGCTTTGGTAACGGATGTGCCGGTGAAGTACCTGGGGGGGTATACACCGAAGTGGCGGACTATATAAGCTGGATTGAGGGAGAAGCCGGAAGGGCAGTACGGAGCCAGCCTGTGCCAGTTTTTCAGTGAACCCTTTTGACAGTAACTTTGCCAATGCCGGAGCTGGGATTACTGTTCCAACCGATAGCGGTAGCAGCGGTGGTGGCACTACGAGCTGGGGAACATTGTGGTTTTTGCTGATTGCCGTCTATATTCGATTGTATCGTACATCGATAGCACGAGGAGTACGATTGCGTTCTTGATCCGCGACTATCTTTGCTTGATATTGCAGTCGGGCAGCCTATACTAGCTGCCTGCTGTAATTTAGGGCCTGAATGATGCAAGTTTCTGATTTCCACTTTGACCTTCCTGACGAGCTGATCGCTCGCTATCCACAACCAGAGCGTACTGCTAGCCGTTTGCTTCAACTGACCGGAGACACCGGTGAGATTCAGCACAAAGGGTTTAAAGATGTGCTGGATTTGGTTCAGCCTGGTGATTTGCTCGTATTTAACAATACCCGAGTGATTCCAGCCCGAATGTTCGGTCGCAAGGTGTCTGGTGGAAAGTTGGAAGTCCTTGTCGAGCGTATGCTGGATGATAAGCGCATTTTGGCGCATGTTCGGGCTTCTAAGTCGCCTAAGCCGGGAACAGAGTTACTGCTGGGTGAAAATGATGAATATCAGGCTGAAATGGTAGCACGCCATGATGCACTGTTTGAAATTCGCTTTAACAGTGACAAGACGGTGTTGGAAATCCTGGAAGAGGTTGGCCACATGCCGTTGCCGCCTTATATTGACCGTCCTGATGAAGATTCAGACAAAGAGCGTTACCAGACAGTTTACAACGCCAAACCAGGTGCGGTAGCTGCCCCGACTGCGGGGTTGCACTTTGACGATGCCATCCTTGAGGCAATTAAGGCCAAAGGTGCAAGATTTGCGTTTGTTACCCTGCACGTTGGCGCTGGGACCTTCCAGCCGGTACGTGTTGACAGTATCGATGATCATCACATGCATGCTGAATATGTCGAGGTACCTGAAGAGGTTGTTACGGCGATCAATGAAACCAAAGCCAACGGTGGTCGTATCGTGGCAGTTGGTACTACGTCTGTACGCTCACTGGAAAGTGCGGCACAGGATGCGGTGAAAAAAGGGACTGAGCTGAAGCCATTTTTTGGTGATACCGACATCTTTATTTTCCCTGGTTATGAATTCCAGTTGGTGGATGTACTGGTTACTAACTTCCACCTGCCGGAATCAACGCTGATCATGTTGGTCAGCGCTTTTGCGGGGTTTCGAGCATACAATGCATGCTTACCTGCAGGCTGTTGAAAACAAATACCGTTTCTTTAGCTACGGGGGGATTCAATGTTTATTACCCGTAACAATAAATAACTGAACTTAGGTTGCTAAGTCAGTGTCTCTTAAGGCTGCTTTTGCTAAAATTGCAGCCTTTGTCGGCTCTATAGTATCGGCAATATAGTGCAGACAGATCGGATAATGATTTGTCATGATTCGAAAAGTAAAATACGTATATTAGGCGAATGGCCTTTTGTGCTTGAATCCCGAAATGGGAATTGACGTCAGATTGTTTCTCTGGCTTTTGGAGGCTTTGTGAAATTTGAATTAGATAAAACTCAGGGGACGTGCTCGTCGCGGTCGCCTGCAGTTTGAACGTGGTACTGTTGAAACGCCAGCATTTATGCCAGTCGGTACGTACGGCACAGTAAAGGGAATGACCCCCGGAAGAAGTTCAGGAAACCGGTGCTCAGATCATTCTTGGTAACACTTTCCACCTATGGCTGCGCCCGGGTCAGGAAGTAATGAAAATGCATGGTGACTTGCATGATTTCATGCAGTGGCAGGGCCCGATCCTGACTGATTCAGGTGGCTTTCAGGTCTTTAGCCTTGGTGATATCCGTAAAATTACCGAAGAAGGCGTTCACTTCCGTAATCCAGTGAACGGCGACAAGATTTTCATGGATGCCGAGAAGTCGATGGAAATCCAGAAAGACCTGGGCTCTGACATCGTGATGATCTTCGATGAGTGTACGCCATACCCGGCAACACACGACGAAGCAAAGCAATCAATGGAGATGTCACTGCGTTGGGCACAGCGTAGCCGCAATCACTTTGACAAACTTGATAACAAAAATGCACTATTCGGTATCGTACAGGGTAGTGTATATGAAGACTTGCGTGATGTTTCTGTTGAAGGTCTGACTAACATCGGTTTTGATGGGTATGCAGTGGGTGGTTTGGCTGTCGGTGAGCCAAAAGAAGACATGCACCGTGTTCTTGAACATACTTGTCCGCAACTGCCTGAAGATAAACCACGTTATTTGATGGGCGTAGGCAAACCAGAAGATTTGGTTGAAGGTGTTCGTCGCGGTATCGACATGTTCGATTGCGTGATGCCGACCCGAAATGCCCGTAATGGCCACCTATTTGTAACCGGTGGTGTGATCAAGATCCGTAATGCGAAACATAAAACGGATACAACCCCTCTCGATCCGCACTGTGACTGTTACACTTGTCGCAACTATTCGAAGGCGTATCTGTATCATCTGGATAAGTGTAATGAAATTCTAGGTTCGCGCCTTAATACAATCCACAACTTACGTTACTATCAGCGTTTGATGGCAAGTATCCGTCAGGCGATTGAAGAAGATCGTTTCGATGCATTTGTAGAAGAATTCTACGCGCGTCGAGACCGTGAAGTTCCACCGTTAAAAAACGCTTAACAATAAACGAGGACGTTAATAAATGAGTCTTTTCATTTCTCAGGCACATGCCGCAGCTGAAGGTGCTCCACAGGGCGGCAGCATGCAACTTTTCATCATGCTGGGTCTGTTCGCAGTAATTTTCTATTTCATGATTTACCGTCCGCAGGCGAAGCGCGTTAAGGATCATAAGAGCCTAATGTCTTCCATGGGCAAAGGTGATGAAGTGCTAACCAACGGTGGTCTAGTGGGTAAAATCACTAAAGTATCTGAAGAGAACGACTACATCGTGATTGCACTGAATGACACGACGGAAGTCACAATCAAGAAAGATTTCGTTTCTGCAGTACTGCCGAAAGGCACAATGAAATCTCTGTAATTTTTTGCTCTAAAGGATCACAGCAGTGTTAAACCGTTATCCCTTGTGGAAGAACCTGATGGTGGTGTTTACACTGCTCATCGGTTTGCTTTACGCACTTCCCAATGTTTACGGTGAAGATCCGGCAATTCAAATCTCCGGGGGGCGCGTGGCGCCTCGCAGATATGTCGACGCTGGATGCAGTCACCGAAGATTTAAATCAAAATAAACTCTCTTACAAATCTGTCGCTTTCGAAAACGGTACTGTACTGGTCCGCTTTAACGATACTGATACTCAAATCAGTGCCCGCGATATTCTCAATGAACAGCTTGGTGACGACTTTATCGTCGCACTTAACCTTGCCGCTTCTACTCCTGACTGGCTTGAATCCGTCGGCGCAACCCCAATGAAATTGGGTCTAGACTTGCGCGGCGGTGTGCATTTCTTGATGGAAGTCGACATGGATGCAGCAATGGAGAAGTTGCTGGGTCAGCAGGAAGAAACGTTCCGTACTGAATTGCGAGAGGCCAAAATCCGCTACCGTGCTATCAGTAAAACTGATAACTCGGTCGAAGTTCGCCTGCGTAATGCAGAGCAGTTGGCACAGGCTAAAATCGAGCTGTCGAAGCTTCATTCGGACATGCTGTTCAGCGACAACGACAGCAATGGTCGCTTTGTCCTTTCGGCACTGTTTACTGATGCGCGTCTGCAGGAAATCCGCAACTACGCCGTCGAGCAGAACATTACCATTCTTCGTAACCGTGTGAACGAGCTGGGTGTGGCCGAACCTCTGGTACAGCGTCAGGGCGCGAACCGCATCGTCGTTGAGCTTCCGGGTGTTCAGGATACCGCGCGTGCAAAAGAAATTTTGGGTGCGACGGCAACACTGGAGTTCCGTGAAGTTGACAGCACTGCTGATGTGGCTGCTGCTGTATCTGGCCGTGTTCCGGCTGGCAGCGAGGTGAAATACACTCGTGACCAACGCCCGGCTGTGCTGAAAAAGCGTGTTATTCTGTCGGGTTCTCATATCACCGATGCCAGTTCAAGTGCTGATGAATACGGCCGCCCGCAAGTTAACATCTCGCTAGATAGCGAAGGTGGTAGCAAGATGACAGCGTTCTCGCGTAACAACGTGGGTAAGCTGATGGCGACCGTGTTTACCGAGTACAAAGACAGCGGCGATCGCGATCCTAACGGTAAAGTGATTCTAGAGAAACACGAAGAAGTTATTAACCAGGCAACTATTCAGACTGCACTGGGTCGTAACTTCCGTATTACCGGTATCGACTCTCAGGCTGAAGCGCATAACTTGGCATTGCTATTGCGTGCCGGTGCGTTGATTGCGCCAATCTCTATCGTTGAAGAACGTACAATCGGTCCGTCAATGGGTCAGCAGAATATCGATATGGGTATTCAGGCAATGATCTGGGGGGGCATGGTTGCCGTTATGCTGTTCACTTTAGTGTATTACCGTCGATTTGGTCTATTTGCCAATATGGCATTGTTGATGAACTTGGTGATGATTATCGGTGTGATGTCGATGATCCCGGGTGCGACGATGACCTTACCGGGTATTGCCGGTATTGTTCTGACCGTCGGTATGGCAGTCGATGCCAACGTACTGATCTTTGAACGTATCCGTGAAGAGCTTCGTGAAGGTCGCAGCCCTCAGCATGCGATTCAGCAGGGGGTATGCAAATGCACTTAGTACGATTGCCGATGCCAACATTACTACCTTGATCACTGCGATTATTCTGTTCGCTGTCGGTACTGGTGCAATAAAAGGTTTTGCTGTTACGCTTTCTATCGGTATCTTGACGTCGATGTTTACGGCGATTATAGGGACTCGTGCGATGGTCAACCTTGTCTATGGCGGTAAGCGCGTCGATAAACTGTCGATCTAAGGAGACGCTGACATGTTTCAAATAATGAAAGCGGATAAAGTGATCGACTTTATGCGTTGGTCGAAAGTTACATTTGTTCTTTCGATTATTATGATTCTCGCGGCAATAGGTACGGTCACGACCCAAAAGCTGAACTGGGGCTTGGACTTTACCGGCGGTACGCTGATTGAAGTTGGTTTCGAGCAGCCTGCCGATTTGGCTAAAATCCGAAATTCACTGGAAAGTGCTGGTTTTGGTGATGCGATTGTTCAGAACTTCGGTACGGCACGTGATGTCATGGTTCGTCTGCAGCCGCGTGAAGATGCAAAGGGTGAGAAGCTGGGTAACCAGATCATCGATGCCCTGAAAGTCGGCACCGGCCAGAGCGTTGAAATGCGCCGTATCGAGTTCGTTGGCCCGAACGTCGGTGACGAACTGGCTGAAGCGGGTGGTTTGGCGATTTTGGTTTCGTTGATCTGTATCTTGCTCTATGTATCGATGCGATTTGAGTGGCGTCTGGCAGCCGGTGCCGTATTGGCACTTGCTCATGATGTGATCATCACCATTGGTATTTTCTCTTTCACTCAGATTGAAATCGATCTGACGATTGTGGCGGCTTTGCTGACCGTTGTCGGTTACTCGCTCAATGATACCATCGTTGTGTTTGACCGTATCCGTGAGAACTTCCGCAAGATGCGTAAGGGCGGTCCAGTTGAGGTGATGAACAACTCGATCACCCAGACACTAAGCCGTACGTTGATCACATCTGCTACAACCCTGTTCGTGGTTATCGCCCTGTTCCTGAAAGGCGGTAGTATGATCCACGGTTTTGCAGCAGCGTTGCTGATTGGTATCACCGTTGGTACGTATTCATCTATCTATGTGGCTTCGGCTCTGGCGCTGAAACTGGGTATTACCCGTGAGCACCTAATGCCACCGCAAGTGGACAAAGAAGGTGAAGAGTTTGACGCGATGCCGTAAAGGTAGCGTGTTCATTCGCTGAATAAAAAACGGAGCCGAAAGGCTCCGTTTTTTTATCTGCTGATTTTAGTCAGCTAATTTTTTCTCTGCCGAGAAAAGT
>LLEM01000162.1_pt1 | contig 13660 bp, 12 predicted proteins | sample 595841 | NCBI WGS metagenome assembly LLEM01 (sample SAMN02919313, study PRJNA255460) | bioreactor metagenome | biome: chemostat; feature: culture 2012_10.2; material: sediment; isolation source: day64 10degC chemostat 2012 inoculated with Wadden Sea sediment taken from... | place: Germany: Bremen ...
CCCCCCCGGTAGTCCTCATCTGCCCCCCCAACATAGCCGCCAACACGGCACCCATCCAATACGGCTGCTCGCCATGCTCCTGGCGCTGTACCGCCCAACCAAAAATAAGCTGCGTCCGATCTGCCGCCATCAGGCGGGCAAACTCACGGATTTTATCAGGCTTTACGCCGCAAATCGGTGCCGCCCATTCAGGTGTTTTTTCCTGTTTATCCTCAGTGTTACCCAGTACATACGGTATAAATTCGTCAAAACCCAGCGCATAGGTATCAAGAAATTTTTTATCGTATAATTCTTCTTTATATAATGTATGCGCAATCGCCAGCATAAACGGCAAATCCGTCTGCGGATTCACATAAATCTGCTCACAGTTAAGGTAATTCTGACTTTTCGATCGCACTGGATCAATCGAGATCACCCTGATCTCACCCTTAGCGACTTTTTGTTTCAGCTGTTCATAATACTCATAAGCCCCATGTGTTTCGCACTGCCATCCGACTTGTGAGTTTTTGAGTGGATCATTGGCCCAGAGCACAATCGTTTTACTGTTCGCCAGCATGTCCGGCCAAGAGGTTCCCTGTGCATACACTTCGGTCGAACCTAGGACATATGGCAAAATGGTCTGCCCCCGCTCCGGTTGAATAGTCACCCACTTTTTTTACAAAGTTGCCATGCATAGCCACGGCTCGCTGCATGTGTGTTGTACAACTATGAAATTGCCCAGTCGTCCGCCACCCTGTCTGACCGGCATGAAGCGCCCAAGGGCCGTAATCTTTCTGTACCCGTTCTAACTCTTGATAGAACAAATCCAGTGCTTCATCCCACGTAACCCGTACGAAGCGATTGTTGCCTCTGGTTTCACCGCTATATTTATGTTTTTTAAGCCAATCAAGGCGTACTACCGGATAACGAACCCGAGACGGGCTATAAATTATCCCCTTGATTCCCTTAATCATATCTGTTGGATATTTGTCAAATTCCAATGGCTTAACTTCTACAACTTTCCCGTTGTAAACCTTCGCCCGAAATGCTCCCCCAGTGAGAACCAGACACCTTCCAACTTCCCTCAGCCGAATATGGCGAGGCTTGTTCTGTCGCCGCTTTTGCAGCTTGTATCAATAAGCTAGGACCGATCACAGACGCAGCGAGGTCGTCGCTAGGCCTTTTAAAAATTTACGTCGACTTAATGACATCGTTTATCCCTCATCGCATCTTAATGACCGCCATCAGAAAAGTCTGATGAATGTTTTTGTAAATATTTCAGTACCAGGGCTTCACTATCACTATCGAGGTTCACGAATGCCGACATCCCGTTAAACATGCCCGGCCAGGTATTAGAGTCAAAATGGTTCTCTGCGGGTTGGGTATGGCATACACTACAATTTGTTTTGTATGCCGGACCGGCTACTGCCCAAATTTCTTCGACATCCTCCAGCAGCGACTCTTTAGGCATCCACAGTTTTACCGTCACTCGCTGCCAGCCCAAACCGGTTAAGTCATCCTCTTTTTCCTCAAACTTTTCAACCATCGCATCATTAAGCGCGACCTCTTTGCTCAAGGCTGCTGTCGGAATATTCATGCCAAAGTCTTCGTTGATCACCCGACCAAACCCTTTGGTTTTCCGCCAACCGGCAATTTCAATCTGAATCACTTTATCTTTAACCTGAACCACCTTCACCTCTGAAGCCGGATTCAATTGACCGCCGTCAATGGTCAGTGCCTCATCCTCATACATAGGCAAGTAACGAACACTGAAATAATTCCCCCCTGCCGAGTAACTCGTATTATTCGCTTTCTGGACAAGTTCAGACACCATGCCACCAGAGGAATCCATATCTCCTGGCAACTGGTGAGCGATTCCCTTGTGGCAATCAATACAGCTTTGATCTCGCTCGGCAGCCTGCTTCATCTGCGTCTTCGCCAAGTCAGACATTATGTCCCAATTCATACTGTCGTAATCATGGCAGTTTTTACACTCAAGTGAACCATTGGCAGCAAAACGCTTCCATTCATGGCTAGCAAGCTCCAGCCGTTTATCTAGAAATTTTTCGCGGGTATTAATTGTTCCGAATATTGCACCAAACACTTCCTTGCTGGCCTGCATTTTTCTGGCAATTTTATCAGTCCAGTTATGGGGAACATGGCAGTCTGGACAGGTTGCCCGAACACCGGAATGATTCGACCAGTGAACCGTTGTCTGCAATTCTTCATAGACGTTGTCGCGCATTTCATGACAACCGATGCAGAACTTCTCGGTATTGGTAAACTCAAGGGCGGTATTGAATCCCCCCCAAAATATGATCCCGGCAATAAACCCACCGAGGGTCAGCACACCTAAACTAATATGAACTGCTGGGCGCCAGAACGTCGCCCACAGTTTGTTTATCAAGCTAATCATAAGTATCACCTTTCCGTTAACTTCACTGCTATGGACTTATCAACCGTGACCGGGAGGACCGATGAAAAGCGCCTGCATTGCCCATACGAGGAAGCCATAACCCCCCCGACAATCACAACGGAAAGGATAGGAAAGAGAAAGATGACAATAAATAAAAATGACTGCCACTCATATTTGGCTCTGTCTTTTTTATCAACAACTTCAGAGTTATTCATTGCTAACATCCTATTGTTATTATGGTTATCCCCTTTGCCTACAGCCAAAGAGGTAGTGCACCACCAAGTATAGTTAAGGATGTCAATTGCATTGCAATTAGGACAAGTGCAATGTCATTTCCACCGGTTTTCGGGTTAAACGCAATGTAGTATCGACAGCAAAAAGAATTGTAAATAGAACAGCAGATAGGTGTAAAAGTGGAGGGATAATCAAAGAGAAATGCTGATATTCGCACAATCAAAAAAAGGCCTACTTCAAAGAAGTAGGCCTTTTTTATTTTGTCTGTATTATAGAGAAGCCATATAGATAGTCTGGTGCTGTTGATAAAGCTTCAGGCGATTTTCAAATTTAGCAAAACGCTGGCCCTTGGTTTCTTCCAGCTTATCAATGGCGACTTCCTGTGCCTCGATAGCCTGGCGAAACTCACCGCATGCTGCGTAAGCAGCAGCCAAGTTGTCGTAATCACCTGCATCACCTGTTCCGGTACGGCTTAATACTTGCTTGGCCAACTTTAATGCTCGCTCGCCATCACGCATACGCTCGTCAGAACAAGTCGCATATAGCCATACCAAGTTACGCTTTGATTCTAATGAGCCGCCATTAGACGCTTCATTAAACCATTTGATGGCATTGCCGCAGTCAACTTTTCCAGTTGCACCTGAAGCATAATAGGCACCTAGCTCTATCATTGCTGGTACATCACCTTCTTTAGCCGCTTCCATGTACCAACGAATGGCACGAAGGTTATCTTTCGGCAATACCTGACCGGCTTTAAATAAGTCACCAATCATGGTTTTTACTTCCGGCATATCGACAGCGGCTTTTTCTAACCAGTACATGCCTTTCATCGGATCAGCTTTCAACCCGTTCGAGCCTTCTAGGTAAGCTCGCCCTAGGAAAAGTTGCATGTTTTTATCGCCCTGTTCAGCTTCAAGCTCAACGTAATTCAAGGTTGATAACAGGTGATTCTCAGGAGATGTCGTTACAGAAGCCTGGGCAGTTCCGTAGCCGACTACAGCAAGGCCAAGCATGGCGCCGAAAACAACTTTTTTAAGGGTCATTACTGCAGGCATATTAAGGTCTCTTTCTATCTAGCTTCATGGTGTTGAAATGAAATTTATCGAAGTGCTGGTTGAAAAACAACCGGCAAAAGCTAGACAGTTATGGCTGCAATTAGTGACAATTGGGATTATTCAATGTGAGGTCAGAGAGTTAGATAAGAATAAAGTTGATCGCGTATTGTTGATAATGAGAGATAGATCGTATTCTTCCACCATATAAACTACGGATATATGCTTAACAACAGCTGAATCCACAAAGATTATGCTGCTAGAAAAAGTAAACCAAAGCCGTCAGTCTCCGCTGACGGCATCTGGCTTCTACTGTTCGATAACCTCTTTTACAACGGCAGGAACTTGTCCTCGCCACTATCAAGCTTTTGATTTGTATGCTTAGGTGCATCCCCCCCATCTAGGTCTATATCCAGATCAATTTGATCAGGCAGATCTAGCAGACCATCGCACACTAGCACCACGTCGTAATCTCCGGCAGGCACATAAGGCATCGAATAGTTGTTATCTTTTGTGACTTTGGCCGTCATCGTCGGCGTGTATTCATCAGATCCCAAATCACCGTACTTCTCCTGTTCATCCTTTGATTCATAGAGATAGACATAGGCATTATCTACGGAAGGGCATGACGATGTGTCAATATCACCAAAAATGCTACCCGACAAGGTTTCGCTGAGTAAGTTAAATGCTTCTTGCTTAAACTTGTAGGCGTTCTCAACCAGCTCAAACATACTCCTAAAATCAAATGTCATCACAAAAGATTCAGGCGCATCAATATTGATATTCAAGCCATCAAACGTGAGATCATCATCGATGACCTTATTATCGATCCAACTACCGACATAGGAATACGGGACTTGAATTGGCATATCAATCGGGAAATCATAATCACCCTTGCTAGAGATAAAGCCATGCTGACATACTCGCCGACCGGTACAAGTTGTTCTGAAATCAAGCCGACAAGATCGACACCGGTTACATCATGTAGGTCGACCACAATAAACTTGGGTGTTCCATCATCATATACTGGGATCTCCGCCCCCCCCTCGGGAATACATTGCTCAGAACTTTTGACCTCGCCATTCATACTCCTCGTGGTCCACTCGACAATCTCTCCAGCAAGGTTAGTTAGCGTCACAGTTTGAATTGCGACACAAGCCTGCAACTGATCGCCATCATCCGGTACTTCTGGCACCTCTGTTGGCGGTTTTGAAATATCCACTGAAACCGGCACGTCTCCGGTACCTGAACCCGGTATCGCATTTGCCGAACCAGAGTCGTCCCCCGATGAGCCGCCGCACCCAGCCACCACTAACGTGGTGAGCATCGTTAATATTATATTTTTCATGTCTTCACCCCCCCTACGACAATATATAAATTGGCCGTGACCAAACGGATTCGCGGGCCGCCGCTCAGTTTGGCTTGTTATTCTGGATGGCCGAATCCAACAGTTAAAATTTTAGAGGTTAATGGCACCACAAATAATTTATCGATAACGTAATTAAGTAATGAGATGAGGTTCTTAGTAACAAGACATAGGGTCAATAATGAACCTCTCCACGAGCGGTACGGTGAGTATAACCGGCATAAAAAAAGGCCGGATTTCTCCGGCCTTTTCTCTCAACTTAGTCTGTGTGCCAGCGCACTTTATGCAAGGTCAAGCTCAAGCATTTCCTGAATATTACCCGGAGATTTTTGCTCCTGACCAAAGCCACGCAAACCAACCACATGAACATGTTCGCGATCTTTGAAAATCTTACGAACCAATTTGTAGGTTGTGCCTTTTTCAGGGCTAATGTTCTCCGGTGCCGCAATCAGAAGCTGCATGTCCAAGCGCTCACACAACTCGAACAGCGTGGCAATAGATTTCGCATCCAGTCGTGCAGCTTCATCAAGGAACAACAGGCGGCATGGATGATATCTTTACCACGCAGACGGCGTGACTCCTCTTCCCAGCTCTGCACAACCATCAGCAAGATAGCCTGACCCGTACCGATTGCCTCACCCGTCGATAGCGCCCCCAGATTCTGCCTGGAGCCAACCATCTGTACCACGGTTAACTTCGATGCTGAGCTCAAGGTAGTTACGGTAGTCGAGCAGCTCTTCACCCATGATCTGCGGCGAACGCTGGCCCATTTCAATATGCGGGTTCAAACGCTGGAACAGTTTCGCTATCGCTTCAGAGAACGTCAGACGATGATTGCCAAAGAGATCCTGGTGCTGTTCTTGCTGCTCAGCCAAACCGCTCAGTAGCGCCTCATGCGTATCACGCACTTTGACATTCAGACGAACACCTTTCACCTGACCAAAACCGATATTCTGCAGGCCTTGGTTCAGCATACGGATACGGTTCTGCTCACGCTGGATAGTCTTGCGGATAATATTGGCTACCGAATCGGAACTGATTGCCAAGCGCTGTTCTCGCGCCGTCAGCTCTTCGCTAAGACGTGCCAGCTCGACTTCCATCTCTTCAATGGCTTCAACCGGATCATCGGTACGAATAATATCGTGGCGAATACGCTCGCGAAGATGCTGGTAGACGGCAATATAGAACAGAACCTTACGTTCAGGACGCGATACATCCTCCGAGGCACGAAGCGCATCTCGCAGTTCTTCGTTATCGGCAACCGCCAGACGCAGCGCACCCAGCGACTTATCAGATAGCGAACGTAGTTCGTCGGCTGACATATAAGCCATTTCACGGCGGTGCAGTCGACGTTCGACATCGCTCTCGCGAGCCAATCGCAGTACGGCACACCAACCGGCTTTGGCCGTAACGACCAGCTTGCGAATTTCCTGATATTCCTTACCCACTTTACGCAGGCGTTTAACCAGACTTTTCATTTCCAGCTCAACCGAGGTGATCGCTTTTTCTAGCTGACTGCGACGTGTGCGCGAGCCGTGCAGGCGCTCGTTCAGTTCATCACGGCGCAGACGTGCACGCTCTTCAGCCTCGATATCGGCGCGTACACCCAGTTCCTGCAGCTCACGCTCGAATTCCTGAACCGTTTCCTGCTTCGCCTGATGGGAGCTCTTGAGAGAGGCCATTAACTGATTATACTGGTTGGCTTGGGCACGGGATTGCTTCAGTACATCACGGCAACGGGTCCGCTCTCGCTCTGCCGCAATCAGTTTCGCCTTAAGCTGCTCATTGAGCTCAGAGCTCTTGTTCAGCAGGTCAACCGAATCGGCATAGCTGAAGTGGTGACGACGCTCAACCAAATCTGCAATCGCAAAGATTTTGGTTTTCAGTGACTGTAGCGTGTTATCAGCTTGCTCGTATTTAACTTGCAGGGCATCAAATTGCTCAGGATCCGCATCCAGTGCAGAAACCAGTCCTTCAAGTTCAACCATTGCCTTGCCGTGGCGGTCAAGGTAGTTACGCGCTTCATCAAGCTGAGACAGTTGCTGTTCAACCTCTTCAAAACGCGCAATAAGCGTATCGTCTTCCAGCAAGTTCACGACCGGATTAAGCTTGCCTAAGAGTGCCAAACCTTCACGCGCCGCTGTCAATTGGCTGCGCTGCTGCTGTTCTTTGGCATCCGCCTCAGTCAGGCTACGAGTGATCTGGTTACGCTTGTCGCGCGCAACTTTCAGCTCGGCTTCCGGGTCGGCGTTGAAGGCAACAGCCATATGTGTTGCGACAAAGCTATTGAAGCTCTGGTACAAACGCTGCAGCTTCTGGGAATCGAACGCTGCTTTTGCATGATCTTCTACTACTTGATCACGTTCTTCACGTAGCTGCTCAAGACGCTGCTCACGTGCCGCACGGCCAAATAGTGGTACTTTCGGATAACGTGAATATCGTAATTGGCGATCATTTAAATGAACACAAACCGCACCTTCCAGCTCATCGACATCGAAGCCGCTGTCATCAAACGAGTCGGCATCACCTTCAATGATATATAGATCGTCCGGGCAGTCATCCAGCGCCACCAGCTTGTCTTTGATGCCTTTCAGATCCGGAACCACAATCGCGTGGCGAGAAGGACCGTACATCGCACTGAAATATGGGGCATCGGCCAGGGTGATATCATCATAGATTTCAGACAGCAGGCTACCACCGAGTGTATCGGCCAGTGCTCGCAATCGGGAATCATCGCTTCCGCCCGGCTGCGCCAGACGCTCGATATCCAGATCCAGCTGCTTCTTGTGAGTTGCAAGCTGATCTCGTGTTGCAGATACCTCACGCTCTTTATCCAGCGTCAACTGCATAGCATCCATTACCGCCTGGCTGTCAAACAGCTCGCGCTCGGACTGCTCTGACAGTTTATCCAGTACTTCGGAGGCGGCAATCCATGCTGGCGCAGACGCTTCTAGTGAAACAATCTGTGATGATAGCTGCTGCTCCTGACGGCGTAGCTCACCACGTTGCTCAACCAACATATCCTGTTGGTGCTCTAGGCTTTCCAGCGTCGCTTCATGGCGTGCCTGCTCTTCGGCCATCGCTAATTCACTGTCGATAGCCACGGCAAAACGCTTAGTATACGTTTCTGCCAGCTCGGTGGCCTGACGCTGGTTTCGTACACTACGCTCCAGATCGCGATACTGTGCCTTAAGCTGATCGCCTCTATCGGCAATAGCACGTAACTGGCGGGTATGCGCAATCAGCTCACGAGCCTTGTCACTGGCATGAGTACGGTCTATAGCACCGGCAATGGTCGTTACAATCTGCAAACCTTTATCGAACTGCTGGGCTGCTGCCGAGGACATATCCAATTTATGCTTCAGCGCTAGCAGCGCAGTGGTCTGAACTTCCTGCTCCTGCTTGAGCTGGGAAAGGTACGGCACCGCCTGATCGGCTAGTAACTGGTGATCACCAGACAACTCGCGGGCTTTTTCCAGCGCCTGTACCGCCTGCTGATATTGCAGGGCACGGGTCTGCTGCATATCCAACGCCTGTTGGTAGTCTGCCAACTGTGTTTTCAGACTATCTACTTCCTCTTCGGTAAGCAGCGCCTGCTCTTCTGCCATTGCCAGCTGCTCGGCGGCTTCTTCAACCACCATCACCTGTTCTTCGAGACGTTCGGTCAGCTCCTCAAGATCTTCACGATACCGTTCAATCTTCTCTTGCTGACGTACTGCCGTCTGAACCAGTTGCAGGTGATCGGACGCAGCCTGATGATCTTGTTCAAGCGCACCTTCACGCTCGGTCAGTTCATCGAGTTCACCGGTCATGTTAATCATGGACTTTTGTTGATCGCCCAAGATTTTACGTGATCCCAACAGCTCGCCACGCAGACTTAATGTTTTTTCCAGCTTTTTGCGGCGCTCGTTGGCATGGCGCATATAGTCCGCGGCTACGTAATTCGTTGCCTCGGTGATCAAATGCTTGAACAAGTCACGGTCGTTCTGAGTCAGCTTGATGGCTTCCAGCGTCATCCGATTTTCACGCAGGGCGGCTTCCATGTCCTGGAATGCTTTCTTTACCCCCGGTATTGTGCGGCAATAGATAGTCACGCAGAGAGCGGGTAATCGCACTGGAAATACCCCCCGTATAAAGAGGCTTCGATCAAGCGATAAAACTTAGAGCGATCGCTGCTGTTACGCAATTTTTTCGGCAGGACACCAAACTCAAACATCTGCGCGTGGTAATCCGTCACCGAGTTAAATGCTTTGAAGTGTACCCCCTTCATACTCGGAAGCAATTTCTTTGACTTCATTGATCTGGCGAACACGCGCCTGATTGTCAGACAGGGTTTCAACCAGTAGTTCAGTCGGCTTAACGTCTGACGGCAGGCCCTGGATAATAAATGGCTTGATATCCACTTTCTTGTCACGGCCAGCGACTTGCTGAAGTTTTACTGCAAATACAATACGTTGCTTCTTAGAGTTAACGACATCCAAAGCAGCATAACAGGCACCCGGCTTCAACTTACCGTGCAGGCCCTTGTCGCGCGAAGCGTTCGAACTACCGGCTTCCGTCGTATTACGAAAGTGCAGCAGGCTTTGATCAGGGATCAACGTGGTGATGAAAGCCGCCATGGTGGTCGACTTACCGGCACCGTTACCACCCGACAAAGTGGTAACCAAATTATCAATGTCAAACGTACGGGCAAAGAAGCCGTTCCAGTTGACCATTGTCAGCGATTGATACTTACCGCGTTCCATCAGGCTTCACCCCTCCTGTCCGTCATGCCCAGCTTCTGGTTCTTTTTCTTGCTCGTTATCCAACAAGCTCGACTGACTCGGTTCCTGCTGATGAACAACGACCGCCTCACCGTCACGGATCAGACGAAGCTGCGCTTCGCGCACATCATCACCAGTTCGGACATCGGCCCCCAAAGCGGAATACTGCCTCGCTAATGCGGAATTTACCGTTTTCGCCAATGGGAATGATCATCCGATACGGCGCAGGCGACGCAGCGATGTTTTGACTTTGTCGAACAGTTTTTCCCGATCGAGATCGGAGCCTGAAGCTCTGTTGGTGACCAGCTTCATCAGCTTCGCTTCATCCGCCAGTGCCAGCAGCTCTTCAAATAGCTCCTGGTTGGTGAAGATCCCCTCATGGGCCAATCGCTCCGGGCTCAGGTAAAGGAAACACAGTACCTTGCCGACCAGCATGTCGACTTCTGACAATACAGAGCGACCAATTAGAGACGTTGAACGAGGACGCAGGTAAAAGAACCCTTCAGGTGCCCCGTACCAGCTCGGCGTTATAACGTTTGTAAAACATAACCAGCACCTGCTCGCATTCAATCAGCAGGGCATGGTTATCCATGTCTTCGCTGGCAATATGACGGCCAGAACGTAGCGCATTATCCAGTGCCGGGAAAAGTGGGTTGGCAATCGCCTTAGCCAACTTTTCAGGCATAAATTCTTCAATATTTATCGATGACATTAGCTTGTACCTTGCTCCGTAGTCGTTGATTGCTTCCCAGTCAGGCTGTATTGCATTGAAGTCTGACTCTGAGTAACCGAGCCTTACTGCCTGATCAATCACAATACGCGTTAAATCAAAGTGCTGCGCATGTGGTTGTTGAGCCAAATAGTCTTTAAGAAGCAAACTTAGGTTAATCGCAGCACCCCGTTTCTTTATGGGCCTGCAGCATTGCAGCAACTTGGTCGGCCAGCTGGTCGTTGACCTGGCTGAGCTCTTCAAATTCCATCTCTTCCGGCACAATACCGGTGACTTCGTCGTCTCGCAGTACCAGCGTCTCGTCACGCATGTCCAGCAGACGTTCGGCATCGGCATAAATCAGCAACCAAGGGTCGTCAAAATAATCGGTAACCGACTGCCGCAGTCGCTGGCTGAACGCACGGTTCTTATCCATATCAATCGCGGTACGAATGAACTTATGAACATGGCGGTCATAACCAATCCACAGATCAATAGCCTGCTGACCCCAGTTGATGATCCGGTCAAGCTTGGCCTGCAGGATAAATATCATCCCGTCGACAAAATCCAGATCAGGATTGCCCTGAATTTCTTCCTGGATCACCAACAGCTGGGTTTGCAATTGGTCACCAGCTGCCTGCAGAGTATCTTGCAGTTCACGCAAAGTGCTGGATGTTTCATTCAGCAAGCTTTCACAGCTGGTAATTGCCGCGCGCCAATCCTGGTTCAGCAATTCGGCAATATCTTGCTTCACCTGTTGCTGCTGCTCATCCATAGTGCGCTGGTTAAGATCAATCCGATCAAAAATTTCCGCCACTGAATATTTCAGTACGGCATAAACTTGCTGGCGCCAGTGTTTCTCATCACCGCCTTCCTGAGCTGCTTCCCCCGCTTTGTTGATCTCGTCGGCAACCATCGCCAGTTGAATCGACAATTTCAGCGATGAATACTCGCGATGGCGGGCATAGTAGTCCGTTATGCTCAGCGCTAGCGGGCTGAGGCGGTAAATACTGGCTCCGTCGTTCATCTCGCTGGTAAAGCGGGTAACTAAACGTTGGCGAACCAACTCATTAATGGCGTTATTGGCACGAAAGGCCAGGGTTTCTTGTGACTGATCGAACATGTCGCTTACTATGCGAAACGCATCAATCAGTTCTCCTTCCCCTAATTCTTCATCAAAGCGATCGCCGCTTAGCACAGCAATCGCCAACAAGAACGCCAGCCGTTCCGTTGGCAGGTTAAGCGAAAACTCATGCTGCTTAACCCAACTCACCAACTCAGGAACGGTCTGGGATACATCACTCATCCGTTGTCCTTATTGCTGTTATCGTTGCTTGTCCCATTATCAGCCAGTTTCACTTGGCCTGATGGCTTCTGGGCATATACATGGATATAGCGCCCCCCCAAGGACAAATAAGGCTCCTGACGACAAAGCCTTTGCTCCATCTCAAGAACTTGTTCAAAACTGTAATCTCCAACCATGGTTGTCTGCATATAGTCATGGAAGGTACGCACGCCTGTTTTGCCTAAGATGGTAAATCCGGCATCGGTTAACCAGCTATAGACATCTTCAGGCTTAATGGCTTGCTGTGGCTGTAGCTTGAAGCGCTTACGGTGCGGCATCCCCTCTTCAATATGGGTAAGGTTGCCACAAATTAGATTCTTGAACAGCAGCCCGTTGTAGTTGTAGAACATCACGGAGATAACTCCGCCGGGCTGAAGCTGATCCAAGAGCCGTTCAAGCGCTTCCTTCGGATCTGATAGCCACTCCATCACTGCGTGGAACAAAACCAGATCCGCCGGCTCACTCAAGTGCTCACCAATCTCCTGGACTGGGCTGTGAACCAGACGATATTGCTCAAGAAGGCCGTGGTTGGCAATTTCCTGCTCGGCCAACTTTAGCATTTCACCAGAAAGATCACATAAAGTGACACGATGCCCCCCCAACTCTGCAATCTTTTGCGACAGCTGGCCGATCCCCCCCGCCTGCATCAAGAATATGCAACGGTGTTTGTGCTTCTAGCAAGGCTAAAATCTGCTCAAGATCTTGCCAGACAACGGTCTGCCTAATTTGGCCTTTCGCTGTGCCGTAGATGTTTTTCGCAAATTTTTGCGCTAGGTCGTCAAAATTTCGATCTTTGATCACGTCACTTTACGTTATGATAGCGGTTGAAAAAATGTGGCTTATTTTCTCACAAGCGTTATAGGAATAAAGGCTTGTGGTGCTTTTTCGAGCTCAACTGCTGAATTTTCGGACTACATTGCATGTTTGAATTAAAAAAATTGTTTCTGCACTACTAATGCCCCCTGCCCGCACTGCTGATTATCGGGTTAATGGGCTTACTGTTACTTTGGTTTACCCGGCGTAAGGGACTCGCGTCCTTTTTCATTGCCTTTGCTTTTTTGGGTATTTTCCTCGTGTCTTTCCAGCCTATTGCAACCAGTTTACTACGGCCTTTGGAACGCGAAAATAACCCCTATGTGCCTTCATCCACCACGGTCAGCTTCGTTATGGTCTTGGGGAGCGGGCACGTTATCGACCAAGCGATGCCTATTACCTCAGAGCTGTCACGCACTTCGTTAATGCGTCTGGCGGAAGGTATGCGCATCCATCGAATGTTCCCGGGATCAAAACTGATCCTATCGGGCTACGGCGGCGGTTCAAGTATCAGCCAGGCGCGAATGATGGCAAAAGTGGCTCTGGCACTGGGGGGGCTAACAAAAGTGATATTCTACTACTGGAAACGGCCAAGGACACCTGGGAGGAAGCTTTTCAGGCAGCTTCTGTCGTGGGCGATGATAAATTAGTACTTGTTACCTCAGCCAGTCATATGACTCGTGCTTTAAATGAGTTTAAACAGGCAGGCCTCACCCCCCCGATACCGGCCCCAACCAATTTCCTTGCCAGCAACAAGATCAAGCAACCTTGGGAGCGCTACAAACCCCCCCAAGCCAAGTATCTAGAGCAAACTGAACGCTACTGGCACGAAACATTGGGCCAATGGTGGCAGCGCCTAAGAAACCTGCTTGGTGAGCCGAAACAAGCTCCCCAGCAACCCGAGTCAACCACCCAAATATCCACTGAGTTGGCACTGAATTCCAAGGTTCCAGCTTAGCACTCATATCTATCAGGCCGGATAA
>LLEM01000163.1_pt1 | contig 13659 bp, 20 predicted proteins | sample 595841 | NCBI WGS metagenome assembly LLEM01 (sample SAMN02919313, study PRJNA255460) | bioreactor metagenome | biome: chemostat; feature: culture 2012_10.2; material: sediment; isolation source: day64 10degC chemostat 2012 inoculated with Wadden Sea sediment taken from... | place: Germany: Bremen ...
GGTGGCGTTCAGGTTGAACTTAGCTGTTCGTCGCAACTCACAAGTTGGCTTTGCCAGCTCGATCGCCAACAAAAAATACTCGGCGGGATCTGCACTGGCAGTTACGCTTTGGCAAAAGCGGGGGTGATGAAAAATCAATACTGCGCCATCCACTGGGAGCACCTGGCTGGACTTCAGGAATTGTTCCCCCTCGATTAAAATCACCAACAAACTATTCACCCTCAGTGACAAGCGAATGACCAGTACGGGCGGTACAGCACCTATGGACATGATGCTCACTTTGGTGGCTAAACAACATGGCAATAAACTCAGCGCAGCAATATCGGAAATGTTTATGTGTGAGCGGATCCGCAATGGCGAGGATGTACAAAAAGTGCCACTTCGTAGCCTGGTCGGAACGTCCCAACCAAAGCTGCTTGAAATCGTCTCTTTAATGGAAGCAAACCTAGAGGAGCTAATCGGGATGGATGAACTGGCTGGTTTTGTTGACCTGTCACGTCGCCAACTTGAAAGGCTGTTCCAGAAACACCTGCAATGTTCGCCTTCGCGCTACTATCTTCAGCTACGGCTGAGCCGTGCCAAGCAGTTGCTAAAACAAACAAACCTGTCGGTTATCGAAGTTTCCGTGGCCTGTGGGTTTGTTTCAACCCCTCACTTTAGTAAATGCTACCGTGACTGCTTTGGCATTCCACCTCGCCATGAACGACAGGGGATCTCATCACAACCGATTGCGACGGAGCAACCCATATCTACCGAGCAACAAAGTGTTACCGAGCAAACCGTATCTCCCGAGCAACAAATAATTACCGAGCATTCAGTAGTTACCGAACTCCCAATCATTACCGATCTTCCGATACTTACCGAAATGGCTAGACTGCATGATGACAACCTGTTCGATACCGGTTTTGACGATCCAAATGTTGTTCCCAACGAAGCCTTCTAGCCTCTTAATTACTCAGAGGCTTTTACGATTTAATTCAAAGACTTAAAAGGCGCTCATTTCAGAAACCCTTCTTCTCGAAGCAAGGCTAAAATAGCTTCGGCAGCCTGTTGGGGGGGAGAGGTGTCTTGTAACACCTTCCAGCTTGGCCCGGCGTCACCGTTGTTGCTGCTTTCATCCGTTCAGCGGCCGTTTTCGCAGTGATGATCTTAAGGCGCTTTGGTCGCTGTTTTGCTGGTTGTAACGACCACTGAGACAATTCGCTATCTGCCGCAAATTCAAGCCCCGATTCAAGTACATTGATAATGCCATCACGCGCTTTTAAGAACGCACTTTGCCTTGCCTGTGGTGCCGCGCTGCTTACAGTGATCACCACAGGTTGCTTGACCAGTAATTTTCGGCGCTGACCACGTGGTAGCGCCTGCAACAGTTCGATATGTCCATCTGCAACACCTACCAAACCTGCTATATGCGGTACGAGTGCCCAGCCAAGCTGATCAGCTAACTGATAAGGAAGCAAACCCGACGCCTCCCCCCCATTCAGCCTGTTCTCCGCACAATACCAAGTCAGGTTCTGCTTCATTCACATACTGAGCCAATACCGATAACGGCTCGGAAGACTCGGGCTGCTGAAGCACAGTTATCTGCCTTATTCCCATCCCCCCCAGGTAATCTCGTAATGCCGACTGTTCCGAGTCACCTACATTGCCAGCGTGAACAATCTCAATCACGGCACCGGACTGTTGCAATGCCAGCTCAATCGCCTGTGCATCTAGTGAAGCACGACATGGACGCCCTGTTAACGGATGCATCCCAGTCGAAACCAACACCATAATTTGCAGCGGTTCACACAGCATCATCCCACATCTCCTTTGCCTGCTCCCGATCATATCCCGTCAGCTCCCTAACCCTGCTTTCACTCTCAACACGGTTGATACTGTCAATCAGAGCCTGCATGAGCTTGCTGCTGTCACCGATCACGCTAAGATCTGCCCGGCTGACCATGGCACACCCCGGATCAAGATTGATGGCGATCACCGTATCGCAATGGGTCATTCCCTGCAGATGCTGAATCGCCCCGGAGATCCCTACCGCCACATAAACGCGAGCCGAGACCAAGGTCCCGGATGCACCAACCTGCGTTGATCGTGGCATATTGCCATCATCCACTGCCACACGACTCGCCCCCTCGGCTGCCCCCAGTGCAGTTGCCACTTGATGAAACAACGGCCAATCTGTTACGCCATTGCCACCCGCAAGGACAAATTCGGCTTCCACCAAAGAAACAGAACCGGGATCAAAGGCGACCAAACCCAAGTCTTCAATTTTCGGCTGTACTGATGGCATCATTTCCAGCTCAATCATTCCCGGCGCAACTATTTCCGGCGCAGCTACTTCCCGCATCAGCACGTCCAGTTCAACCGGACTTGCCTGATAACGGTATTGACTCACCGGGTCGGCGATCTGTTCCGCCACCAGCAAGATACGCTCATGTGGACGGCAATACTCTTTTGCACTTTGACCTGCACGGCACCATATCCAGTTGTCATTAATTTCGACCACCCCCCCGGTAGCTGCTCTCTCGTCCAGCCTGGCGGCCAGACGGCGACCAAGATCGGCACTGTTCATGGCCTGATCACCAAACAACCAATAACGGGGAGTAAACTGCTTATCAGCCTGTTGCAGCAAAACCAACTGATGCTCCGGTTGATAACCACCATCAACCAACAAAGAAAGATCCAGTAGCCGGTCAACACCCGCATCGGCGAAACGATCATCCTTTATCGAGGAAAAACCACCACCAGCACGGCTCCACGTCTCTCAGGAGCCTGATTCTCAATTTTCTGATCATCCATACGATCATGAGCTAAACCGCCGTTCGCCAATTGTTGCGCCAACCCCAACATGTCTTTATCTGCACTGGTTAGCCTTCCTCCACTCATCTCGGGTACAACGACGATATAAAATTCAGGATTTTCTACTCGATGCAGAGGCAACCGAGAGGAGTCCCAATCTTTGGGCTCGATTGTGGGTGTGGCTCCAGAACTGGCGACACTCGCCTGAGACTGATTTACAAGATGCAAAGGATGAAGGCGATTACGCTGAATACGCTCATGACGGGGGGTCGCGTCGAAATACTTTACTCATGACGCCTCCACTTCATCAGCTTGAAGGGGGCCGAATCTGCTGGGGCAGGACTTCCAGTAGCAACTCGGCAATATCACGCACCTCGGGGGCGAGGCTCAACAACCCCCTTCTAGCATTAAGCTGCACTGCGGGCAGGCAACGACAACTATTTCAGCGCCCGTTTCTCTCACATCATTCATTCGCATATCCGGAATACGGCGCTTGCCTGCAATATCGGTGGCAGGTGCACCGCCTCCGCCCCCCCCACAGCAACGGGATCGGTATCCCGAACGCTCCATTTCCTTAATGTCGATCCCGATAGCCCGTAACAGAGATCGAGGTTGTTCATAACCGCCGTTATAGCGCCCCCCAGATAACAGGGGGTCGTGATAGGTCACCGACAGCCCATGAACCGGTTCAAACTTCAAATTTCCTTGAGCCACTAGCTCTGCCAGCAACTGGGTATGGTGCCAAACATCATAATTACCGGCAAAGTCAGGATACTCGTTCTTCAGCAGATGAAAAGCATGCGGATCCGCTGTCACAATCCGCCTGAAAGTATACTGGTTTAATGTCTTCACATTGGCACTGGCAAGGCGTTGAAAGGTTGCCTCGTCACCGAGGCGGCGGGCCAGATCACCGCAATCGAGCTCTTCGTTACCCAGCATGGAAAAATCAACCTTTGCTCGTCGAAGCAGGGTGACCAGAGCCCGAAGCGTGCGCTGGTTGCGCATGTCAAACGCCCCGTCACCGGCCCAAAGCAGCACATCAGCTTGCTTCACTTCGGCCATCAGAGGAATGTGCAGATCTACAGCCCAATTATGACGCTGCAGCGGTGGGTTACCATTGGGGTTATCTGTGGCGATAAGGTTTTTGAGAATGTCCGGCCCTTTACCCGGTGTTGCGCCCTGCTCTAGGGTCAGATAACGGCGCAGATCGACAATCACATCCACATGCTCGATCATCATCGGGCACTCCTCAACGCAGGCCCGGCACGTCGTGCATGACCAGACGGTATCCGGATCCAGTAAGCCTTCGAACAAAGACTGTTCAGGCCCGCCACAAATGGCTTTCTCGCCAAATTGTTGTTCTTGAACCGGATGCGCGCTGCCATGATAGGCCGCCGTCGAACCGCCAGTCATACCGACTACCATATCCTGGATCAGCTTTTTCGGATTCAACGGTTGACCGGCTGCAAAGGCCGGGCACGCCTTCTCACAGCGGCCACATTGCACGCAGGCATCAAAGCCCAGCAGCTGGTTCCAGTGAAAATCAGTTGATTTAGCTACCCCCAAATGCGGCTCGGTCAAGTCAAGCGGCCTGAGTCCCGTTGACTGACCACCGCCAAAGCGCTCAGGGCGAGGATGGAAAGCCAGATGTAGTGCGCCAGCAAAAGCATGTTTCATGGGGGGGCCGCCCCAGGTCATCCCAAGCAGCATTTCGCCCATGCCTGCTATCATTGCGAGCCCCAGCAAAACAAGCAGTATCGACGGCAAGGACTCTATCCCGAACAAGCCAAAGGCGCTGACAAGCAAAAATGTTCCAGCAAACACATTGAGGCTTTTCGGCAACCTCATCCAGGGGGGCCTGCCGATAAATGAGTTGGCACCAGCCGACGTCGCTTTGCCACCAGTTGCGCCCCCCCAGTAACATCACTGCACAGGCAATAAGCGCCACCAGGTGCATCACACTGTTATCTAGGCCAAGAAGATAAATAACGCTCAGCGTCACCATCGCAGCAACGAAGCCTCCGGCTGTTGCCACATGCATGTGAGCTATCGCTCTGTCGCGGGCTACGACGTGATGGAGATCAACCAGATACCGTCTCGGAATGCTCGAAAGCCCAGCCCAGACATTGACCTCAAAAGACCTTCCCCGACGCCAGAGTTTCACCCGGCGAACGGCACCGAACAATGTGATTAACAATCCCAGCAATAACAGCACGGAAACTAAAGATGTCAGCATCGTTATCCCCCTTTCTGCACTATTTATGAGGCTATAGCTCAGAGCTCTTAATTAAGAAGCTTAACTAAAAGCTTTAATCAAAAATCTTTGCACAAACGCAAGGCGTCATAAATCGCAGCATGAATGTTACGCTGCGAGGCACAATCACCGATCCGGTATAGCAGATAGCCTTCACCACGGTGCACACTGTGAGCCAGTTCCGGCTGCGGTTTGGCAGCGTATAGAGCTTCCAGATCAACCTGTCCTTTGTTGATCGAGTCCGGTTTCAATTCGTAATACAGAGACTCACAGGGCCGGATACCATTTTCTATCACCACCTGATCCACCACCCGCTCCTCCCGTTGCTGGGTATACTCGTTTTCCAGCACGGCGATAACTTTTTCGCCTTCCCTGTATACCTGTTCCAAGCGCAAGTCCGGCGTCATGATCACCTCACGCAGGTAGAGGCTGCGGTAATAGGTCGGAAAAGTGGTACCACCGACAGCGACCCCGGGTTTCAGATCATCCGTCACCAGTTCAACCAACGCACCTTTCGCCGCCAGATAATCAGCAACCGACATCCCGGAAAACTCACAGATAGTGTCGTATACCAGTACACTGTTGCCCGGCTCCACCCTGCCACTCAGAATATCCCAGCTACTGACAACCAAGCCATCCTGCGCCCCCCCCAGCCCGGAGACTGTTCGATAAACGGCTGGCCGCCTACCGCCAAGATCACCACATCAGGATCCAACGCCATTACACGCTCGGCATCCGCCTCGGTGTCCATTTTCATTGTTACACCCCAGCCGTGCCAGTTCAAGCTCGAACCAACGGGTGATCCCGGCGATTTGCTCACGCTGCGGTGCTTTGGCAGCCAGCGTGATCTGTCCGCCAAGCCGGGAGGATTTCTCAAACAAAGTCACATCATGGCCTCGTTCGGCACAGACCCGTGCAGCCTCCATGCCAGCAGGACCTCCACCAATCACCACCACCTTGCGAATAGGGCCGTCAGTCTTCTTAATGACATGCGGCATTGTCTCTTCACGCGAAGTCGCCGCATTTTGCAGGCAGAGTACATCCAGCCCTTGATACTGACGATCGATGCAATAATTGGCCCCGACGCACTGGCGGATCTGATCAACCTGACCCAGCCTGATCTTGGCAATCAAATGCGGATCGGCAATATGCGCTCGAGTCATCCCGACAAAGTCAACATAGCCTCCTTCCAGCACGCGCTCGGCCTGGATGGGATCCTTAATATTTTGGGCATGGATCACAGGCACGCTAACCACCTGCTTGATACCGGCCGCCAGATGCAAAAACGGCTCGGGCGGATAACTCATATTGGGGGGGATCACATTGGCAAGGGTGTTGTGGGTATCACAACCTGAGCCGACGACACCGAAATAGTCCACCAGACCGGTCGCATCGTAATACGCAGCAATCTGCTTCATATCGTCATGGGGTCAAGCCATCCGGATGGAACTCATCACCACAAATGCGCATACCGACGGCAAAATCGGGACCGACTTCTCGGCGTACCGCTTCCAGAACCTTGAGGCCAAAGCGCATTCTGTTTTCAAAGCTGCCTCCCCATTCATCATTCCGTTTATTGACTCTTGGACTCCAAAACTGGTCGATCAGGTGCTGGTGAACCGCCGACAGCTCAATACCGTCCAATCCCCCCCGCTTTTACCCGGCGAGCAGCCGCAGCATAATCATCAATGATCCGCTCAATCTCTTCCGGCTCAATCGTTTTACAGGTTGCCCGGTGAACCGGCTCGCGAATACCACTTGGACTGAGAAGGTGGGGGGGCCAGTCTCCACCGTCCCAGCGCGACCGACGCCCCATATGGGGTGATCTGAATCATAATATGTGCGCCATGCTGGTGAACCGCATCAGCCAATTGCTGCAGATGCGGAATAACTTCATCGATACAGAGATTCACCGACTTCCACCATCCCTGCGGACTGTCTATTGATACAGGACTTGACCCGCCGCAAATACACAGCCCGATCCCGCCTTTGGCCTTTTCCTCGTAATAGCGAATATAACGCTCGGTCGGCATCCCATTTAAGGTGGCATAGACTTCGGCATGGGCGGTACTGACTATCCGGTTACGGATCATCAGCTGATTAATCGCCAGCGGCTGGAAAATAGCATCAAACTGAGACATCTCCACTCCTTATGAATTGTCCCTGGGCATCACTTCAAACAGGCCATAATCACAACCTATTTGCGCTTCACTCTGCTGCTGAATGGCAACCGTCTCTATCGGTTGTCCTATCCCCCCCTGAGTGATCTGATCCATCGCACCGGCAAACCAGCCCCGTGAACATATAATCCACTTTGCGATCAACCTTGCCGTAGTGATAAACAAAGGCTGAATGGTTTAGCCGCACTTTTGCCCGGCCTTCAGAAACATCCAGCCTCTCGACGACAAACTGACCCCCAGCCTCGTTGTGACAGGCGCTTCATATAATGTTCAAAAACCTCAGCACCTTTTAAACCGTGGGTTTCCGATTCTTTTTCGCACCAGTAATAAGCCGATTGATAGCCAGCGGCATAGAGAATGTCGGCATACTTTTCGGCACCGAGTGCCGATTCCATTGCCGTGTGGTTATTAATAAAAAAGTGCCGTGGGACATACAGCATCGGGAGCCCATTGGTACTCCAGACGCCTGTCTCACTGTCCACCTCAATAGGGACTTCAGGGGCATGTGTTGTCGAGTAGGGGTAATGTTGGCATCTATTCGTACCACACTTCTTTGAGAATCCGGACCCAGTTATCCCCCCATGATTTTCTTCACTCTGCTCTCCGGCCAGCCATGATCCAGCAGAGCCTCAGTCAAATTGGGGAAATTCTCCGACGGTACGGATCCCCTTGGGTTGATGATCTCACCAAACCGCGTCAACCGACGAGCGTAGCCCTTGTCATGAGTCAGCCACTCAAAGAAAGCCTGATCATGGCCCTGGGTAAAATCGGTGCCGATCCCGACACAGTCCTCACCCACGATATTGACGATATAGTCAATCGCTTCGACATAGTCTTCTATGGTGGAGTTGATGCCGTTTTTCAGGAAAGGTGCGAACATGGTGACCCCCGATAAAACCGCCGTGATCGGCAATGAACCTCAGCTCATCGTCTGATTTATTGCGGGGGGGTGTTCCTTGAGTCCCAGCGGGAGACAATGGGAGTAACAGACTGGTTTTTTAGATGCGAGGATCACTTCCTGAGAAGTTGTTGCCCCGACATGAGAAAGATCGCACATCATGCCGACCCGGTTCATCTCAGCAACGACCTCGTAGCCGAAACCGGATAACCCGCCATCCCGTTCATAACATCCCGTTCCGACCAAGTTCTGTGTGTTGTAGGCCATCTGCGCGATCCCGACCCCCGAGCTTTTTGAAGATCTCGACATAACCAATCTGATCTTCAAACGCATGTACATTTTGAAAACCCAGTATGATCCCGGTTTTGCCTTCCTCCTTGGCGTGATAAATATCTTCGGTACAGCTCACCGGGCGGATCAGATCACTGTGATCACGGAAGAACCCATTAAACTCGACAATATTATTCATGGTTGTCTGAAAGCCCTCCCACACCGATACCGTGCAGTTGACGGTCGTCAGTCCCCCCCCTTTGGCCATATCCTCGAACAAGGCGCGATCCCATCTGGCGATGATCAGGCCATCAATAATGATTGACTGTTGATGCAGTTGCGCGGCATCCGACATACTCTTCCCTCCACTTACACGGTGGTCACCTAAACTCCGGTCACCTAACAGTAGCTTTATCAACAAGTAACGACTTCAATTAACGATATGCCATTGCCGCCTGACGGACTATGTAATAGCGACATCAGCTGAAGTATTTCCGTCAAAACAACCCGATGATTTCTCCGTGGTCATCCAGCCTGATATCCAGAGCTGCCGGATGACGAGGCAGGCCGGGCATCGTCATAATGTCGCCGCACACCACAACAACAAACCCCGCCCCGGCCATCAAGCGAACCTCTCTGACGGGCAAGGCATGATTGACCGGTGCCCCCAATACACTGGGTTCCGATGAAAAGCTATACGGTGTTTTGGCAATACAGACAGGCAAATGCCCAAAACCAAGCTGATGAATATCATCAAGCTGAGACAAAGCCGTGGCCGTAAAATGGACTTCGCTAGCGCCATAGAGCCGCGTCGCCACCGTAATAATTTTCTCGTCCAACGGCATATCATCCGAATATAGCGGCGTAACGCTCGGCTGAGGTTGTTGGAGCAGGTCGAGCACGGCTTTGGCCATATCCTGAGCACCTTCACTGCCACGGGCCCAATGATTGGCAGAAACAACCCGAGCCCCCGATGCCAAACAGCAGCGCTGGATCACGGCCAGCTCTTCGTCGCTATCACTGGGAAAACGGTTAATTGCCACAAGCGGTATCAACCCGAACTGCTGAATATTCTGGATATGGCGCAGCAAATTAACTGAACCGTCTTCAACCGCGGCCACGTTAGGCTGTTCCAGTGAGTGCTTTTCTACTCCGCCCTGCATTTTTAGTGCCCGCACAGTACAAACGAGCACAACCGCATCCGGAGACAGACCAGCCAGACGGCATTTGATGTTGATAAACTTTTCGGCTCCTAAATCAGCACCAAAGCCCGCTTCTGTCACCACGACATCACTCAGTGCCAATGCCACTCGTGTTGCCATCAGGGAACTACAACCATGGGCAATATTGGCGAAGGGGGCCACCATGAACCAGTACGGGATTATGCTCTAGACTCTGAATGAGATTCGGCATCATGGCTTCTTTGAGCAACACAGTCATTGCGCCGTCTGCACCCAAATCGCGTACCGTCACCACACTATCATCACGACGTCGTCCAATGATCATCTCGCCAAGGCGATACTGCAGATCCTTCGGGCCCTCGGCCAGACACAATACCGCCATGATCTCCGAGGCAACGGTTATATCAAATCCCGACTCACGCGGAACGCCATGGGGCGGCACCACCGAGCCCGCATACAATATTACGCAAAGCTCGCTCATTGAGATCCATCACCCGCCGCCAGCAGATCCGGCGAGGATCCAATCCCAGTTCGTTTCCCCCCCAGTGGATATGGTTATCGATCAGAGAGACAAGTAAATTATGGGCAACCGTGATCGCATGGAAATCACCGTTAAAATGCAGGTTGAGATCTTCCATAGGAATCGCCTGCGATCTTCCTCCCCCCGCCGCACCGCCTTTCATGCCAAAGCACGGCCCCAGTGATGGCTCGCGCAAGCAGACAGTGCTTTTTACTCCAAGGGCGTTAAGTCCGTCTGACAGGCCAATACTGGTGGTGGTTTTGCCTTCTCCGGCTGTTGTCGGCGTCATTGCCGTTACCAGCACCAACTGGCCGCGCTGATGACTGACGTCGAGTTGCGCCATGTCGATTTTGGCCTTGTAGTGTCCATAAGGGATCAGGCATGAGGAAGCAAGCCCAACCGTTCGGCAGCAACTTCAATCACCGGCCTCGGCATCACTGCTCGGGCGATATCAATATCGGGAGAGCCCCGGAGGCGGCAAGCTGTCCGGTGGAACTATCTCCGGAGAAATCAGGGCCACATTGAGTTCATTATTCACCGCTGATCTCCCCCTTAACCACCGGGCAGACTGTTTCAATCCGCCGAATGGATACAAATGGATACCTTGAAAAGGCGTGCCGGGATTGATTGTCTGGTAACGGGCCATTTCCTGTACCAGCAAGTCTGGTGTCCAGGGTTTTAGCAACTGGGTAGTTTTTAGATTACGTCGTAACGCTGCAACCGACTCCACTACACCGCATTGCGCGGCATAGAAAAGTAAGTTCTTAAGCTGGGTGGGGGCCCGGCATACCAAGATATACAGGTAAGGAGCCAAGTAACTCCTTATAGCACTCCAGCCACTGAATAAAGATATCGGCATCAAAAGAGAACTGAGTCACCACCCACATCTTAATATGGTTCGTTTCAGCATATTCTCGCTTGAAAGTGAGTGCATTAGTGAGTTCGTTGCTTCCTGCAAACGGATGCCCTTCGGGGATGACCAGCGACACCAATACCATGCAATGGGTGCTTAGCCAGTGCTCCTGACGCCAACAATGCCAGGGTATTGGCAAAAGGCCCCCGCTGGTGGTGTTTTCTCTCCTGCAATCAGCAGGATATTGTAAACACCAATATGAGTCAGAGACGAAAGCCACTGATGCAGACAAGTCTCACTCGGCACCGAGCGAGCAGGAATATGGGGGAATCGGCACCATTCCCCATAACAGCAAGCGCTCACACGCTTCAAATGTTTCTTCAAATCGGCCTTTTGGCAAGAACGGAACATAAACCCAAGTACCCGCTGGCAGCCAATCAGGCACAGTATGAAGCTTCAACACCTGCTTGGGTGTCGCCTCCAATGAGGCTCCCGCCAGCAACTGAAGCTGCCTAGATTCAATGTCAGGTTCAATATCAGGCTCATGGAACCCTTCCCTTCCTATGCTCTTGTAGGCATCACACTTCATACCGTGCTCCAACATATTCCAGTCGCTAGTCGACAAAATCACTACCACGAGATTTAGCGACTTCCCGCGAGTTAGGATTGACCGATGGACGGAATGGCACTTCGACCACCTCGGCATCAACAACATGGCCGCCATATTCGGAAGGCAGCGATACACTCAGCTTGGTGCCGATATGCCGCATAGCCCAAGGAACATGAGCCAAAGCAATATTGGTCTGCAGCTCAGGGGGGGAGTACCAAGGAGAAGAAACATAACCAACAGCGTCATCACTATCTGACCCCATAAACTAGCCAGAAGTCATTGGCATAATCCGTGATTGGCTCCCCGCCCAGAACAATACCGATCATCACAAGGTCAAAAGGCGGGTTATCGGCTTCGATCTGCTCCCGGGCCTTTTCCAAAGCCGCTTTACCAACATAGTCAGCGTCTTTGTTACGTGGCACCTGATAGGCAAGGTTGCACTGGAACGGCAGGGTTTCCTGATCCATATCCTGTCCCCAGGAGAGGATCCCGGCTGCGATCCGGCGATGATGAGCAGGCGCGATCACCCGCAACTTATGGGCTTTGCCAGCTTCCAACACGGTATACCACAGCTTCTCGGCGTCCTCGGTCACATTGCGGCAGTAGATTTCGTAGCCCCCTCTCGCCGGTAAAACCAGTTTGTGAAATAACCACATCACACCCTGCAATCTCGGCTTCCATCAGGCCGTAGTAGGGAATATTTTTGATATCCTCGCCAAACAAATCCACCATCAACGCTTCTGACTTCGGCCCCTGGATCTGAACTGGTGCCACGTCGATCTCAGCAATGGATACATCATATTGCTTGCCAATATTGATACCACGCAACCACAACTCCAGATCGCTGTCCGAGATGGAAAACCAGAACTCGTCTTCGGCAAGACGGAGCAACACCGGATCGTTGAGAATTCCTCCCTCGTCATTACACAGGATCACGTACTTACCATGCATCGGCCTTATCTTGGAGGCATCACGAGTGATCACATAATTGACAAAGGCTTCGGCATCCGGCCCCTTCACTTGGATCTGACGCTCTACTGCGACATTCCACATCGTGACATCGTTAACCAGTGAGTCATATTCCACCATCGCGCCACCGTCTTCCGGCCGCACATAACCACGAGGATGATAAATACGGTTATAAACCGTTGCCCGCCAGCAGCCAGCCTCTACCGACAGGTGCCAGTACGGTGATTTCCTTACCCCGGGTAGATATCAGCATTTCTACGGGTGTAGGTCCCGACTGGCGCAGATTGATCGGAACCCGACGATGTGACTGTTCAACGCTGGTTTCATGGCGCGCCACTCCGGCGCGTGCTTGCAGTAATCGATTATCAAACTTGGTCATATTTTTGCCCTCGTCCCCATAGCGGTGGTATACCTTTTAAATGTGACTGTTATTGAAAATTTGAATTTCCAATCTACGACATGGATGAAACCAAAAACGTCGCGGGCTATTCGATAATCAAGCTACTCAATTGTCAGCCCGTACTCTTGGCTGGCATCCTGTAACCACAGCCAGAGGTAATCGGCAAAGCTGCGCCGGACAATCAGTTCAAACTCCCTCTCACCACTACGTCGCAGCACCACCTGCGTTTTGGCAAGCACTGTGCCGACACATTTGCCAATCGGCAGTGAGCGAATATCGACATCATAAGAGGTCGACTTTCTCAGCACCGTTTGAGCCTGCAGCCCTGACAACTCAATGACACACAGGCCCCCGCTGACATCGACAACGGAGAAATGCCCCGACAACTGATGGCGTAACCTCGCTTCCACCGAGAAGTCTTCGGATGACAATATCAGCCACTCGTTAGGCGATAACCACCAGATCTGCATGTTTTCGCTGACAATCGATAAACAGGGTTTTCGGGGGCAAAGGTATTCCGAGAGTGGCTTCGACACCATCATAGAACGCCTTATTCTCTTCTTCGGATGTGCTACCTCCCCCCCTCGCAAAACATGTTGCATCAGGCCTTTTCGTTCATGCAGCACAACCTGCGCGACGTTTGATTGCGAGGCTGTGTGACCATCCTGATTACCAGTGCCAGTTTGTTTTTCCGTATGACACAGGGCCGACTCATAGCGAGGCGCTTC
>LLEM01000164.1_pt1 | contig 13387 bp, 19 predicted proteins | sample 595841 | NCBI WGS metagenome assembly LLEM01 (sample SAMN02919313, study PRJNA255460) | bioreactor metagenome | biome: chemostat; feature: culture 2012_10.2; material: sediment; isolation source: day64 10degC chemostat 2012 inoculated with Wadden Sea sediment taken from... | place: Germany: Bremen ...
GGGGGGCGCAGGGGGGGATCACGCTAGCCTTACTTGGCAGCGTGTTCAAACAAGAAGGCTGGTTCACCTTTTATCCGGTGATCGTCAATGCCCTGATGCTTGCGTTGTTCAGCGCCAGCCTGTTGCAAAAACAAACCTTGGTTGAGCGCTTGGCGCGATTGCAAGAACCAGAACTTCCAGACAGTGGCGTACGTTATACCCGTACGGTCACCAAAGTCTGGTGTGGCTTTTTTGTAGTTAACGGCGGTATCGCATTAGCAACATGCTTTATGCCTCTCGCCACGTGGACCTTATACAACGGGGTTAGTAAGCTATCTGTTGGCTGGCAGTTTATTTGCCGGTGAATGGATAGTGCGTCGCCATGTTCGTCATCAACAAGAAAAATAATACGTAATGGAAGCAGTAAGAATGAATATCCCCTCTCTCGCAGTCTTAATGAGTCAGCCACACACAGACACGCATGTTGTTGCGATTTCGGCTACAGAAACGTTAGATTGGGCACAATTTCGTACTGATGTCAGTGTACTCACTCAAACGCTGCAACACAGTGAACACCAACGGTGGGCTCTGTGTTTTGAGGATAGCTACTTCTTCGCCGTTGCGTTTTTGGCCGCCGCTCACGCAGGCCGTCATCTGATCTTACCCGGTAACCATCAACCTGCTGCCCTGGCCGAATTGGCACCACATTATGATGCCATCTTGCACGATGGTATTGTCAATATGGCCGATGATGCATGGCGGATTGTTTGGCATCAGGGCTGGGCCAGCGGACGGTTACTGGGCATGCGAATACTATCCAATCAACGACAAACTCAGATAGCTTTACGCCGCTCACCTTGTCGGAGGTACCATTGATCTTGTTCACATCAGGTTCAAATGGTACCCCGAAAGCCATTGAGAAAACGCTTGCGCTTTTGGATGCCGAATTAGCCCAGTTACAAGCAATCTGGGGGAGAACAACTAAGCAACGCAACCATCGCCAGCACCGTGTCACACCAACATATCTATGGCTTACTGTTCCGTATTCTGTGGCCACTGTGTGCTGGCCGTGCATTCGAGCGTCACGATTTGATTTATCCGGAACAAGTAATGACTCATGCCAATGTGGACACTGTTTTAATCAGCAGTCCGGCGTTATTGAAGCGCTTGGCTGAAGAGTCGCCAACACAACCTTTCCGTGCCATCTTTTCGTCAGGAGGTCCGTTATCACTGGCTGCAGCTCAACAAAGCCATATTTTATTTGAGCAACTCCCGTTTGAAGTATTTGGCAGCACTGAAACCGGAGGCATCGGTTATCGTCAACAAATCGTCGAAAACACACCTTGGCAGCTCTTCCCCGCGCTGTCCATGAAACTCAATGCCGAAGCTGCCTACGCGTACTGTCGCCGTTTATTGATACCGAGCAGTGGTACCAAACCAGCGACCAATGCAAGCATTTGAGCGAAAGTACTTTCATGCTGAAAGGCCGTGCTGATCGCATTGTTAAAATTGAAGAAAAACGTATTTCACTCACCGACGTTGAGCATCGTTTATGCCAATTACCATGGATTGAGGAAGCCGCTGTTTTGCCGTTGGAAGAAACCCAACGTCTAAGCCTGGCCGCGGTCATAACCTTGACACCAAGTGGCCACGAACGCATAACAGCGATGGGCAAAGGGAAGTTCTGGTTGATGTTACGCCAATCGTTACGTCGATGGATAGAACCTGTCGGTGTTCCCCGCCGTTATCGTACGGTTGATGAAATACCACTTAACAGCCAAGGAAAACGCTTGGTGCGCGATTTGGAGCAATTGTTTACAGACTGATAAGACATAACAAGTGGTGTGACTAAAGATACGAATCACTAGAACCTCGGAACTCGAACACGCTTGCTTCAATGACTGACTTTCACCACCAACACGAAGACCATAATGACAAAACGTAACCCAACCATCACAGCTCAACACTGCACTGCCTCTCAGGTCGAACTGACGCTGCACGTCGATGCTGACATTTTGGATTTCCAGGGACACTTTCCGCAACATCCCCCTTTTACCTGGTGTAACCCAAATTGATTGGGCCATATATTATGGCCACAAACTGCTGAATACCTACGCATTTTGCAGGGATGGAAGTGATTAAATTCCAAGAGCCGATCTTACCCGGCAGTAACATTGCTCTCACTCTGGAATGGTTTGCCGATAAGCAGAAACTGCATTTCGCTTATACCTCAGCCAAAGGAACACATTCCTCAGGTCGTATAAAACTGGATGCTAACGTATGAGTACGTTCCATCCTTGCTTCCTGATCCCATGCTATAACCATGGTACGACAGTACCTGACGTATTGGATGCGTTAGCCCCCGTATGATTTCCCGATCATCATCATCGATGATGGCAGTGAACCCGGGACACAATCCATCTTGCAGGCACAAACTACCCGTAAAAACGTTATGCTGGTAACGCTGGCCAAAAACCAAGGCAAAGGCGGTGCGGTCACGGCAGGTTTATACGAAGCGTTCAAACACAGTTTCAGTCATGCCATCCAAATTGACGCCGATGGGGCAGCACAATTTGGATGCCTTGCCAACGCTGATTACCGAATCGAAAACACATCTGACATCGTTAATTTCCGGTCAACCAGTATACGATGACACCGTGCCAAAAGCCCGTTTGTACGGCCGCTATGCGACCCACATCTGGGTATGGATTGAGACGCTCTCCTTTGCCATCAAAGACAGTATGTGTGGCTTTCGCTCCTACCCAATCGGCCCTTCGATAAAAGTGCTGGAACGTAGCAACGTCGGTAAACGTATGGATTTCGATACCGAAATTATGGTACGCATGTATTGGGACGGTTGTGATGTTCGTTTCATCGATACCAAGGTGATTTACCCGGAAGGCGGCATTTCACATTTCGATGCACTGTGGGACAACATCAAGATCAGTACCATGCATACCCGGCTCTTTTTTGGCATGCTGCCACGCATTCCGAGACTGCTTAGGCGTCAACATACCCAGCAGCAACATTGGTCATCCCATGCCGAGCGTGGCACCATCATGGGTATCAAAGCCTTGCTCACTATTTATTCGCTGTTGGGGCGTCGCGCGTTTAATCTGATTCTGAAAGGTGTGATGGCCTATTATTATTTCACAGGTAAATCTGCCCGCCGCGCCTCTGAAAGCTATTTATCACGCCTGCAAGCTCATGCCATTGAACGTAATCAGGTATTACCGCCTAAGCTCACCAGCTACAACCATTTGCTATCATTCGGTCATACCATGCTTGATAAACTGGCGGCATGGCGCGGCGATTTCTCAGCCGAGAATTTAACGGTTCATGGGCTCGAGCATTTTGATCACATTGTGGAGCAACAGCGCGGGGGTGGTCATTTTAGGATCGCACCTGGGGAATCTAGAGCTTTGTCGTGCACTGAGTCGACGTCATACGCATATCAAAATCAACGCGTTGGTCTTTACCGAACACGCTGAACGCTTCAATGCCGTCATGAAGGCCGTTAACCCGAAATCCGACCTGAACCTAATCCAAGTCAATGAGTTGGGGCCAGATACTGCGATTTTATTGCAACAAAAAATCGAACAGGGCGAATGGATTGTCATTGTCGGCGATCGTACCTCTGTTACCAAAGAACAACGTGTGGTGTGGGCAGATTTTCTCGGAAAACCCGCCCCCTTTCCACAAGGTCCATTCATGTTAGCCACAGTGTTAAAAGCACCGGTTTACTTGATGTTTGGGCTACGAGACGACACACAAACGTCACCGCACTTTGATGTGTATTTCGAACCCTTTAGTGAACAAATCAAACTGCCCAGAGGGCAACGCGAAGAAGCACTCACCCAAGTTGTTAGCCAGTACGCCAACCGTCTAGAACATTACACGATGAAGGCGCCTCTGCAATGGTACAACTTCTTTAATTTCTGGCAGTTAAGTGGAAATAATGATGAAAAATAACACCCAGCAACCCGTCACTTTTGGTGCAGAGCGCCTCACGATCGAAGACGTAATGGCCATTGCCAACGGCACACCAGCCGCCATGAACAACGCGCCAGAATACACCGCCAAGATCGACCGTGGTGTGGCATTCCTAGAGCGCCTGCTGAAAGAAGAAGGGGTGATTTACGGCGTCACAACCGGCTATGGCGACTCCTGTACGGTGGCGATTCCGCCAAACCTAGTCGATGAGCTGCCGTTACACCTGACCCGCTTTCACGGTTGTGGTTTGGGGTGAGAACCTCGACCACCAGCAAGCCCGAGCTGTACTGGCAACACGTTTGTGTTCCTTGTCGCAAGGTGTCTCGGGAGTCAGTCATGACTTGCTGAATCAACTGGTAACTCTGATCAACCACGACATTTCACCACGTATTCCACAAGAAGGGTCAGTAGGTGCAAGTGGTGATTTAACCCCATTATCCTACGTCGCAGCGGCCTTAATTGGCGAGCGTGAAGTGACCTACAAAGGTGAGATTCGCCCAACTGCCGAGGTCTTTGAAGAATTGGGGATAACCCCCCCAATCAAACTCAAACCAAAAGAAGGCCTGGCGTTAATGAACGGCACTTCGGTGATGACAGCATTGGCTTGTATTGCATACAAACGAGCAGAATACCTGGCACAGCTGGCCACACGTATAACCGCGATGGTATCCGTCGGCATGCACGGTAATGATTTCCATTTTGACGAGGCATTATTCGCGGTGAAACCACACCTAGGTCAACAGCAGATTGCCAGCTGGTTACGTTCTGACCTGCAAGCAGATCGCCCGCCTCGCAACAGTGACCGTCTGCAAGATCGCTACTCGTTACGTTGTGCCCCCTCATGTAATTGGCGTGCTGCAAGATAGCTTGCCTTGGCTTCGTCAGATGATCGAAAATGAGCTTAACAGCGCCAACGATAATCCAATCATCGACGGCGATAACGAGCGTGTCCTGCACGGTGGTCACTTCTATGGTGGTCACATTGCAATGGCTATGGATACCTTGAAAACCGCCGTGGCCAACATTGCAGACCTGTTGGATCGCCAAATGGCCCAGTTAATGGACTACAAGTTTAATAATGGTTTACCGTTTAACTTAACCGGCGCCGAAGGGGGGATCGTAAGCCGATTAACCATGGCTTCAAAGCGGTGCAAATTGGTGTATCAGCCTGGACAGCGGAAGCGCTGAAAAATACCATGCCTGCCAGCGTGTTCTCTCGCTCGACCGAATGTCATAACCAAGACAAAGTCAGTATGGGGCACCATAGCTTCACGCGATTGCTTACGTGTATTGCAATTGACCGAACAAGTAACGGCAGCCTCATTATTAGCGGCCACTCAAGCTCTAGAGATCCGTAAACGCCATAACGAGTTGGATGCCAGTCACTTCAGTCCGGCATTGAGAACCATGACAGATGCAGTACTCAGCGACTTTAGCCCAGTGATAGAAGATCGTCCGCTAGAAGGGGATCTACGTAACTTCGTTGAGAAGATTCAACAGCAGCATTGGGCGCTGTACTGATTCAATTACAATCCAAACTCATGAGTCGATCCTGTTTACGGCGCCTAAAGCGATGCAGGATCGCAATTTATATCCAAGGTAGATCGATTAATGACCGAACAATCTCGACCATTACGTACCGAGGTCGCCATGGTGACCTCGTTTCAAGATGCCGATCCTATGGGTGTGGTGTATCACGGTAACTACTTCCGCTTCTTTGAAGAAGCACGTCGTATCTTGATGGAAAAATCGACTACAGTTACCACGCCATGATGGCATCAGGCTACATGTGGCCGATCATTGATACCCGCGTGAAATACGTCAAACCAATCCCGTACAACCATGCGATTCGCATTTCCGCGACCTTAACAGAATGGGAAAACCGACTTCGTGTAGATTACGTGATTTATGATGCGAAAACCGAGCAGCGTATGACCAAAGCCCACACCATGCAGGTGGCTGTTGGGATTGAAGACCAAGAAATGTGTTTTGTTTCGCCGAAAGTATTCACCGACAAAGTGGAGGCATGGCATGCAGGTAACGCCTAACACGACAGAACAAGTAACTACGTCAACATTAAAACCAGTGAAAAAACGTCGCTTAATCAATACATTCAACGCTGCCGTAACTTTTTGTTGCATACTTGGCTTCGGCGGTTTGACTACAACCGCACAGGCTATTACGCTGCCGGAATTACAACAGACATTGTCATCACAACCATTGGTTCGTGGCGATTTCGCGCAAACCCGCAAGATGGAAATGTTCGATGCGCCATTAACCTCACAAGGTCACTTTCTGTTAGCTGAGCAACACGGATTATTATGGCAACAAGCGACGCCGTTCCCGGTATCACTGGTGCTGACCAAAGACAAATTGAGTCAGCAGTTCGGCGATCAGGCTGCACAAGTGATGTCAGCCAGTGACAATCCAATGGTGTTCTATTTCAGCCATATCTTCCTGTCACTTTTCAAGGGCGATACCCGCCAATTGACCGAGCAGTTTAACCTCACCTTGAGTGACAAATCGGACGGTCGTTGGCAACTGCTGTTAACGCCGAAAGCAGCACCGTTGAATGCCGTCTTCAAAGCCATCGCTCTTGACGGTAAAACCTTCATTGATCACCTGATCCTGACCGAAGTGCGTGGAGACCAAACCACCATCACGTTCAGTAATCAGCGTACCACTCCCTCCGATCTGACGGCAGAAGAACAACGTGCTTTCCAATTCTAAACTGGGCCTTATGTGGCTGTGTACCATGCTGATGCTGGCGGGCATCTTGGGTTACCAACTGACCGCCAACGAACAGCTGCCGATCGAAACTAATATATTGGCTTTGCTGCCGGAAAACCGCCAAGACCCTATAGCTCAAGAAGCCTTTGATCATGTTGCCAATAGCATGAGCAACAAGGTCATCTTCTTGATCGGTGCACCAGCATCTGCTGATCAAAACAAGTACGATGATAAAGAGGGGAAAGGTAAGCCAGCACTGACGCTCGCCGCTCAACAATTTACCCAATCCTTAAACACGCTAGGCATGTTCAGCGAGGTCACCGGCCCTATTAGCCAAAGTGCCCAGCAAGCATGGGGGGGCGAGCTGTATTTCCCGAAACGCCACCAGCTGCTGACCGCTGAACAACAAATCCGATTACGTGACGCGCCTGCACAGCAGGTTCAGCAGGTGGTTCAAGCTGTCTACAACCCTTTCTCAGGCGTCACGGGGGGGACTGAATTGGCCAATGATCCTTTCCTACTGTTCCGTGACTTTTTATCGCAGTTAACCCGCCAAGCAGGTAGTTTCACCCTGAAGGACGGCTTTTTAACCACGGAATATCAAGGCAAGACCTACGCATTGATCACGGCCGAGTTGAATGATTCCGCCTACAGTTTTACGTTACAAAAACAGCTGCCTGCATTGACCGAACTAGAGCGCCAACTCGCAAGCCAGTACGACGTTGAAGTACTTCATACCGGCGTCATTTTCTATGCGGCATATGGGGACCGACAGTGCAAAAAGTGAAATCAGTACCATCGGGCTAGGCTCTCTTGTCGGCATCATTGTACTGTTACTAGCGGTATACCGCAGCCCATTGCCTCTTGCCCTGGCACTGCTCTCGATTGGTTGCGGCCTATTGGCTGCTTTTGTGTTTACCATCACCCTCTTTGGCAAAGTACATCTATTCAGTTTGGTGTTTGGTGCCAGCTTGATCGGCGTCTCAATTGACTACGCGTTCCATTACCTGACCGATCGATTATCCGCTGGTAAATCCTGGGATGCTTGTGCCGGGCTCAAGCACATTTTTACCGCCATCACGCTGGGGTTGATCACCAGTTTAATCGGCTATTTAGGAATGTTGATTGCGCCGTTTCCAGGCTTGCAGCAATTGTCGCTATTTTCAGCCATCGGTCTCTCTGCCGCTTACGGTACCGTGGTGTGTTGGTACCCGATTTTAGCGAAAGTACCGAGCAAGCCGCGCGTGCTGCCATTACGTCAGCCGATGACACAATGGCTCGCGATCTGGCAGCACCGTGGCGTACGTTTCACCTTTCCAACTGTGCTTGTGTTGGCTTCAGCCACTGGGTTGTATCACGCCCAGTACAACGATGATATTCGTCAGCTTCAAGCATTACCGACACAGTTGAAACAACAAGAAGACACGATCAAAACCATTACAGGTGTCAGCAGCAGCCAGCAAATGTTGCTGGTAACAGCAGGCGATGAGCAGACGTTGTTAAGCCAGTTGCAACGCGTCAGCCAACAGCTCGACATATACCGCGAGCAAGGTGTGCTCGATGGCTTTCAAAGCTTAAGCCAATACTTACCGCCTGCGGATGTGCAAGCCGCCAACTTCACAGTAGTAAAAAGCCTCTATCAACAGCAAGGCGCGGAATTAAGTCAGCGTTTACAACTATCCACGCCTGTCCATTGGGAAGCAACCTTCAGTCCGCTGACACCGGATGTATTCTTGGCCTCGCCCGCCTCCAGGCACTTACGTTTTCTGTGGCTCGGACAGCTACACGGCACACAAGCGGCGATCGTAATGTTGAATGGCGTGTCACAACCCGGCGTGCTGAAAATGTTCGCGACTCGTGATGCCAACCTGAGTTACTTGGACAAAGCAGATGAAGTATCTGCTCTATTTGGCGAATACCGTATACGCGTCACTGAATTGCTGATTGCAGCAACCTTGGCAATTGGCGCATTATTGGCATGGCGTTACGGTTTCAAGAAAAGTCTGTTGCTAATTCTGCCACCGGTGATCGCCGGTTGTGCAGGGATTGCCGTGACCACGTTAACCGGCGTGCCATTGAACTTGTTTAACTTGCTCGCCTTAGTTTTGATTTTGGGCATCGGCATAGATTACACGTTATTCTTTGCGGAGCAGAGTCACAGCGATACATCGGCGAATGAAACGATCAACGCCGACCATGCACAGAGCACCTTGTTAGCCATCAGTTTATCGGCTGCAACAACCTTATTGTCGTTTGGTTTACTGGCCCTGAGTGATACCCAAGCGATCCACAGTTTTGGCATTACTGTTCTAATCGGTATTTTGGTGGCCTGGTTATTGGCACCACTTTCTATGTCGATATCGCGAACCCGCAAAAACACACAGCCACAAACAGCATCACATGCGACCGCATCGATTCAGCAAGAGGAACAGGCATGAGTCATAGCTTTACCCAACACCGCACCATGTGGTGGTCAATGAAAGCGGCCCTGCTCGGGGGGGCCAGTTTGCTCACCATCGCAGGCTGCAGTTTGACTCCCGTGCAACAAGCCAATCAGGTCAGTATTGCGCCCAATACTTTTGTTACCTTGCCCACACCAGCGGATTTAGGCCAGACGCTATCAGCCAGCCAGCTGATTACTGCGCAATGGCCTGCATCACCTGAAAAAGAGGCAAAGGACAGCGCGGATAAGCACGGCAGTCAACCGCAAAACCAGCAACAATTGCCGGTACAGCTGCAAGTCGACAGTGGCAAGGTTGCACTTGCCGGATTCTCGTCGTGGGGATCGCGCATTCTCAGCCTGACTTATGAAAACAATGCTATTGAAGCCAGCGTACTACCGGGGTTGGGGTGACACTTTGCCCAAGCCCGAACAAGTGCTATTTAATTTGATGATCACCTTGTGGCCATTGGATGCCTGGCACGGCCCGCTGTCACAGGTAGGATGGCAACTAGTTGAGACCCAGCAACACCGTCAGCTAATTGATAATCACGGTACGGTTGTCGCCGACATCCGATATCAGGCAGCCGATCGTTTAACCGGAGATATTGTCTTTATTAACCATCAACTTGGTTACACCATCATCATCAAGACATTGCAGTACTCACACACCAGATAGTTGGAAAACCGACTGATCTCGTGCCCAAGTAAAACCTTAAACCACGCGTTTTATCGCGATAATGATAACAATGACCAACAACCAGACTGACACAACACGCCAAGCGTTATCCGCCTCACCCATTTATATCCACGGGTGCGGATTTCACTCGGCGTTAGGAAAGTGTCATAACGACATTCATACCCATTTACAGCAAGGCAAATCACCCGACATGGTGCCGGTTTCAGGCTACCTGAATGACGGGAAGGATACCGTGATCGGTAAGGTCGCGGCTAAACTGCCCCCCCAATAGCGGCACGCTACCAGCACCAAGATACCTCAAACAATCGGTTGGCATTATCTGCCTTGCTTGATATTGCACCACATATAGAACATGCCGTTAAACAATATGGTGCAGACCGTATAGCTGTGATTGTGGGTACCAGCACCTCCGGTATTTCGGATGGTGAACGCGCGTTACTCGCCAATGAGCGGGACGGGCACTTCCCAGATGACTACCATTATTATCAGCAAGAAATTGGCAATACCGCGGAGTTCATTGCCGACTATTTTTCGTTGACGGGCCCAACCTACACACTATCGACGGCCTGTTCATCCAGTGGTCGTGTTTTTCTATCGGCTAAACGTTTATTGAAGGCCGGTATCGTCGATGCAGTGATCGTTGGTGGCGTCGATACTCTTTGCAAATTGACATTAAACGGTTTCCACTGTTTAGACGCACTCTCGCAGACAATGTGTAACCCTTTTAGCCAAAACCGGAATGGCATCAATATCGGTGAAGCCGCAGCCTTTATGTTGCTGTCTTTGTCTCCACAAGACAAAAGAGAAGTATCCACGCCTACTCATGCTCCGGCCCACCCGCCTATCGCTTTGTTGGGTGGGGGTGATAGCTCAGACGCCCACCATATCTCAGCACCACACCCGGAAGGGATTGGTGCTGAAGCTGCAATGCGCAAAGCGTTAGACGATGCGGGTCTCACACCTGATGACATTGGCTACGTCAATGCCCATGCACCGCAACTCAATTGAACGATGCCATGGAAGCAAAAGCCATTCATCGAGTATTCGGTAGCCAAACCCCGGTGAGCTCGACCAAGCCGTTTACTGGCCACACCTTGGGGGCAGCAAGTGCGGTAGAAGCCGCGATTTGCTGGCACATACTGCATTATGGTATTGATCTACCCATGCAGGTCAATGACGGTCACATTGCCGAAGATTTGGCGCCGATCAATTTGGTGACGCCACATCAAACACTGACCAAGTCAGCGATATTAAGTAATTCCTTTGCCTTTGGTGGCAACAACATTAGTCTGATTTTTGGATATGCACATGACTAAGATTCCACACCTTCATCAATTACTTCCCCCCCACGACACACCCATGGTACTGGTCGATGAACTGATCGACGTTGGAGAAGAACATATCCACTGCCAAGTCACCGTTCGCGAAGACTGTATTTTTTTCAATGCGCATTCCCGTGCAATTCCTGGGTATGTCGGCATTGAATTTATGGCCCAATCCGTAGCCGGATGGTCGGGGTACCATTCATGGTTGCAAGGCCAGCCGTCTCCGATCGGTTTTTTATTGGGTTGCCGTCGCTACCAAGCAGAATGCAGTGCTTTTTCTGAAGGCGATACCCTCGACATTTTTGCCGAGCGCCTGATGGAAAGTAATGGCATGGCCGTGTTTAGCTGTCGTATTGAACATCAAGGACAGCTGCTCGCCACCAGCCAATTGAATGCATTTGTACCATCACAAGAAAAATTAGATCAAATGATTGGTCATTCTCAAGATAATAGGACTACTTCATGATACGACACGTATTAGTGACAGGCGCAAGCAAAGGCATTGGACGTGCGATTGCCATTCAGCTTGCAAAAGATGGATTTACCATTGCGGTTCACTACATGAGTGACAAAGCCGGTGCTGAGGCTACCTTAGCCGAGATTGAACGCGTGGGCGGTACCGCTCGCGTACTTCAGTTTGATATCAGTGACCGTGCCCAGTGTCGCGACCAATTGGAAACCGATATTGCCGAACATGGTGCGTATTATGGTGTAGTCAGCAATGCAGGCATCACCCGTGACACCGCCTTTCCTGCCATGACAGAAGCTGAGTGGGACGGCGTAATCCACACCAACCTAGATAGTTTTTATAATGTACTGCACCCGTGTGTAATGCCAATGGTGCGAAAACGCAAAGGCGGTCGTATTGTGACCTTAGCATCGGTATCTGGCATCACCGGTAACCGTGGCCAAACCAACTACAGTGCGGCGAAAGCCGGTGTGATTGGTGCCACCAAATCATTAGCCTTAGAGCTGGCCAAAAGGAAGATCACCGTGAACTGCGTGGCCCCCCCGGGCCTGATTGATACCGGCATGGTCGATGAACATGTCAAAGAGCATGCCTTGCCGCAAGTACCACTTCGCCGCATGGGGTGAGCCAGAAGAAGTGGCCGGACTTGTCAGCTACTTGATGTCCGACATAGCATCATATGTAACTCGCCAAGTAATTTCAGTGAATGGAGGCCTAGTATGAGCCATCGTGTCGTTATCACTGGTATGTCAGGAGTTACCACTTTCGGTAATGACTGGCAAACCGTCGAGCCAAAATTACGTGCCTGCGAAAATGCGACCATTTACATGGCTGATTACGAGCAATACGACGGCTTGAACACCAAGCTGGCTGCACCGATCGAAAACTTCACGCTACCGAAGCATTACACCCGTAAGAAGATCCGTTCGATGGGACGCGTATCGAAACTCTCGACATTCGCGACTGAAAATGCCCTGCTACAAAGTGGCCTGATCGATCATGAGGTACTCACCAACGGCCAAACAGGTATCGCATACGGTTCTTCAACTGGCAGTACCCCAGCCGTTGGCGCATTTGGTGTGATGTTGAACGAAAAAAGCACTCGAGCTATTACGGCAACCACCTATGTACAAATGATGCCGCACACCGCAGCCGTGAACGTCGGGCTGTTCTTTGGTCTACGGGGGGGTCGGGGTGATTCCAACCAGCAGTGCCTGTACATCAGGCAGCCAAGCAATCGGTTATGCCTATGAAGCAATCAAACACGGCTACCAAACCGTAATGGTCGCGGGTGGGGGGGCAGAAGAGCTGTGCCCTACTGAGTCAGCTGTTTTCGATACTTTATTTGCAACAAGCCTGAAAAACGACGCCCCCGAAATCGACCCCCTCGTCCATACGACACTGATCGTGATGGCTTGGTGATTGGCGAAGGTGCTGGTACCTTGGTTTTGGAAGAATATGAGCATGCCGTCGCACGTGGCGCCACAATTCACGCAGAATTGGTCGGCTTTGCCAGTAACTGCGATGCGGCCCATGTGACACAACCGCAAACGGAAACCATGCAATTATGTATGGAGATGGCGTTAAAAGACGCAAACTTATCACCTGATGCTATTGATTATATTTCTGCACATGGAACAGCGACAGAAAAAGGTGATATTGCGGAAAGTAACGCTACCGCGAACATCTTTGGTGATAACGCCCCTATTAGTTCACTCAAGAGCTACTTCGGTCATACATTGGGGGCATGT
>LLEM01000165.1_pt1 | contig 13377 bp, 17 predicted proteins | sample 595841 | NCBI WGS metagenome assembly LLEM01 (sample SAMN02919313, study PRJNA255460) | bioreactor metagenome | biome: chemostat; feature: culture 2012_10.2; material: sediment; isolation source: day64 10degC chemostat 2012 inoculated with Wadden Sea sediment taken from... | place: Germany: Bremen ...
ATGTACGACTCGTACCGAAGTTTATATGAGGAGGCCATCGGTGGCAGGCATTGGCTTTGAACTAAGAAAGATACTCAAAAAAAACTCGTTACTGTCGATGCTCGAAGCTTATGGATTGGCAGGGCTGATCAGCTCTGGTCCTTGGGTCATCTCCATCCTCGCATTGCTGGCCATCGGTATGATCAGCATCGGAATTGTTTTCCCGACTTATGTCATTGTTCAATTCTTGGTCATAGTGACCTACCTAATGGCTGGTTCTCTGATCATTAGCGGTCTGTTTCAGTTATTACTCACCCGGTTTATCTCTGATCTTCTCTTTGGCGGCGAGGAACATCGAATTGTACCGAACCTGCTCGGATCGATGTTGGTTACCAGCTTATAGCTGCTGGTGTTGGCGGCCCTATCATGGCCCTATCAACAGGAATAGAGCCGGCAGTGAAATTGACGATTTTCACTTGTCTTGTCTTGCTCTGTAACCAGTGGCTAATCATCATATTCCTCAGCGGAATGAAAGAATACTATCGTATTTTTTTCACCATGATGCTTAGCTATGGGCTAATGATTGTTTTAAGCATCACATTACCGCCATTTGGTTTGTTGGGGCTGGTGCTGATTTTTTGTGGTTGCCAGGCGCTATTAACGTTTGCTTTTCTCTATCACGTTATACGTGACTTTCCGGCCAAGCAGCTCATCGCTTTTGAATTCCTGAACCCGAAGAAAGCGTTCTATTCATTGCTCGTTTGTGGTTTTTTATACAATCTCGGCGTGTGGTTGGATAAATTCGTATTCTGGTTCAGAGAAGAAACATCACACCAAGTGGTCGCTCTTTTCCGGGCATCCTATATCTACGACTTGCCCATCTTTGTTGCTTACCTAGCGATTATTCCCGGCATGGCGGTGTTTATGCTTCGTATGGAAACCGACTTTGCAGATGCGTGCCTCAAGTTCTATGATGCCGTGCGAGAAGGGGCTACGCTGAAGTCAATCTACCTGCTCAAGGATAAAATGGTCCTTGCCTGCCAACAAAGCATCTATGAAATATTCAAGGTTCAGGGGGGGATGACGCTCGCACTACTGCTACTATGGGCCGAAGATATACTGGTTGCATTAAATATCGACCTTGCTACTTGCACCTTCTGTATGTCGACCTCATCGGTGTCAGCCTTCAGGTGCTGGTAATGTCGATACTCAATGTGATGTTCTATCTCGATAAGCGCTACTCAGCATTGGTACTGACCGCATTGATGGCTGCTGGTAACTTTGTTCTTGCCCACTTAAGCATCGATTTAGGGCCCGTTTATTACGGTTACGGCTTTGCTATTACCATGCTCGTGACAACCATTATTGGCCTAATTATGATCGACAGACAATTTGATGATTTGGAATATCAGACCTTCATGCTACAGCGTTCTTGATTGAGAATTCGAGCCTCTACGATCAGAGCTCATTTTCAGAAACAGTTTGGCTCCTTATTAGGGAGCCAAACTGTAATTATCAACTGATGGTTCTTCTCGGTTTCAATAAGATCAGGCTTCACCTAAATCTTGCCTCAAGGATAATCAATTTTTTGTTCAGTGGTCGAGGCTTTCATGAAGCCACCCATTTTATCGACCAAATCGATCGGCATCGGAAATACTATCGTTGTCGTGCGATCGTTAGAGATTTCTGTCAGCGTCTGCATATAGCGCAACTGGACAGCATTTGGCGCCTCGTTCAACACATGCGCAGCTTCTGTAAGCTTTTTTGATGCTTCGAGCTCACCGATCGCATGAATAACTTTCGCCCGGCGAGATCGCTCGGCCTCGGCTTGTCTTGCCAACGCCCGAACCATACTTTCATCTAAATCAACATGCTTAATTTCAACATTGGCAATTTTGATCCCCCCAATTATCTGTATGCTGATCAAGGATCGCTTGAAGGTCTTTATTTAGCTCATCTCTGGCAGACAGTAACTCATCAAGTTCATGCTGGCCTAGTACAGAACGGAGGGTTGTTTGCGACAGCTGACTCGTCGCTTCAAGGTAGTTTTCAACATTGTTGATAGCCATCTTGGGTTCGACGACTCGAAAGTAGACAACAGCATTTACCTTCACCGACACATTATCTTTGGTGATCAAATCCTGTGTCGGTACATCCAAAACAATAGTACGCAAATCAACCCGTACCATTTGTTGGATGATCGGTACAATAATGATAAGACCAGGACCTTTTACTTCATAAAATCGACCCAATAAGAATACGACGGCACGTTCATACTCACGTAATATTTTGAACATGCTGATGATCAATACCACCACCAGCACGATTATCGTCGCAAACGTATAAGTAATCATATGTTATTCCTTATTACTTGTAGGATCACAGTAGCCGTCTTCTACATCAAGATATAAACCCGAGATCCTTCTCACTGTCACGCTTTGTCCTTTTACCAGTGCTCGGTCACATTTTGCCTGCCAAATTTCCCCCCCATCGACCAACACTCGCCCATCACCGGGAAATCCGCTGACAACCGTCGCGCTTTGACCCAGCAATACTTCGATGCCCGTCGTCACAGGCTTGCGCCGTGTCTTAAGCAGCAAGGTAAGGATCACAAAGGTAAAGAGTGCGGATACGACCGTGAGACCGACAATGAGCGGAATAGCAATTTGATAACCGGGGAGTCTCTGTATCCATCAACATGATCGACCCCCAGAACAAAAGAGACAATACCGCCCAGCCCTAGTATGCCAAAACTCGGACTAAATGCTTCTGCGACCATGAGAGCTATCCCCAGTAGTAATAGCCCTAGCCCGGCATAACTCACAGGCAGCATTTGTAGGGAATACATTGCCAACAACAAACAAATACCGCCAAGTACACCTGGTAAGCCGACACCCGGGTTATAAAACTCGAGCAAAAGGCCGTAAATGCCAATTAGCATCAAAATATAGGCGACATTCGGATTGGTAATAACAGACAGTAGTTTGAAGCGCCAGTCTTGCTCACGCTCGACGAAAGCAACATTTGCCAACTCTATTTCTTTCTCAAGCCCGTTAATGGTGATGGTACGCCCATTCGACTGAGTCATCAGGCTATCTAAATCTGCGGCAATAAAATCTATAACATTCTCTTTCAGAGCACTTTCGGCATCCAAACTGGCTGCTTCTGTTACCGCTTTCGCTGCCCATTTTTCATTTCGACCATGAAGCTTAGCCAACCCTTGAATATAAGCTGTTGCATCATTGATGACTTTTTTCTCCATGGCTGTTTTAGCCCTAACACGTTCATTTTCAGGCTTGGCTTCATCTGTTTCCTCACCTGTTGCCTCACCTGCATTTTCGCCTTGGTCCTCCTTTTCCTGCTTGGCGGCAAAAGGATTACTGCCTTCATCCTGATCTTTCCCGCCAGGAGCGGTTAAAGATACCGGTGTCGCAGCCCCCAAGTTAGTACCGGGAGCCATAGCAGCAACGTGGCTGGCTAGCAGAATGTAAGTACCAGCACTAGCGGCTCTCGCCCCCTGATGGACCCACCCAGGTAGCCACCGGGATAGAAGATGTCGTTACCGCGCGGATAATATCTCGCATCGATGTGTCCAACCCGCCAGGAGTATCCATTTTCAACACAATAAACGATGCCTGCCCCTCTCTGGCATCTTCAATTTCCCCGAGCCACATAATCACTGGTCGCCGGGCCAATTCCACCTCTAATCTCTATCACCCCACACATCGTCGGCTGAAACTGAAAACGCTGTCATTAGCAAAGCAAACACCAGCGCACAATAAGAGAAAAGCCTCATCTAACTTCCTCCCCCCCAAGAAAAATAGCGACTTACTCAATGCGCCGACTACTTTTCGAGTTGCCATTAACTGCTATAAGCATAGTCCAACGCATTAAGCACACTGTTTCTATGGCTTCTAACATTCAAAAATAAGACACCCCCATTAAGGAAAAATGACACTTATACTTAGGCTAGTTAGGGCAGCTGAGCAGCCATGATGATAAAAATAAAACCATCAAAACGCCTATTCCTTCTGTTACTACCAGTACTTTTACTCTGTCAAAGTGCCTCTGCTGTTACGACAGTGAAGCCAACGATTCAGGTTGGCAGCTATCACTGCCCTCCCTTTGTCATAAAGCACGACGACGGTACCTATTCAGGATTAAGCATTCTGCTATGGGAGAGAATTGCCGAACAACTAGGGTTCCAGTACGAGATCAAGGATTTGAGCCTAAAAGAACTACTACAGGCCGTCTCAACACAAGAAATCAATATCGGGATTTCGTGCTTATCGATTACTTCTGAGCGTGAGCTGATCTTGGATTTTTCCCATTCATTCTATGAGACTCATCTCGCCATCGCAGTGAAAAAACAAGGCTATCTGGCATCGGTGACAAATATTGTGACCAACAAACATTTATTAACTGTACTTGGATTTATCTTTGCTGCTGCCGCTTTTGTAGGTGCCGTCTATTATCTGCTTGAGCACAAAGTAAACGAGAAGCTGTATTCGAAGTCTTCACGCAGAGTACGGCTCATAGAAGGTTTCATCCTTGGTTTGCTTTTTATTACCAAAGGTCCTTTTAATTATTTTGAGTTTAAAACCCTAACCGGCAGAGTTATCACTGTTATTCTGGCCATTGCTACAACATTATTTATTGCCAGTGTGACTGCCGTGCTGGCAAGTACATTCACCCTCGGACTATTAAGTTCCGATATCAAAGGCCCCCCCAATGATCTCGCCAATATTCCGGTTGGGGGGGCCAAAGAAGCATCGACCTCATCTGAATTTCTGACCAACCACAGTATCGTTCACCGAACATACCGCGATATTAACCATTTACTTCAAGCACTTGAGACTCATGAAGTAGAGGCGATTGTTGCTGATGATGCCGTATTAAAGTACCTGATAAAAAAATCAAAGGAAAAAGGCGAGTATGAAGATCTCATTGTACTGCCTTATCAATTCGAGAAGCAGAACTACGGCTTTGCTATTGAAGACAAAAGCCAATATGCGGAACAACTGAATCGTGCCCTGCTCAAAGTCCGAAAAAGCCCGGAATGGCGACAGGCGTTACACGAATATTTCGCTGAAAAATAAAAAGGCGACCGCAAGGTCGCCTACATTTTTCTGTCCTAAAGCAAACTATCGCCACTTAAGCAAACGGCCCCAATTGCGAAGGATGGTATGACCAACAATGATCGAATATAGTCATCAGTTCGGGGATTACCATACTTTGACAGGTTCACAGCATGAAAACGGTTTTTATGCGCTTTCAGCTTGTTGATCCGCTTCATCATTGCGTCCGGCTGGGGATGGCGCAATAAAGTCCGACAACACAACCAGATCCGCATTCTTATATTTTTCACCGTTCATGAGATCAATCGACTTATCAAGTACCGGCCCTAAATCTGTACCACCATGGAAAGAATAAGACAGGAAATTCAGCACTTCGCTCAAGCCATCTTGCTTTGTCAGCTCGTAAGTGATCTGCTGCGTCGAGAACATGATGACGTAGCAATCGCGATCTTCTGCCAGAGCAATTTGCATCAGACCATAAGCCAGAGCCTTGGCACATTGCTCTGGGAAACCATTCATTGATCCTGATGCATCTATACAGACGATAAACGGCCCTTTGTCTTGTTCTACCTGTTTAGTCTGGCGCTTGTATGCTTTAACTCTTCTTAGCTTACGCTGTGCACCTTGTACACGGTAGTTCATCAGGCGTTTATCGACCAAATGCTTGTAGAACACGACCTCAAGCTCAGGATAGGCCAAAAACATCGCCTCGTTGGGCAAGAGTCTGGACAAATCATCACTTTCATGGACGCCAACGATGTCATCTGTGACACTGTCACTACGCTCTTCAACCATCTTGAGATCTTCAGCTCGAACACGCTCTTTGTTCGGATCATCAATTTCATTGGCCATCCGCCCAAGCTTTTCGGCAATTTCCTGCAATCCGTTATTTTTCTTCAAAAAGCTGGCAATCGACTTCATGCTGTCTACATCACCACGCGTCAGCTTGGCCTTAGCCATATCCCACAAGCGACCCGCCTTCTTTTCATCGCCCGCCTCAGTCACTTCCTGCATCTGCTGCATGGTTTCAATGCGCTGATACAAATCAGCCAAAAGCTTTTCTTTATGCTGTTCCAGTTCTGTTTGCTGCGCCTCTGTCAGTGACTTTGACAACGCTTGGTACCACTGGTTACAGAAATAGCTCTGAAACATTGGGTTATGCTTTTGATGTTCTCTATCGAGCAGGCTCTTGGCCTTGAAGTAAAACGATGAATGGCCTTCCAGCTTTTTGACAATGGACTCAGCATGCTCAGCAAAATATTCAGGCTCCCACTGACTCGCTTCCTGATAGAACTCAATTTCTCGCTGAAACCGTGTTTCGACACTGACTTTGGTGACACGCTGCTGAACCTGACCACGCCACTTCATGATCTGGTTTTTCATTGCCGATTTAATACCGGGGTTTGACTCAGCCGCAACCATTAACTGCGGCCGCATCATTAGCTCATGGACTGCATTGTCGATAATGCCAGATTCAGCGAGCATCATTGCTATGTTTACACTTTCAGTTACTGGCATAATCACTCTCCGTCTTAGGCAAAGTATTCAGACATGTGAGAAATTCGAAACACACTTTTCTCTATCACGATCTTTAGCTCAGTGACGGAGTCTGAAGCTGTTGAGATACTCTGCTCAATCAAAGTCGGAAGTTCGGCATCGATAAAGTTATGTGGAAGTGCACCATGGAAGCTACTACGAGATATTTTCAGGTTATGCTCAGCATCTGATATTTTGCCGGATGCTTTTTCAGCTTCAATTTTCCACAACTGTTGTTGGGCATCAGACATGCCGTTGCCGCCAGCCACTCCAACTAGCACGGAGCGGTTTGCGATATCTTTGATGACCAAACGCTGCTGGGCATCAACTTCAAACTGCAGACGACAAAGGTGGGTATTTTTGTTTACAAAGCCGTAAATATCACACTGGCCAGTTTTGATTTTCTTTTCAAACTCATCACCATCAACATAAACCCAGCGGCTGTCCCCCGCTTTCTTGTTCAGATACAGACGGATTTTGTTGCAGCATGACCAGCTTGATCATACGTGGATTATGGTTCACGTTATAACGTCGAGCTGTGGTGAAATCGTATTTGAACCATTCTTTTCGCATCATGGTTTCGCGAGAAAAGTTAATACACAACTCAGACGCTATTTCATTATGGACATCATCGATAATGATCTGCGCATCGTTGGCACTTTCTTGGGCCGAGCCTTGGTTAAAGGCTTTCTGGGTTGCAAATTCTTGGATAATTGAACGCACCACATTACGCGACTCCGGACTGTGCCATAAACAGTCTTGCAACAAGAGCAAATCGAGAGGATTGATAGCATCACGTCCATTATAAAAGGCACTGGCTTTCAACAGTCGAACTGACTTTTTCCAACGACGATCCGAGATATAGAGTTCACTGTCTTCTGAGGCAAAATCTTCACCAGCTTCAGCTCGCTGTTCGATCATCGATTTCAGTTCATAGATTTTTTCGAAAGTCTCTTCACTCAGCCGGATCTGATCAATATGTTGTTGCCAGCTTTCAAATTCTTCATCCGTTATCGCCAGGCCAGGTTCAAGCTCTTTTATTGATGGGCCATCCCCCCATCAGCATTGCCTTGAAATTCTTCTTTTCCTGAATACGGTTCACAAATACTCGAACTAGCATCCGGTCAAACAGAGCTTCCAGGCCGCTATCTTCTTCCGGTAATTCATTGGATGCAGTCACCAAAAGGCGCATTGGTACCGGAAGAATATCTTGACCATTTTTAAACGTACGTTCATTAACAACAGTAAGCAGGGTATTCAGAATTGCAGGACCAGCTTTCCAGATCTCATCAAGAAAAACGACTTGGGCTGTTGGTAAATATCCATCCACTAGCCGCACATACTTTCCGTTATCCTTTAGCTCCTGGATAGAAAGCGGACCAAATACTTCTTCAGGGGGGGTAGAAAAACGCGTCATCAAGTAATCAAAAAATTGACTGTTATCAAAAGCTTGAATCAAGCGCTTTGCGATCAGGCTTTTTGCTATACCAGGAGGCCCCAACAGAAAGACACTTTCACCAGCTAACGCCGCAAGCAAGCACAATTTTATCGTTTCTTCTCGTTCATATACACCATTTGACAAAGCCTTGATGAGCTTTTGGATCCTTTCAGACACCAAGGCCTTGTTCGGTTGCGCTTGTCTTGCCATTGTCAGCATAGTTCCGACCTCTCTGATTGCTATGTCCGTGTGTCTGTAGCACAACAATTCCTAGACTTCTATAGGATAGACATAAAACACATTATGTTACAATAATGTAAACTGAAATATTTTGTTACATTCCTTGTATATCAAAGAGTTCGTTCTACAGCCAGAAGTGAAACTATGATTGCATTATTGAAGTCTTGCTTCAAAAAGGCTAATCGGATATAAAAACTAGTTACGCTTCATATAACCCGTTATTATTCATACAGTTAATTTACACAATACATTTCGCAACGTTTGTAACCCCCCCTTTCAGAGTAAATTGACATATTTCACACTTAGTTCTGGCTTGTCACATCAAAACGGTCGAATCCTCTTCTTCTCTCTCATTTTATTTTTGAAGCAAGGTTTTTATGTTTATATCTTATAAATCAATCTTGGGTCACAAATAACTCAAAAAGAGCAACCCACTTGCGACTTAAAAGATCATCGTAATGTTTCATATCTTCATACAGCAAATAACTTGTCTGGTTTCTCATACTTTGACACTATATTTGCCCTACAAATCATACAATTACTTCATCTTATCAACGGTAGCAAATGAACAGTCTATCTCAACTCCCTAAGCGGCTAGCTATTGTTGTCACCGCTGGTGTCTTCTTATCTGTACTTGTTCCTTCAGGAGGAGCACTTGACGTAATACTCTCTATTTTTTCCCCTTGTGCTTATTATCATTTTGTTACGGGCAGACTTTGGTCAAGAAATGCGGGGTTGGTTGTTCCTCGCTCTCGGCACCTATGGACTTGGTGTCCTTGCCGATTTGCTTGATGAAATTCCTGAATTAAGAAAGCATTGGTTACTTGACAGTACAGATGATATTTTCATGCATATTGGCGTATTCTTGATCTGTTTTTGCTTTAATAAAATGCTTCGCCAGCGTTTTAACCTTATAAGTAAGCTCAATATTCAGATTGCTAAAGCCCGTACTTTAGAAAGTCAGTTAAGTCGCCTAGCCCTACAGGACGATCTAACCAAACTGCATAACCGTCGGGCATTATTTCGCCGCTTCGATAACATGGCGATTCACCTTGAAAAAGGGATTCTCGCTTATATAGACCTTGACAACTTCAAGCAGGTCAACGACCGTCTTGGCCACCATTGCGGTGATCAACTACTGATTAACGTCGCTTCATATTTACTTAAAACGGTCCCGATGGGCAGCCAAATATACCGAATTGGCGGCGATGAGTTCGTTGTCTTACTGCCCGATGAAGATCAAACAAAATGTTATGAATGGATTGATACGCTCTATGAGGTAACAAAAGAAACCCCGTGAACACTATAGTATCGATATCAGTATTGGTTTGGCCCCCTACTATCCCGGCAACCTCAGTGAGCCTGATGCCATCTTGGCAAAAGCAGATAAAGCCATGTACAAAAACAAGGTTAACAAAGAGCTGACAGCAGCTTCCCCCCCCGAGTCTCTTAACAGCTGGTTTTCACATAACTGTCATATGTTCGTAATAAGATGTTCGCCAATATTCATCTGATATATTTTGGAGAAATATAATGTTAACCAAGGCGACTACCTTATGCGCCATATTCGCCAGTCTTGCATTCAATATACAAGCTAAAGAAACCGTAACGGTTACAGGATCTACGTCTGTTAGTCATGTTGTTGAAGTACTAGCCGAAACCTACTCTATAGCAAATAAAGAATCTTTTATTGCTGTACAAGGGGTCGGCTCATCAGCCGGTATAACCGCAATAAAACAAGATGCTGCCGATATAGGTATGAGTTCTCGATATTTAAAGACCGCTGAAATCAATCCAGATGTTCTAACAGTAACAATAGCCCATGATGGTATTGCTCTGGTTGTTAACAAAAACAACCCTGTTTCGAACCTGACAAAAGAACAAGTATCGAAAATTTATCATGGCGAGATCACTAACTGGAAACAAGTCGGTGGTCCGGATCTAACAATGGCAGTGGTGAGCCGTGAGAATGCGTCAGGCTCGCGCTTTTCTTTCGAAGACTTTATGGGACTGACTCAGCAAGTTGCAGGGCAGACTGTATCGGGCATCAACCCACAGGTGTTGATCGTGAATACCAACGGTACTGTTAAAAGTTTAGTGTCACGCAATACACAAGCAATTGGCTATATCTCTCTTGGATCAGTAGATGATTCTGTTAAGCCATTATCATTTGAAGGCGTCCAGCCCACCCTTGCCAACTTGGAATCGGGTGAATATAAAATTTCACGCCCGTTCCTGATGCTCTACAAAGAAACGAAAATAGCGGATAACGCCAAAGAGTTCATCGACTTTGTCATTTCCGAAAACGGACAGAATATTATTGATCAACGTGGCTACCTTGCGATTCATCCACAGTAATAAGCACACTGTAAGAACCGCAGCAACGCCCTCAAAAATGGCCAACAATTGCTGGCCATTTTTTCCGCAAAGAACAGTTCATGATTGAATAACAGGATACTTGAGCACTCGTCCCCCATTCAGTCCACGAGCCGTCATATACTGTTAATTTATCTCTCCCTGCAAGCTCCGCCGCAAGGGCAAGAACACAGGCTGTCACACCCGACCCACAGCTGAAAATCAAGTGTTGATCGGGCTCACTCACAGCATCAAAACGCTGCACCAACTGATCGGTTGCGATGAAATGGCCGTCCTTCACCAATTGAGTGAAAGGAAGACTTTTGGCATTCGGCATGTGCCCACTGCGAACACCTTCTCTAGGCTCTGGTTGAGTACCATAAAAACGCGCTGCCGGGCGAGCATCAAGAACAACCGTATCTAACACATTCAACCTCGTACTTAGCGCATCTGCGTCTATCACCCATTGAGGCTGAAACATCGCTTTATACTCTGCTTTTTCAACCACATTGGGCAAACTGGCTTCTATTGGCAAATCAGCTTTTTCCCAGGCAGGTAGGCCGCCGTCAAGTACAGCAACAGATTGATGTCCCATAGCCCTAAACATCCACCACACTCTCGGCGCTGAAAATAACCCCTGGCTGTCATAAACCACAATGTTGTCGTTTGTTTTAATCCCGAGTTCAGAGTTTGCCCGAGAGAACAAATCGGCTGAAGGCAGCATATGAGGTAACTCAGTATCTGGTGCTGCAACTTTGTTATCAAAATCAAAAAAATAGTGCTCCCGGAATACGTTTAACTGACCATTCTTGTTCAGGATCGCGATCAACTCCGGGAAGAAACCAACTGGCATCAAGTACCACGATGTCAGGCCTTTCAATATGATTTGCCAGCCACTGAGCTGACACGAGTGAGGACGGGAATATTTTTTCCGACATAATGCATTCCTTTCGCTGGGTACTCTATCTTTATATCAAACACATATTTTTACGATTTAGATTGTTATGTTGCTATGTTGCTATGTTGCTATCCTAAAAGTTGTCTCAAAGGATTGTAGATGAAACACATTTCCGCTGGACTCATTGCCTTGTCTACTTTTTTTATCACCTGAAGCATTGGCTTACAACTCAGGGAGCATTTCTTTTTCTATTGATAATGATGGTATTGTCGGCACTGATAAGAACTATACCAATGGTATATTTTTAGAATATAACTCAGTCTCGGCCCCATTGCTTAGCTCCATTGCCCCCAAGCCCGATATACAAGATAGCAAAGTTTCTACCGATGGATGAAGAGACGCAAAAAGGCTGGAGCTTCAGACTAGGCCATCAAACCTGGACTCCGGAAGACATTGAGAGTGTGGAACCGGTTGAAGACGAAAGACCTTATGCCGGCCTATTGTACGTCGAAACGACTGCCTACCAATATACCCCCCCTTCTCAAACTGATCATTATGCTGTCATGCTGGGTACTGTTGGCCCGAATTCATTTGCCGAGCAAGGGCAAAGGTTTATCCACGGCATTATCGGGTCAGAGGAGCCAATGGGCTGGGACAACCAGATCGAGAACCAAATTGTATTTAATATTGGCTATCAAGGTCACCGTTTAATCAGCAGAAGCAATACCATCAGTTCCGAATTTAGCTTAGAACAGTATGATTTTGGCACTGTCCGCCGCATCAATGTTGGCAACTATCAGAGTGAACTTGCCCTTGGTTCAGTTGCCCGCTGGGGAAATAACTTAAAGCAAAATTTTGGTACTACAGGGTTCGGCCCCGGAAAATTTGTTGATATCAGCGTGCTTTCTTCCAGCCCAAGCGGCTACTTCCTTTTTAGCGGCATAGAAGGTCGGTATCGTTTTAACGATATCACGATTGAAGGCGACCGCCCCCAGTGAAGTACCAGATACAAACATCCAGCATTGGCAAGCAACCGGAGTTTTAGGCGGGGTTTATTACCAGCCGAAATGGGGAGTTAGTCTAAGTATTGCTATCAACACGCCTGATTATAAAGAGGACAAGCACTCTTCCAATTCAATAGGCTCATTTGAAGTCTTCTGGCGTTTATAGTTACACCAAACTAAATTATTGATTAACATAGCAAACTAAGCGGCTGTAACGCCGCTTAGTATTAATCAATAACGCTGAGTTCCGGCCAGTTTTTCAGCCAGTTCTTTTCCCCTAATACGCTGCCGAAACACATTAGGTCTTGGGTTGTTAGGGTTAATTTTTACCGTAAGCAACCAGTTTTCCTCAAGGCCAAAAGGCGCGGTAAACGTGAAGATTCCATCATGCTCTAACCTTACCCCCCCACACAGGTTGGTACCTCAACCCATAGGGCTATCCCACCCGTAGTGCAAGTATAAGGCTGGTGACCATGACGCACATGCATCCTTGCCTGATTGCGCACTTCCCAATCTACATCAGGAAACAGCTCCGTTAGTCTGGCTTCTATGTCCCGCTCAGATTGCTGGGAAGTATTTTTAGCATCAAAGTACACCAAATCCACGTCATTCAGCGGCGTCATGCTTGCTTTATGATGAAGGTGATCCCAAATAGCATTTCTCAGAAAACCTGCGCCTAAATACCAATCTGGCAAGTTTACGGTTTGAGCCGCCAGTAAACAGTTCATCCGAAACTCATCAGCAACCAGAAGCTGGCTAGTTCTAGCTTCAATAGCCATTACGCGACTTTCTGAATGAGCGCAGAAATGCCTTCCTGAGGAAACTCGGCTTTTTCTGCCATTGCTGCAA
>LLEM01000166.1_pt1 | contig 13338 bp, 15 predicted proteins | sample 595841 | NCBI WGS metagenome assembly LLEM01 (sample SAMN02919313, study PRJNA255460) | bioreactor metagenome | biome: chemostat; feature: culture 2012_10.2; material: sediment; isolation source: day64 10degC chemostat 2012 inoculated with Wadden Sea sediment taken from... | place: Germany: Bremen ...
CCCAGAAGACAGAGAGTGGGTTATCAGTACGCTCAACGGTTCTATTGAATCGGAGTCAATTAGCTATAACCTTGTCCACCGAGCACAGTTAGCAGACGGCTCAATCAAGTATTTGCGTAAACGCGCTGATGTGACGCGTGACAGAAATGGTAAGCCGCTACTGATGCGTGGCACCGTTCATGACGTTACCGACGTCTATCAGATTTCAGCAAAGCTGACCAAAACTTCACATAAACTGAATACGACATTCAACTCTGTCGAAGAAGGAATTTGGGAGTACGATCTCGTTACCGGCGAGTTTTTCACCTCACCAAAGTTTTGGAGTATTCTCGATCGGGAAAAACCGCAAAACGGTAGCGACTTTTCTGAGTGGTTAGACTGTATTCATTCTGAAGACCGTATCGAGGGGCTGAATTTTTTCCAGCGCTTTATTCAGCAAAATTTCACCAGTGTATTCCAGTTCGAATTTCGCTTGAGCGAAGTGCATTATCCGCAGCTTGATGATGGCAATGAGCGCTGGCTGAAACTGAAAGGAAGTGTGATAGCAAAGGACACCAAAGGCAGTCCAATTCGTATTGCGGGTATCCAGCGAGACATCTCGAATACGGTTGAAGCAAGGCGACAGCTAAGTCGTGCTCAGGTCGTCTTTGATAATACCTCTGAATGTATTTTGATCACTGACAAAACCAACAAGATTATTTCCGTAAATCGTGCCTTTGAACAAACAACCGGTTACCGTGAAAAAGAGTTGCTGGGCTTAACACCCAACGTACTGTCTTCGGGGTCTTCATGATAAAGAATATTACCAGTCGCTTTGGTATAGCTTGAATAGCAATGGGGCACTGGAAGGGCGAAGTTTGGAACAAACGGAAAAACGGTGAAATATATCCCGAAGAAATGTCGATCAATGTGATTCGGGATAGCAATGATGAAGTTATCAACTATGTTGCGGTGTTTCGGGATATCAGCCACTGGAAAAAAGCTGAAGAGCAGTTAACCTTTTTTGCTTACTATGATCCTCTCACCGGTTTGGTCAATCGTCGTAGCTTTATTCACCGTGTTGAACAGCTAATTAATTCGGTGCACAAGAATAGCCACGTTTTCTCCTTGCTGTTTATTGATATGGATGACTTTAAGTCGATCAATGATCTGTATGGCCATGACTTTGGTGACAGGGTGTTGACTCGTATTGCCGATCGGTTGAAGAAACTTTTCCATGAGAAAGACAACATATGCCGCTATGGTGGTGATGAATTCTGTATCTTATTACCGAATATCGCAGCAGCAGATGCAAAAGAGCGCGCTCAGGATATCGTTACGGCAATATCCAAACCGCTGTATATTGATGGGATAGAGATCAACACCACAGTTAGTATTGGTATTTCAGCCTTTCCTGATAGTGGCTTGACTCACCATGCATTGTTAAAAAATGCAGATTATGCCATGTATAACATGAAGGGGGGGCAGGGGGGGCGGAACGGATTCTGTGAATATGACGGTGAACTTCAGTCAGAATACATTCAAAAACTCAAGCTGCGTGACCGTCTGAAGAAAGCGATTGCCGAAGAGGCATTGACAGTGCATTACCAGCCTATCGTGAATGCTCAGACCGGGGGGGAGATAAATAAGCTTGAAGCCCTTGTTCGTTGGCATGATGATGTAGAAGGTGATATTTCACCGGTCGCCTTTATTCCTATTGCTGAAAAGTACGGTCTTATTAAGCAGGTGGGAGCGTTTGTTCTACATCAGGCCTGCCGGGATTTGAGAAAGCTGCATGAAGCCGGGCATACCAACCTGAGTATTTCTGTTAATCGTTCGGTGAAAGAGTTCATCAACAGTAGTGATGAGCACAAGTTTGGGAGGTGATCGAGCAATATGGGCTACCTGATAAATCCATAATTGTTGAGATTACAGAATCGACGGCCTCTCAGGAAAGCAGTGACATCCAAAGTTTGTTGGGCTACTTCAAACAGCGGGATATTCAGGTTGCTTTAGATGACTTCGGTACTGGCTATTCTTCGCTGAGTGCTGTAGTTGAATTACGTCCTGATATTATCAAAATTGACAGGGGCTTCATTAAAGAGCTCGGATCGAGTCAAGACAGCCTGACATTAGTTTCTCTGATCATCGACCTCAGCCATAAGCTTGGCATTAAAGTGGTCGCCGAAGGGGGGGTCGAAACCAAGGCACAGTTAGATATCCTACGGGAGTTGAAGTGCAAGTATGTTCAAGGTTTTTATTTCAGTAAACCGGTTCCCCTCGATGCGTTTATGACACTGCTGAAGAACCGCTAACTTTATTTGCGGAAACGATTATAACGGCACTGAAATAGCTGATAGTTAGGATATAAATCATATGCAAGCAATTTGTTTTGACTTTGATGGCACCTTGGTTGACTCGGAGGTGTTCCATGCCAACAACTGGTCGAGTTATCTGGCTAAGCTTGGTAAAGAAATGCCATCGGCACTTTTTTTGAGCGAATACGCAGGTGTTACCTGGGATAAAGTTGCTGTTGCATTAAAAGAGCGTTTTTCATTGGATCTTTCAATTGAGCAGATGCTGGTTCAGATGGAACAACGCACGCGAGAAGCTTTGCAGCAAGGAACAATCCCCGCCAAGGTGGGGGCAGAAGAAATACTGCATAAATTGCATGGCCATTTGCCTTTAGCTGTAGTGACCAGTGCACCAAGAGAATATGTCGAAGGGATTTTGCATCGCCACGGTTGGCTTGATTTATTTGATTATGTGTTCTGTGGTGAAGATGTCGACAAGAATAAACCCGAGCCGGATATTTACCATTATGCGTGTAGAATATTGGGTTACCATACCTCACAAGTGATCGCCATTGAGGACAGTTTTACAGGAGTGCAATCGGCCTATTCGGCAGGTTTGAAAGTTGTGTTGGTTAATCAAGAGCAGAATGATTGGCTTATCACGCCTGACTATCATTTCGAGACAATGGCTCAAGCTCATTCAACTGTGGCTGATTTAATACAACTCCCTAGTCATGCTTCGGAAGGAACTGATGTTGCATACGGTTAAAGCTAACGATAATTCGTATAGAATGGTGTTGTAAGCGAAATTTACAGGTTTAATTATGGAAAATGATGAGATCATGACCGGCGATATGCTGGTTGAAACGGTAGAAAATCAGCTGGCGGAAGGTAACCCGGTCAAAGTTAAGGAAACCCCTAATGCGTCTGGTGATGACGGGCACGCCAAGAGATGAAGCTATTCAGATGATTGCTTGCGCATTGTCTGTTGAGGTATTTGACGTTGCAAAAAATGAAGGTAGCTTTGATTTGAAGCGTTATAGTGAAAACTTGAATGCTTTGCCAGATATGCCTTGGGACTTTGAAGACTAGTTAGTCGCGCTCTTCCATTTTTATTAAAGCCGCCTTTGCGGCTTTTTTTATACCTTCCAAAATGTGCTCTATGACACATAAATATCGCCAGCATGTTTGTTTTTTGTGATCGCTTGTTGCTATTTGGGCAGGGTCGCGCATTTTTTTACATGTATACAATTCTGCTATCAAAGGTCGAAATCCTGAATTTTCTTCTATCTGATGTATTCTAAAACACTGAATTTGACTGTTATTTGCATGTGATTTCATATTTCTCGGTAGTCATTATGACTGCTGCTGGCCTTTCATTTGGTAATAACAACTGGATGCTGGCTAAAAGCTGGTTTAGTGGTCTGTTTTGAGCTCGAAAGTTGAATTAATATTGTGTGAGCTGGGTCAAAAACAGATTATTGTGCCACAACAGAACAAAATACTAGATTCATTTGTTGTAAATAGGTTAAAAAAATGGTGGCACATTCCAAGAGTTTTTCTTTATTGTGTATATAACTTTTAAACAAGGCAGCAAGGATACAAAGATGATTATTGGTGTACCTAAGGAAATTAAAGTTCATGAGTACCGTGTGGGTATGGTTCCAGCTTCAGTAAGCGAAGCAGTTGCACATGGCCATACTGTGTATGTTGAGACATTAGCGGGTACAGGTATCGGCTTCAGTGATCAGGATTTCATTGATGCAGGTGCTCAAATTCTTCCGACAGCAGAAGCTGTTTTTGCCGAATCAGAAATGATCGTTAAAGTTAAGGAGCCGCAGGCTGTAGAGCGTGCGATGCTTCGTGAAGGTCAAATCCTGTTTACTTACCTTCACCTTGCCCCCGGATCCAGAGCAGACTATAGATCTAGTAAATAGCAAAGCAGTGTGTATTGCGTACGAAACAGTAACTGATGACAAAGGCCGCCTACCACTATTGGCACCAATGTCAGAAGTTGCAGGTCGCATGTCAATTCAGGCTGGTGCGTTTGCGCTTGAGAAATCAAAAGGCGGCCGCGGCATGTTGCTTGCTGGTGTACCGGGTGTTGAGCCTGCAAAAGTTGTTATCATCGGTGGTGGTGTAGTTGGTGCAAACGCAGCACAAATGGCTGTTGGCCTACGTGCAAACGTTGTTGTACTTGACCGTAACATCGACGTACTACGTAACCTGGATGCGCAGTTTGGCGGTTCTGTTCAGTGTGTATACTCAACTAAAGATGCTATCGAAAAACACGTACTTGAAGCTGACCTTGTTATTGGTGGTGTACTGGTTGCTGGTGCTGCTGCACCGAAATTGGTTACTGCTGAAATGATTAAGAATATGAAGCCAGGTGCGGCGATTGTAGATGTAGCAATCGACCAGGGCGGTTGTGTAGAAACTTCGCACGCCACTACTCACAGCGATCCGACTTATATTGTTGATGATGTTGTTCACTACTGTGTTGCGAACATGCCTGGTGCAGTTGCTCGTACATCTACGTTTGCACTAAACAACGTAACGCTACCATACATCCTGAAGCTAGCTGATAAAGGTTATAAAGCTGCGCTACAGGAAGACAAGCACCTACTAAACGGCCTAAACGTATACCGTGGTCAGATCACTTGCGACGAAGTTGCAGTTGCTCTGGATCTACCATATGTGTCAGCTGAAGAAGTACTTGCTTAATCACAGTAAGCTTTCACCGAAATTTTCGAATCCCTGCCTAGGCAGGGATTTTTTTGCCAAAATATGGAGCCTTAAAACGTACTAGAAGCCAATCATTGCAAGGTGGTCTAGTATCAAAGAGTTATTTCGACTCATGAGTACGCTGTAACAATTCAGCATATAGACATGGATAGCGCGTGTCTCGGCGAGGAATGTTGAAGGAGGGGCTAGTGTATGAATGCGATCGCCTTAGTGGTTTTTGTCCTTGTGCAAACCCTCTTCGTCCCGTTGGCCGTTGTGGGATTGATACTGATATTTTACAAGCAGGTTTATGTTAGTCGACAATTAGGCGTAGCGTCGACAGCCGTTGAAGTCATTAACGGTCGCTGGCTCATGCATATCTTCGGTTTAAGAGAAGATCAGATAACTCTGCAGCTTCATCGAGTACTACCGAATAACTCTCTGTTAGGGCTGTGGCTGCTCTTTTTTCCAAGTTACCTTCGCTACAAGATTTGTGGTAGTACCTATGGCTATCCGGTGATCCCGCAACAAGAAGAAGAAGGTCTTTCGCATCTTGTAACGGCTCGTACCCTCTATTTTGACTTACTTATTGATAAGTACCGAAACAGTATTGAGCAGTTTGTCTGTTTGGGTGCAGGCTTTGATACGCGTTGCTTCGGGAAGTTCAAAGCTTGCAAGCTGCGTTGTTTTGAACTGGATAAGGAAAAGATCCAACAATTAAAGATTGCCAGTCTTGAGAAAGCCGGTATCGATGCCAGCTATGTTACTTTTGTATCAGTAGATTTCTTAAAACCGCATTGGTATGAAAAACTTAAGCTGGCAGGGGTATGATCCGACCAGGCGAACTATGTTTTTGTGGGAAGGTGTTACTCTCTATCTTGATGAGAAATCGGTTAGAAGTTCGCTGCGAGAAATCGACAACATTCCGCTATAGGTAGTGTTGTTATTTGTGATATCTATGCAAAGAGTTTTGTTAAGGGAGAATACGCCACCGGAAAGAAGCCGTCCCAAGTTGTAATGAAAGCCACGGGTGAACAGTTTGGTTTTGGGCTGGATTTAAGTAATGATGCTAAATTGGAACTTACTTCCTTTATGGCAAGCGAGGGCCTGCTGCTCCAAGATACTTATCTGATGGGGGCGAAAACAAAGAATGGTATTTTTATGGTCGTACTTGGGGTGACGAGTTAAAGATGTATTAACACATTGATGTTCTGATTTTTTATATTAAAGTATTAGTCCGTCATATAATGACGCCTTTAATATAAAAGGTGGAAGGTCGTTTTAAATGCGAATAAGCTCCGCTATAAGCAATGGTATATCTATAAAGAAATAATGGCTGTTAATATAGATAACAGCCACTTAGACAAACTTTATATTATGCGTGTGCGTAAATAACACTACCACCTTTAATTGTATCAATAATCTGTCGAGATAAACGTGTTGGCAGGGCTGGACAACCCCCAACTGCGTCCCAAATATCCATTTCGCTTGATAAATGATTCTGTAGCGTATTTCGCTCCATGGATTACGATATAGCGTCGACGCGCGTTGTCGTTTACACCATGGGTTAGGCCATCAAGTTTTAACGAGTAACCATTGCCGCCGTAGTAGGTTGTGTCTGTAAGGTAGGTACCTAAAGATGTTTGCCTAGAGTTAACAGTGTTTGAGAAGCGCTTGGCTTCTCTGCCACCGCTGTTAACACCGTGCGAAACATACGTGTTGTATACCAGCTTGTTCCTTTTCAAATCAATAACAAAAAAGCGTTTCTCTGTCGAAGGCTTACTGTAATCAATAATGGTAAGTAACTGTTTTTTTCTTCCTTTAGTATTAAAGTAAGCGTTATAGCCTTCTTTAAATACTTGATAATCAATAATTCCTTTTAAATTGGCCTCTTCATATACATGGTTAATGACGACATCAGGGGGGGTTATTAACATTACTATATGAGTTACTGTGAGTATTGCTAGCAAATACTTGCAGTGGCAAATGGAAAAAAACCAAGATGAACAGGTAAGTCGCCTTCTTCATTGTTTTTCTTAAACACTCTATTGTTTGGTTTATGACTAAGATGGCGAGACTTTACCATAAAATAATATAAAGTTTAGGCTTGAGTTAGCTAGGCGTTGACGAACAGAAGAGCAAAAAAATCCGGTTTTATTTAAGTGGAAATGAACGTTTATTTTAAAATACATCATGTTAAATGTAGAATTTATTATTATCACCCTATCAGTGTCATGTTTGTGTAAAATATCCTAAAGATGAGAGTGTTATTATTAATAATCACATAATCCTCTGTTTTATATACACAATATAGTAAGCGCTACTTGTAAAGAATGAATTATCATTGCTTCAACTGTTTGTCTGTTTTTTGAGCACAATATCGCGTTTTTTTTTGCTGTTTTGTAGCGCGTCAAAAAAACAACAATCAACAGAGTGCTTATTGTGACGTAATTTTGACGATTATTTTTGTGTGGAATAGAAATATAACTGGTCGAAAAACAGCCGGTTCCAGTAAAAAAGCGCGGGAAATACCCCCGCGCTAAGCTACGAAGTTAACAAATGCTTAAATTGCGCACACTGTAGACCAAGTGTTATCGCTTCCAGGAACAGAATTTGTCCACCAGATTGCCTCGTATACAACGCCATTGTGAATGATTTTATCACCTTGGTTTGCATGGCTTGGGGTTCCGGCCCAGTCTGCTTGTGGCCAGTTAGGGTAGGTGTTCAGTCCTGTTGTTACACATTGGCCGCCATCACCGCCACCGTTTCCGCCCCCCGGCTGAAATATCACCGATTGGCAAGCTTGGCTGTTCGAACTTAAAGGCATAATCTTTACCACTCACGTTTACGCTATAGTTAGCAGGACCCGAGATCGGTAGGTAGTAGACTATATCTAGCTCATACGTGCCGCCTGCTGGTAGGCTCTTCCAGGCTGGAAGGCTAAAGGACACACGGTGCATTACACCATCCAGGCCGCCAATGTTGTTGGCACGGCTATGACCTGAAGCAATAACTTTCAAACCGCCACCGGATTGATCCTTTGCGTTATCAGGAGCAGAAACCGGAATATCAAACTGGAATTCGGTTCCGCCTGGTATCTCGTAGCCTGTGTTGTTGGTGAAGGTGACCTTCGGGTTGATTGGGTAGTTCTGGTCACCAACTTTAAAGCCACCAACCGCGACCGTGATATCAAGAGCCTCAGTCGGAAGTGCTCCGGTAGCTATCTTGTTGCCATATGGTGTTGCTGACTTGAATTTATCGTAGATAGCCTTAGTCATGGTGTTACCCATATGGTATTCACCGTTTCCGGTCTTACAGGCATTTTCTGTCATGTCTATAGATGTACGGTTTCCGTTGGCATCTAGCATATAACAGCTATAGTCACCGGCCAGTTCCCAGAACATGATGCCGCCGATTTCTTGGTTCATCACATAGTCGGCTTTGGTGTTGATAGATTGTTCGTCCTCAGTCGATAGGAAGACCTTTTTCTCGGGGTTCCACAACCATGGTGCGACGGCTACAGAATCATAGTTGCGGGGTGTAGGTGCCTGTTAGTGGGTGGGTTGCCGGTGTTAGTCCGTAAGCTGCGGTGTAAGAGCCATAAATACCTTGAGCAAGGTTCATTGCGTGCCACATAGGGTTAGAACCTGCCCCCATTTCGTTACCTGCAGCGCCTTTGTCATGCCACAAGTTATCAATTCCCATTGCGCCATTACCGCAGTTATTTTTCTGCCCTTCGCCTGTTCCTGGGAGGCATTCTGCTTGGTTAGGGAGTGGAGCAAGTCCCCCATAGCCCCATTCTCGCCGCCATTTACACCTTGCCAGCCACGGGTATAGTACGGAACACCGATATTGATTCGACCAGCAGGCATTGAACCGCGGAAATAGTGGTATGCCCAGTCAGTATTCAGGTAACCAATGCCACCGTACTGTGCTGTGTTATAGACGTCCCACATCGCAAGCTCTGAGTCTTTGCCTGTATCAAACAACGCCGCGTTATGGCCGACATGTTCGTTCCAGGCGCCATGTAAGTCATAAGACATGATGTTGACGTAATCGAGGTATTTGGTGACATCAAAAGTCTCCATACCACGTAGCAAGTAACCAGAGGATGGAGCGGCAATGGTTAGCATGTAGTGAGTGCCGTCTTGTGCTGAGGCTTGGTCTATTTTCTGACGAAGCACTTTCATTAGCTCCTGGTAAGAAGCCCCACAGGTACTGGCGTCGTGGTTCCATGAACGCTTTATCATCTGGGTTGCCGGCACCGGCCATTGATGTTGGGTATTCATAGTCAATATCAAGACCGTCAAACTTATATTGGCGCATCATTGCTACGGCAGAGTCGACAAATTTCTGGATCCCTGCGTGATTGATGCTGCCGTCGGCATTTGTGGTCATAGTATAGAAGCCACCATCAGCAACACGATTGCCATCTGATCCGAAGTGACCACCAGTTTCAGCCCAGCCACCAATAGAAATCAGGGTTTTTACATCATGCTTGGCTTTCGCTGTTGCGAGTGCTCCGAAGTGGCCTTTGAAGCCGAGCGAAGGATCAATCTCAACGCCGTTCCATTCCATACCGACAGCCGGGTTGGTTGGATCGTTGACGTTGCCAATATTGACTTTGCCATCGGCGCCAATACTGACGAATGCATAGTTGATGTGCGTCAGCTGCTCCCAGGGGATGTCTTTAACTAGGTAAGAGGTTTGCGGATCATCACCGGCGCGCCAGCTGGTAAAGTAACCAATAACACGACGTGGGTGATCGGCACCCATTAGTTCTCGGCCCTGATCGTCATAAACAGTACAGTATGGGGACGGTGATTCCTTCTGTTTGGTAGAGTCCATCAGGGCGACAGTCTTTGGCGACGCTACCGCCATTTACGATTAACTGTACTGTTGAAGAGTCAGAGGTTGCACCAAGGTTGTCAGTTGCACGGGCATGAATATTGAGCGTTCCTGCCTGCGCAGGCGTATAGACTAAGGTGAAAGGTGCTGTTGCCGAAGTACCTACCAAAGTACTGTTAACGAAAAAGTCAACTTTATCAACGGTGCCGTCTGAATCGGTTGCCTGAGATGACAGTGTGACTGCTGTGCCAGCATTAACAGAGGTCGCGGAAAGAGCCAGATCGACGGACGGTGCCGTATTGCCTGTGTTGCCTTCTTGGACCGTAACAGAGGTTGCCGATTCTGCGACTGCCCCCTTTGTTATCAAATGCTTTGGCTATTATTGTATGGCTGCCTGCCGTTGCGGTCCAATTGGTCGTATAAGGTGCATTGGAAACGGTCGCGATTAGAGACTGGCCGACATAGAATTCAACTTTATTGATTGTTCCGTCAGTATCTGAGGCGTTAGCGACACGGACACCGTATCACCTGCCGTGATATTGGCAGTGCCTGATGGTGACGTCAGTGATACTGTTGGTACCGCGTTACCACCGCCGGTACTGCAGTCGTCGACGAAACTCCATTCGCCAGTGTTGGCAGTTGGGTTATTTCCCTGACTCCACCAGTTGGCTTTATAGACTTTGTTCGTTTCCTGAACTTGAGCTCCGCCACTGTAGGCTTTAGCACTGTCCCAGGGTTCAATCGTGCTGCAATCCATTGCCGCTTGGGCATTGAAGGCAAGTATGCATGAAACGGTGAGGGCACTTAACCTGAAAGTGTGCTTTATCACCTTTCCGTGTTTTAAATGATTCATTTGTTCATCCTTAAGTCATTGTTCTATTATCGGTAAAAAAATAAAATTGCGGCGTATTTGTGCTTTAATTTCGCCGTGAAATAACTATAGAAAAATAACCTGAAGATGAATCTATTATTGTTGGTTTTTACATGATAACTCGCAAAAAAATGCTGGTGATATGTAAGTAAAACAAGCTTGTTTTGCACCGAGAAGCAATTAATTTGTAGGATGATATTATCTTTATCTGCAATTTGGATTTAGCAATCATATTCACATTAATAGTTTTAGCTTAGGAGAATGAGTGTAGGGGATAAGCAATATAAAATCAATTGCATATGTGTTGTGTTATGAGCTATTTGACTTGTAATTTGTGCGCTTGTATAAAGGCGATACGAAATTTGTTTTGAAAAATTCGCGGGTGACATATTTACTTTAAATACTATCCGGCGTTAGAGATTTGTTTAAGTAAATGGAATTTTCCGCGGTTCGACATCCGATATATAATGCAAGAAGAGTCAAAATTGCATATCAGGTCAGTTTTGTTAATAGAAAAAAGTTGGGTGATAAGAGCATACCTGCGGCTGTTTTTATGGACAAATCTGATCCTCGAAAGCTTAATGAACTGCTTGCGAAGGCTGGTATTGATCGTTATTCAGATAATAAAACGTTGGTCATTACATTTGATCGTGAGACTCTGAAAGCAATTACTGGTTATTTTTTTCCGTCGAGAGGCTTAGTTTTAGAGCTTTCATCTTCAGAGGTTCTGGATGATGAACTCTTTGATCTCATTCGCACAGCTAAAAAAAGTCAATATCATATAGTGCTCAATGAGAAAGCCCTATTCAGTGGGAATGAAAAATTTCTAAGATATATCAGTCATATAAAGCTTGATGCGATGAATAAGTCGTCAGAAATAGTACGGTTGTTGGTAAATAAAGCACAAAAACATAATGTACGGATAATTATCGAGAACATTTCGTCTGATGAGGAATTTAATGAATTCCACTCTCTTGGCGTGGATTTTTATAAAGGTGATTTGTTTTCGAAACAAGATCTTGCTGAGGTGCGAACCAAAAAGTTGCAAGAAGGCACATTGTTGAATGTATTTCAGCATGTAATGACTGAAGATTACTGCTATCAAGAGTTAACCGATATTCTTGCCACCGATGCCAAACTTACACATAAGCTTATTTCTTTTTTAAATTCAGTTATGTATGGAAGGAAAGGGGAGTATTTACTCGGTAAAACAGGCTGTTTGTTTTATGGGGGGAAAATAAAATGCGTAAGTTTATCTCACTGCTAACAACACACGAGCTTACGGATACTCGCCCTAGCGATATATATAATAAGGCGACAAGTCGTGCACGATTCTGTGAGTTGTTGGCCATTAGGATGGGGAGAAAGAAGGCTGTTGTGGACAGGGCCTTTTTAAGTGGGTTATTTTCTAATCTGCCAGATATCCTTGGTTTGGATATGGAAGAAGCTCTAGATATGCTAAAAATTCACGATGATATCAAGAGGGCACTTACTGGTGCTGGTGGCGACTTGCAGCAATTGGTCGATATGGTTATAGCTTACGAATCTGCTGACTGGATACAGTTGGCGAAGCTGACAGAAGGTAGTTCTGTGTCATTCGACTTAGTTCCTCGTCTTTATCGACAAATGCTCAGTGAGATGAAGGCTGAAACGTATTTGATGAATTAAGCCGGTAAAACAAAGGCTCAACGATGCTGAGCCTTTGTTTTACTACAAGTGTCTTATCCTGAGCCGCTATGACTGGTTGATGTTTGCTTTGAAGCGCTCACGTGTTGCTTCGTCGGCTTGGGCATACCAGTAGTTCAGCATATTCTCAGCAACATTTTTACCTTGCTGCTTGGTATCACCGGCAGGGATGATGGCTGGCAATGTGGTGATTGCTACAGCGGATTTAAGGGTGGCAGGTTTGTCCGTTAGGTTGTACTGCGCAATTTCCTTTTCTAAATCACGTCCGAACTGTAGACCGTGCTTCATGAGTTTATCTTGCTGAAATTCAATCGATTTTCCTTGTCCGTCTGTAAGCGTCAAAGCGGGACTTTTGTTGAATCTCTGGGCATCTTGCGCTGTGCGAAGTTTTGGTAGCGCAAGATGATAAGTTGAATCTTGACCAGAAAACTTCATGATGACCACATCAGATTTGAACAGCTGGTGCTCTCCATTTTCACGGTAGCTATCTTGATAACGGAACGCGACTTGGTTTTCTCCGTTACTCAATGAAACAGGGTCGTTTCCGTCGGCTTCAAGGCCGTTGACTAGAACGAGCTCGGCGCTGTAGGGAAGTTCTAGTTTGACATTTGCAAGAGCAGAAAAGCTTAACCCGCATGCGGCTAAGGCTAGAATGGCAGTACGAAATTTCATGTCGGTTCCTTGATGGTTCTATAATGACAGCAGTTTGGCGCTCACGGCCTGAATATAACCTGAATGCTGTAGCGTATAGCGCAAAGATTAATGTATAACTGATACAAAATTAAATAGGAAGTTGAAAAGCATATGGATATCACGCTTCTTCAAGTTATTTTGTTGTTGGTAACCGGTTTTTTGGCCGGCATTATCAATACGCTGGCAGGAGGAGGATCAAATCTGACGCTGCCGGCACTGATGGTCATGGGAATGCCTGCTGAG
>LLEM01000167.1_pt1 | contig 13285 bp, 18 predicted proteins | sample 595841 | NCBI WGS metagenome assembly LLEM01 (sample SAMN02919313, study PRJNA255460) | bioreactor metagenome | biome: chemostat; feature: culture 2012_10.2; material: sediment; isolation source: day64 10degC chemostat 2012 inoculated with Wadden Sea sediment taken from... | place: Germany: Bremen ...
AACTGCGGCTCACTAACAAGAGATGACGAGAAAATCGCTTTCCTTGATGGAAGCTTCACTAATGATGATGGCTCTCAGTTCAATGGCACTATTTTGTTGGACAATGTTGAAGAGTTATCGAAAGAACTCCAAGACGAACTTCTTTCTTATTTACAGATCCCGGTCGGGGGAGTCACTCGATGATGATGCATCTGCTGATGTGCGGATTATTGCTTCATCGAGTGCCGACCTAGAAGCTGCCGTTGTTAACGGTGAATTTAGTAAAGAGTTGTTCTATCGGTTAAATGTATTCCACATTAAAGTACCGACTCTGAGAGAGCGTGGCTCGGATATCTTCTTGTTGGCTGAAACATTTTTGACCAAGTTTGCTAGAGAATACAGTACGATGGCGGCATCTTTCTCTGAGGATTCCAAGCAGTTGCTACTGCGTTACAGTTGGCCTGGCAATGTTAGGGAGTTAATTAATCAAGTGAAGCGCGCAGCTTTGCTGGCTGAAGGCAATGAAGTGCGTGCAGAACATTTTGATTTGCCAAGTAAGGCTAACCTCAAGCAAAGCTTGAGGAATATTAAGGATGAGGCAGAGAAAGATGTATTGGTGGCAGTGCTTGAGACTCACCGGGGCCAGGTGGCATCTGCGGCAAAAGATCTTGGTGTTTCACGGGCAACAATGTATCGCTTGCTAAATAAGCACAACATCGTGCCAGATGTCAGACACTATAATAACGGCTACATACGAGAATAACCTGTACTAAAAAGCCCGAGAAATCGGGCTTTTTTATGATCAGTCAAAGTCTATTTCACCACATCAAGTAGTATTAGCTTAGCACTATAATGTCATTGGCTAGCTCGTCATCGTCGACAGAAAGATAAAGCGTATCAGGCTGCTCAACCATGAGCTCATCTTCTGTTGGCGCAACAAACGTATATTGATTTAACGCGTCCATATTAATCCTATTATTTACCTCACACGATAAGTGCTCTTGGTTACTATCTATAGTGCTAATAGTACAAAGATCAAATGCCATTCTTATGAAAGAGAGATCATGATCTCACCAACAAGCTCGGAATGATTAATAATTACTCTACATTAGGCAAGTTGATGACTAATGGGCAGTGATCGGATAGCTGATATTTATCGACATCATTGGCTGTGTATTGATACTGGTAAACTTGCCCATGTGTGTTGATAGAATTGGCAACCTTTTTTGAACCAAGGGCATGATCGACAAGTGAGCGATAGAGACGTTTTCCTCTGCCACCGTCACGTTTAGTGTAACGAGCCAGACAGGCCGCATCGGTATTTTCCGTGAGATTAATAGCGGGAAGTGACAGCCTTTGGTTCAGCGACGTTAATAGCCATTGATGCTCGCTGTTAAGTCGGTGATTGAAGTCACCTAATACAATATAGTCTTCATTATTATCCAAGCGTTGCTGGATCCACATCGTAATTGTGGATACCTGCTGCTTGAGTATTCGGCATGATCTACTACTTTGCTTGTTTTGTCGGCTGAAGCAGCCTGCTTTTAAATGAACGTTCAGTAAGTGCAGTTCATCTTTCGTTCCTTTACGGACAATGATGTAACTGCCGTATCTGAGTTTTCCTGCCTGTCTGGTGTGCTCTTTCCTTGTATGGAGCGTTACATTTAGTGCCTTGATATCCGGTGGATTGTCGATTGCTAGCCCACTTTTAATGGCAAATCCGGTGTACTGGTTTACACTTGCGAATTTTTCGCTTTGAGATGTGTGTCTGTCAGAAAGATAGATTTTGTACTTTGGCGAAGGCAGCAAAGCCTCAATAGCACTGACACTATCTACTTCTTGGAATGCCAGAATATCGGGTGACAGATCAGCTAGAATCCTAGCGAGCTGTTTGAAGTCAGAGGCGGTTCTTGTAATGAACGTACCTTTATTCGTAACACCAAGCCATTGCATATTCCAGCTAACGAGGGTGAGAGATGAAGATTGATTGGATTGGGGAAGCCTTTCCTTGTTGTGAGTCTTGTGAGTATCTTTGCTTAGTGACTGCGGGAGTACCATTAGAATAAATAGGAACACGGTGATTATTAGTCTCAGGAGCATTAGGATTAATTCGCGTGAGGGTTACATAGGGCAATTAGATGATCGGCATTTCCAAGAAGCGAGGCTTCTTCGGACATTTTTACCGGTAATGGATGTGAGCGGTGACGTTCGTTTTGCTGGCTGACTTGTCAGTTACAAGATGCTAGGTAGAAGGTAACGATTTTGAAATCAGCAAGTGAAAGCAACCTGTCTGATTTGTCTATTTGCAAGGAGTATTTATTAAAAAAAGGTGGCATTGAAGGTAATAAATTTGTTGACAAAAAGGCTTAGGAAAAAGCTTACATTCATTTTTTGGCACGAGCTCAAAATCATCGGTTGTTCCCTATACTGTCCTCGAAAAAAAATGATTTAGATCAATGTTTGTTTTTCGGATTTCTCGCCTAATACACCACATCTTGTATCAGCCAAGTCACTAAACCCTATATTTTGTGTTTAAGTGACAGTGTCATTTTCGTAGGAGCCCCGTGTGAAACCTGTTGTGATTAAGCGTGATGGATGCCGTGTACCGTTTAATACCAAGCGTATTAAAGAAGCGGTACTGAGCGCAGCCGAATCAGTTGAAGCGATGAACGAGGCATATGCCGCGTCGGTAGCAGACGGTGTACTTTCTCAGTTTTTGTCTGTTGAAGAAGTCGATATTCATGCTATTCAGGATGCGGTCGAAAATCACCTGATGGTAGGCCCACATAAAGAAGTTGCCCGTGCCTATATCGAGTATCGACATGACCGTGACCTTGCTCGTGAGAAAAAGAGCCAGCTCAATGGTGAAATTCGAGGCTTGATTGAACAGAGCAATGCTTCTTTGCTCAACGAAAATGCGAATAAAGACAGCAAGGTTATCCCGACTCAGCGTGATTTACTTGCTGGGATTGTTGCTAAGCACTATGCAAAACAGCACCTGTTGCCTCGTGATATTGTTAAGGCACATGAACTGGGCGATATCCATTTCCACGATCTGGACTATTCACCATTTTTCCCGATGTTTAATTGCATGCTGATTGACTTAAATGGCATGCTGACACATGGCTTTAAGATGGGGGAATGCCGAAATTGATACACCGAAGTCAATTTCTACGGCAACAGCGGTAACTGCGCAGATTATTGCTCAGGTAGCCAGCCACATCTATGGTGGTACCACGATTAACCGTATCGACGAAGTGCTTGCTCCTTATGTTACAGTCAGTTTTAACAAGCACTTAGAGATAGCTCAAGAGTGGGGCATTGCCGAGCCGGAGTCGTTTGCCAAAGCCCGTACTAACAAAGAATGTTTTGATGCTTTCCAGTCATTGGAATATGAAGTAAATACACTGCATACTGCTAACGGGCAGACACCGTTTGTGACTTTTGGCTTTGGTCTGGGAACGTCATGGGAATCTCGTCTGATCCAGCAATCTATACTGAAAAACCGTATTGAGGGTTTGGGCAAAAACCGTAAAACAGCCGTTTTCCCTAAGCTGGTATTTGCAATCAGAGATGGGCTGAATCATAAAGATGGTGATGCAAACTACGACATTAAAAAACTAGCATTAGAATGTGCATCTAAGCGAATGTACCCAGATATCTTGAACTATGACAAGGTGGTTGAAGTAACAGGGTCGTTTAAAACGCCGATGGGCTGTCGTAGCTTCCTTGATGCCTATGAAGAAAACGGTGAACTGGTTCATGAAGGGCGAAACAACCTGGGTGTTGTCAGCTTGAACCTACCACGTATTGCATTGCTGGCCAAAGGTGATGAAACGCGATTCTATCGCTTGCTTGATGAAAGGTTGGCATTGGCCCGACGCGCTCTGGAAACTCGTATTAGTCGCCTAGAAGGCGTTAAGGCACGTGTTGCTCCTATTCTGTATATGGAAGGAGCCTGTGGTGTTCGACTGCAGCCAGATGATAATGTCGCTGAAATCTTTAAGAACGGGCGAGCATCCATTTCACTTGGATATATCGGTATTCATGAGGCGATCAATGCGCTTTACGGTACAGAGACACATGTGTTCGACAGTGAAGAATTACGCCAAAAAGCCATTGCGATTATCACGTATCTGAAGCAGGCCACGAATAGCTGGAAGCAAGAATCCGGTTATGGTTTTAGCCTCTACAGTACGCCAAGCGAAAACCTGTGTAGCCGTTTTTGTGCCATCGATACCAAAGAATTTGGTGTTGTAAAAGGTGTCACAGACAAGGGCTACTACACGAACAGTTTCCACTTGGATGTTGAAAAGAAAGTTAATCCTTACGACAAGATTGATTTCGAAATGCCATATCCTGAGATCACCAGTGGTGGATTTATTTGTTATGGCGAATATCCTAATATCCAGCACAATGTCGAAGCGTTGGAGAACGTGTGGGATTACAGCTATAACCGAGTACCGTACTATGGCACCAATACCCCCCCGATTGATGAGTGCTACGAGTGTGGTTTTATGGGGGAGTTCGACTGCACAAGCAAAGGCTTTACCTGTCCGAAGTGTGGTAACCATGATCCATCGAAGGTTTCTGTAACGCGTCGCGTGTGTGGTTACTTGGGCAGCCCGGATGCACGTCCGTTTAACTTCGGTAAGCAGGAAGAAGTGAAGCGTCGCGTCAAGCACATGTAAGCTTGTTAGATATATAGCAGTTTGAGCGTTTCATGACGACGAATGGAGAAGTGCCTTAATTGGCACTTCTTGTTTATGGCGAGTAAAGATAATGAATTACCTTAACTATTACCCTGTTGACGTAGTCAATGGCCCCCCCGGGACACGCTGCACTTTGTTTGTGTCAGGCTGTGAGCATCAGTGCCGAGGGTGCTATAACAAAAATACATGGCGCTTAGATTGCGGCCATTCATTTACTCAGGAAATGGAAGATAAAATCATCTCAGACTTGAACGATACTCGAATTAAACGTCGGGGGGGATTGTCGTTGTCTGGAGGGGGGGATCCCTTGCATCCGGCCAATCTTGACGCAGTATTTAAGCTTGTCCGGCGTGTGCGATCTGAGTGTACGGGAAAAGATATATGGTTGTGGACAGGATATGTGTTAGACGAACTGAGTGAAGCCCAGCGTGAGGTTGTTGCGTTGGTTGATGCATTAGTTGATGGAAAATTTGTACAAGAACAGCATGATCCGTCTCTGGTTTGGCGGGGGAAGTGCTAATCAGGTTATTCACCATTTTCAATCGAATGAGCTTTAGTGTTAATTTTTTGTGACCAAATGGATGGGAAATCTGCGAGTTATCCACTGTTTCTGTGTATAACTGTGGGAAAAGAGAGTGTATGAAAATTTTGGAAGTCGCTTTATACATTGGCCTGCTCTAACGCGGATAGGCTGATTGTCGTTATCCCCCCTTCCATCATCGGGTGAGTTAGGGTAAATTCCAAACCTGTTTTTTTGCTGTTGGAGGCGTTATGTCACGCACCATTATCTATACCTACAAGAAACAAGAGAAGCAACTGGTATTCTCTTATGATCAATACCGTTCGATTCATGAAGCTGTAGCTGCAGCTGAAGGTATTGACCTGACGGCGTTTCTGAAAATGGAACAGCAAGTTGAAGCTGTATCTTCAGGCTCTAAGGCTGTTAGGGACTATAGAGACAACCATTTTAAAAAACTAGGCTTTGGAAAAATCACCCTGGCCAAGAAAGAACACCGCGGCATCGGCGAGAAGTAGCCTCCCGTATAGCCTACGACGACGATATGTCTGGGTACTGGACTGAACTCAGTTCCCAGACTTTGTCAGCCTCGAACGTCTGCTCCAGCCTAGATAGATGATAATCCCACCAAGACCGGCAAGCAGATGTTTAATGCTATGGCCACTGATCCCTCCTAACAACGCATACAGCTGTTCGTCATTGGATTCTGCCCATTTGGCCAAGATATAGGCTAATAGCGCGTATAAGTAGTATCGACCGTGGCTGAACTGTGACTTGAACAGCCCTATAACAAGAGGCAGATGAATGATAGGAATCAGCTGCACCAATACGTAGGCAGATAAATCACCCCGGCCGTCGATAGTATCACTGACGTACCAGTATATGACTGAGATTACGCTGTATATCACTGCAGGAATGAACAGACGATGGCCGAGGTATGGATGTATATATTCACTAAGAACGATACAGTAAAGGGCAATAAACGTTACAGTGATAGGTATGCGATCCAGCATTAGTCCTAAAGCGTTTGGATTAAGGTGATAGTAGCTTGACCCGAGAAAAGCCATTACCAGCCACCAAAGAATACAGGGTAAATTTTGCTTATCTTACGCTCTAAGGCATATGAATGATGGGTGCTGAATTGCTTTAACCCCCCCAATACACCTATCAGTAAAAAAGGTAGATTGGAAATAACGTTACCGAAGTTGGGAATGCCTAGGCAGGTTCGCTGATCGGCATAATCGTAAAAGTTACGGCTTTGGGTGATAGGAGAAAAATAAAGGGCTAGTGCAGCAAGGGCGATTGCAATGAGGATGAGAAGCCAGATTCGATAAGAGTAGCCGATATTTGTCATGTCTCGCATTCTTCTTTCATGATCTCGATACCTAACCAGAAGCATTCTCGCCAGGCTTGCTTTACATCCGGTGTATAGAGAGGATCACATTGATTGACGGTTTCCAGTAAACATTCAAGCCAAGTGTCGTAATCTAGCGGATTAACACCGACACCGTGAGGGCCATGGCGTTTTCCGAAGAACCTAATGGATTCCCGTGTGGAGTCTGATACCGGTGCTAGCAAAATGATCACTATCGACGCCTTGAGCATTGTAATTTGCTTTTGCATATCGACATTGGCAAACATCAGGCGGAATTTATCATCTTTCATACAAAAGAGGTCGTAGAAGATTTCAAAGAAACGAGGGTGCTGGTTACACCTAGCATAGCTGTCATTAAATATTTCGTGGGCATCCATCGCTAATATCTACTCCTTTGATATCGATAAACTTTAAGGAAATATGACCTTTTATAATACGAGTATGAATCTAAATATAGTACAAGCAACTAGTACGCATGAAGTGTGAGAGTTGCTTCAATTGTGCGAGAGTCTATAGCTCATTATATTTTTTTGCATTACCAAAACATTTATCAATCGGATACTTTTTCTCATTCTTGGATAGTTTCTTTTGGCATGCAGTCATAATGTCTACATCACACTTGTCCGCCAGCCGAAGTAAATACATTAGCACGTCAGCGATTTCTTCCTCGAGGTGAGCCTTTTTAGCCGTAGGAAGATGTTCACTTTGTTCCGGGGTTAACCACTGGAAAATTTCAGTGAGCTCACCTACTTCACCGCTTAATGCCATTGCTAGATTCTTGGGGGAATGGAATTGATCCCAGTCACGTTCTGCGGCGAATTTTGTCAGTTGTTGCTGCAGCTGTTTAATTTCTGAAGTCATACCATTCTCTTTTGCAACATTGATGGAAGTGCTTAACCTTAGCATTTTACACATATGATATTGCTAAGGTTAAAGCGGGTATAGCCGATTATATGCCGGTATTCTCAGCATGGACAAACTTCTTCCGATATACACCTTGCAAAGCTTCCAGCGTGCAGAGGAGTAAACCCAGCCAGATCAAGCTAAAGCTGATGGCCTTAACTTCATCAAAAACCTCTCCGAAAAGGAATACGGCAAGCAAGAACTGCAGTGTTGGTTCAATGTACTGCATCAACCCAACCATGGTTAGGCTAGTACGGCTGATAGCCAAAGCAAAGAAAATTAACGGTGCAAGCGTGACAGGCGCCGAGCCGACATATAGTAGAAATGTAGATAGATCGGACGACAACGCCACGCTTTGCCCCGAAATCCCCTGTGCAACCAAGAAAGCCAATGCTAGCGGAGCAAGGATCGCAGCCTCCAGAGTGACGGATGTCAGCGCATCATAGCGGATATATTTCTTACATAAGCCATATAATGCAAAAAAACTGCCCATGATTAGTGAAATCCATGGTAGCTCACCATAGTGCCAAACCTGATAGCCAATACCGGCAATAGCCAGAATAACGGCCGCTGACTGAGCATGTGACAGCCGTTCTTTGAGAAAGATGACACCAAGCGCGATGGCAAACAAGGGATTGATGAAGAAACCAAGGCTGGCAGCGAGTACTTGATCATGAGTGATTGCCCAAGTGAACGCGTACCAGGAGATACACATAATCGTTGCCGCAATAGATGTTGCTACCAGTGAGCGCTTGTCCGCCCAAATGTTTTGTCTTGACGGGGAAGGGGGGGCGCCTAAGAATCCCAATCGTAAGCAGCATGACAGGTACCGAGAATATGATTCTAAACGCAAGTAGCTCATTAATATCAGCCTGCGGAAGAAACTGGTAATACAGTGGCAAGATGCCCCAGAGCACAAATGAAAAAGCGGCCAACGCATTTCCGGTACGGTGAGATTGCATACAGGCGTTCCAATAGTATAAATAAAAGATAAAAGGGGGGGATGTAGGCGGCTATTTTGTCACTTTAAGTGAGTGGGATAAAGTGATTTATATGACAAATAACTAAGGGGGGGAATATTAAATCTATAAAGTATCAATAGTGGTGAAGTTTATTTTTTCATCGCGATAATTGTGTGTACGAGCCAAGAGCGTCTTTCTCCGGTCAACTGTGCGGAATATTCATGTTTCTCTTTCCAAGAGACGGCATAAAAGGAAGCAAATAATTGCTCCAGCTCGCTTTTAGTGTGAGTTAGAACGGGAAGTTCTTCATCAGTATTGCTCTCGTCTATGCCAAGGAAATGGCCGCAAAATATCCCACCGCTGTATAAACTTTCCTGAATGTGTGGCCACAGCTGGTAAAACTCCTTACGGGAGCAGAAAAACAAACAGGCACTTGCATTGATCAGGTGGGCGCGAGGAAAGACATAGTCTGAGAAACTGCTAAGTTGAACATCTAGCTGGGAGCCGATGCTGCAAGAGGGTGCTCAGAAAGTGTTTCAAGACTCTTTATGTTAATATCAAAAGCAAAGACTCTATAATCTTGTTCGAGCAGGTACAGGGTATCTCGGCCCGTACCACAGCCACAGTCAACGGCAATACGATCCTTGGAGGTATTGCCTAAAAATTGGTGGGCTTCTATGAGGTGTGCGCGCGGTGGTAACAGCTTTTGGTTACTTAGGTAATCCAGCCAATCGACAGTTGCCATTCATGTACCCTCTTCGATCATGGATCGCGCTGACTCATACAGTATAACAGTGTCATAATCACTCAGTTATTAGAATATAGATGACTGGATATGATCTAGCTGCCTGTATTTACAGTGTCGACAAGATTTTAATCACGCCAGAGTGCAGAAGTTTGGTATTATTAACGGGCATCAGGTGCTTAACAATGTGTTGGGACAACCTACTGTTGTGATTGTAAGCCAGCAGGCCAATGATAAGAGAGAATAGAATGACGAAGCTAACCGCAGATATTCAAGCGAACTGTGATCTGTTTGTTACCGAAACAAAAGAGACCCAAGTGATTTGGGGGGGGTTATGTAACGAAGAGGGTGATTGGCTATCTGTTGCATCTAGTGAGTTTGAAAACTCTGAAGTAATGCCTTTCTGGTCAAGCGAAGAGAGTGCAAAACTTCACTGTGCCGACGAGTGGGGAAGAGTTTACCGCAACGATGATCCCGTTGGATGTGTTTGTGGAAGACTGGATGATCACCTTGGCAGAAGACGGTGTGCTAGTCGGACTGAACTGGAATGAGCAACTGGAAGGTTCTGAGCATGAGCCTGCGGATGTAGCCAAACTATACCTGTAACCAGATCTGCAAGCCATACCTGTATATCAGGCATGTAATGTACTCATGATGTAGTACCAGGCTACGTTGTAGCGAATAGATAAGCCGTATCTTATTGATTACGGCTTTGTTGTATCTGTGCCGATGAAATTCAGTCAAACATTTGAATTTTTATTGATAAAAATATCAGCTATATTTACAGAGAGTCATCAAACATGAGGGTGTTGTTATGGTGCTTTCTGAATGTCGCCAAATGATGGCAGAGCATACGCTAGTTGAAGCTCGAATAGTGCACGATTTTTTAAGTGCTGGCTGGAGTATTAATTTTAAAGACTCAAAGGGGAATGATTATCCTATCACTGATACTTTCGGCGTTCCGTGTAGCTATGATTCGTTAAAGCAAGCTGAAGATGTCGTACATCAGGTCGGAGATTGCCCCCGTCTCGATAGATAGTCTGTTCCGGTTTGCAGAGCGCTAACGGCTGAAACTGATTGTGGCTGCAAAGGATGAGGATGGAAAAATATACGTTGCATAGAAAAGTACGATCGTGCTAAAACTAGCAAATCGTCAGAGACAGAGAAGACAAATGAGTAAAGGCCGTATAACTCGAGATCATATTTTGCAGACAGCCTTTAACCTTGCCAGTAAAGATGGATTGGACAGCTTGACTATCGGTCAGTTGGCAAAGGCGTCGGGAATGTCGAAAAGCGGCCTGTTTTCTCATTTTAACTCGAGAGAGAATTTGCAGATTGCAGTATTGGAATATACTGGTGAGTACTTTGCACATCGCGTTATTCAGCCAGCGAGAATTGCAGAGCCGGAAAGCATTGAAAAGAAGTTGAGGCTATTGCTGCAAAACTGGTTGGATTGGAATCAATCTTTTCAGGGGCAGCTGTATGTTTCTGGATGCCTGGAAGGATAACAGTGAAACGGATAACCCCTGTTCAGTTGGCATTGCTGGCTATCACGCGTCGCTGGTTGGAGTATTTATGCCGTCAGGTGGAAAAAGCAAAGCAGAACGGTGAGCTGAAACCTGAACTGGATACTTGGCAATTTGTATATCGCTTATATGGCGTGTACCTGAGCAGTCACTTATTTCGATCATTATCACTGGAAACAGATGAACACCAGCGGTTCTGGTTGGGTATCGAAGAGCTAATGAACGAGTGGCGAGTTCAATAACAATCGTACTTCAATACGAATACTTCATTTATGTTTAGATTAAAAAAGCACGATCGTACTTTTTGGAGGCTCAATGAGCAGCAAGATATATTTTAAGCAGGGTAAAGGTTTTGATCTTCGCCGAGGCATGATAAACCTGACAACACGCCTGCATCACACTGTTGCCCCCCCCGTCATGCTAGAAAGGTGGCGAAGAATTTGCTGTTGACCCCCCCTGTTCGAGGTAAGCGCCGTATTAGTGAGCCAGTAGGATTGATCCGGCGTCAAATTGAAACAACGGAAGGCAAAATCATGACTTATCAGTTGGGTGAGGGGCCGACGTGGATTTTAGGTCATGGCTGGTCAGGCTCATCCAGCCAGTTTTACTCATTGATGGAATATATTGTCGCTGCGGGTTATACCGCCTTGGCGTTTGATAATCCGGCACATGGTGAGAGCGAAGGTCGGTATGGACACCTGCCTGGTTTTGTCAAAGCGTTTGATGAAGTATTAGATCAGCAAGCCAGTATTGCCGGTGTTATTGCTCATAGCATGGGTGGGGCAATGGTGCTGGAGAGTAGACACTCGCAATTGGAAGGCAAACCCATTTTATTGGTGGCGCCAGTGCTTAATTATACTGAAAATTTAGTCAGCACAGTGAAGCGTTCGGGCTACTCCATGAAGCTATTTAATGAAGTCGTCGGCGAAATTGCAGAAACGTATCAATATTCTTTAGAGTCGATAGATCCGTTAGAGCGACTGAAAACACATCTTGGAGCAACGATAATTGTGCATGACAAGGCTGACCGTTTTGCTTCATTTAAGCATTCAGAAGCAGCTGGCACCTTTGATCATGTGCAGCTGCTAGCAACAGAAGGACTCGGACACGGGCGGATCCTAAATAGTGATCCACTGCGTCAGGCATTTGACTCGCTGGTTAGTCAATAACTACTCTGCAATAAAAAAAGAGCATCAATGATGCTCTTTCTTGTCTTGCCATTCAGGGGGGGGTTAATTGGAGTTAACCTGTATCTGCTCTCTAGCAAGCTCCAAGCGCACCACTTCAGCATCAAGCTCGGCAATCTTGTCTTCCATTAACTTATGGCAGTAGTCAGCCAGCTTGCGGGCGTCTTGCATTTCGTACTGACTAATATCAATGGGCTCCAGCATTTCACTGATGACGATGCCGTTATCACGTCGATTGAGTGAAATTTTGTTGTGGGTTGTACTGACGCACATAGGAATAACCGGCACACCTGCTTCGATGGCCATTCGAAAAGCACCTGTTTTGAAGGGGAGCAGTCCGCGCCCTTTGCTGCGCGTGCCTTCAGGATACATCCAAACAGATAGGTTACGTTGGTTTATGGCCTCGGCTACCTGATTAATAGTACTTCGAGCTTTAGATTTATTCTCTCTATCTATCAGTATATTACCGGTAATCCAGTATAACTGGCCGAAGAAAGGGACCCACAGTAGCTTTTTTTGCCAATAGTAACAGTTCGCGGCTCAAGCATACCGGGATCGGTGACGAAGTCGAATATACTTTGGTGGTTGGAGATATAGACGCTGTTTCCAACGTTAGCGACGTTTTCTTTGCCTCGTTGAATCAGCTCTACGCCAGCCAGCTTTTGTAACTGATTGAACCAGCGGCAGAAAAAATATACATGTTTGGGGGGGTTGCGAGGGCTCAATAGACAGTAGACCAAGGCAAAAAGCGAGGTAAATATTATGAACATCGCCGCTAACAACAGGCGGATAAGAGAAAGCACAATCACTCCTTTGAATTATTAGTACTCAGTCTGACGTCATTGGCATATTTAACAGAAGAGGCCAGAGGAGCTTTAGAAACAGGTTTATTAAAAAATACAGCAAATTAGCCTAAAGATAAATAAACTCAACAGGCTGCGAGAGCATTAGATGCACCGAGATCATAATGTAAACAGCAGTGCTGGTTAAGAAATACTCAGTTTGAGCCCAATAAAGCAGGCATTGTTATGTAAACATACAATGCAGATGTGAAGTCAATCGCAGGTGGTTACACCGATTAATAAAATACTGGAAAGTCGTTATAATTCAAGAGATAAAGAGCTTGGTTTTGACGCGGCGTGATCGATCCTGTCTGAAAATAATCGGTCTGTTGTGCAAAATTTCTTCTGTTGTGTGGAGTTTTGGAGGCGAGCGTCGAGCTACGCCTCTTTTTTTGTCTAAAATTACGACTCAAGTATTTTTACCATGTTGTAGCGCTCGAATGGGATGTTGTTTCTTAGTGAGATTTCTTTTTCTATTAGCTCAAACCCTAATTGTTCAAATAAGCTTTTTGATACTTTGCTAGCAGTCACGCTGAG
>LLEM01000168.1_pt1 | contig 13127 bp, 20 predicted proteins | sample 595841 | NCBI WGS metagenome assembly LLEM01 (sample SAMN02919313, study PRJNA255460) | bioreactor metagenome | biome: chemostat; feature: culture 2012_10.2; material: sediment; isolation source: day64 10degC chemostat 2012 inoculated with Wadden Sea sediment taken from... | place: Germany: Bremen ...
TTCCAGCCAGGCGGCATTAATGTTCATCATATTGAACATTTTACGGAAAGCTTCAGAGGTGGTGGAGGTGCCAGCTCCTGAGGACCCTGTTACTGCAATTATCGGATGTTTTGCAGACATGACATACCCTGTCGTTAACATTAACGGAGAGAGTTATTAACAGGATGTTGACTAAAGGTCAAGCATAACCCGGATTCAATGACGAAAAATGATACCGTTGGCATGTGTTGTCGGCCGGGTTAGCGTTGGTAGTTTATTGATAGCTTAAGGTTAGTGTGCTCCTAGGTCACGGCGTAGTTTGATGTCGACCGATTCGTGCAGCTCGGAAAAGACGATCACGGCTTCACCTGATGCTAGCTGCTGGTGAACGTACTGTACTTTTTGCGCCATAGTCAGTTCACTTTCACCATAGTCGGTGCCTTCTCGCAGGACAAACTGTTCAATTAGGTTAATTAGGGTCTCTGGGGCAATGTCTTGCCAGGGAATAATCATAGCGGTATCTGCATGTGAGGTGGATAGCTGATTATATTGTTAATTTGACTAATTGTAGAGCGGTACTAGGGTCCTGAGGCTTTATGGAAAAGAAGGCACGAGCCTCTAGTGCCTAGCCTCTAGCCTCTAGCCTCTAGGCGCTAGCAACTTTTTTAAACCACTCAGGCACCGTCTTTTCCAGCCAGAAGTCCGGGTTACGCAATGAGCCGGAGACAAAGCCGACATGGCCGCCGTAAGGACTCAGGTGGTAGTCGATATTGTCAGGTAGAGGCTGAGTCGGTATCACCGAAGAGGTCATAAATGGATCGTCGGCGGCATGAATGATCCGCAGCCGGGTTTTGACCTGCTGTAGTTTTCCAATGCCGCTGCAACGTTGGTAATAGTCGTCGGCATCCTTGAATCCGTGCAGTGGGGCAGTTACCTGCTCATCAAATTGCCACAGGGAACGGATCAGCTCAACTTGGCCGGCGGCTATTGGCATTTTGTCCGACAGGGCCTCGATCTTAAGGCTAAGGTTTTTTTTCATCGAGCCTAACAGGTACTGCTGATAGATCCGGGAAAAACCTTGCTGAATCCGTTCAGAGCAGGAAGCGAGGTTTAGCGGCGGGGGGGAAATAACCTGTGCAGCCACAAGCTCTGATTGGTTTTGAGTTTCTGCCAGATAGTTGACCAGCATATTACCGCCGAGCGACACGCCGACGGCAAAGAACGGGGCATCAGGAAATTGCTGTCGCAACCACTTGATAAAAAAAGTCGCATCACTGGTTTCACCAGAGTGGTAGCCACGAGCCTGACGGTTGATTTCACCGCTACAGCCGCGAAAGTGCATCATGACCCCAAGCCAGCCTTGCTGACTGGCGGCATGTAGCAGTCCATTGGCATAAGGGCTGTGAAAACTGCCTTCAAGGCCATGAAACAGGATCATGATCGGCTTGTTAGTTGGATGCTCCGTGGCTTGTGCCGTCCATGCCAAGTCGAGAAAGTCACCGTCCGGTGTCTCAATTCGTTGTTCTATCGGCGTAAACAGAGGGCTGCGACGGAGAAAGCGTGGCAGCAGAGTCTGTAAGTGAGCGTTACGCAGGCCGCTTGCGGGTTCAAAAGTCATCATCGGCAGCTACTCCTTCCTGCTACAAGGCAAAATCATTCATGGGGTCTTTTTGTAACAGTTCAGCCAATATAAGCAAGCCCTGTTCCAATTTTTTATGGGTGAAGGGTGCGCTGATTGCCAACCGTACCGCTGGTGGGATTGTCGCTCCCGGTGGGGTAAACATCTCGGCCGATTTAATGATCACGCCTTGTTGCTCGGCAGCAGAAACAAAATCACTGAGACGCCAATACTCAGGTAGTGTCAACCAGACATGAAAGCTGTCAGGGGGGGTATGCTGAATAGCGAACTTACCGAGATGTTTAGACACCAATTGCTGACGCAGGCTGATATCGTGGTGAATTTGCTGCAATACCCGGTCGGCGTTACCTTTTTGGATAAGCTCACAGGCCAACCCAGTCAGTAGCGGACTAATCATCAGACTGTGATTGTGGAGTGCGGTATTGAGCCGTTGCTGGAGGTTCTGCGGGACCTGGATATAGCCCAGCCTCAGGCCCGGAGCCAGGCATTTTGACAGGCCGCCAATATGGATCACCAACTCCGGATCGAGATTAAGCATAGGGGGGGTCGGTCGTTGTTGTGGCAGTAGGCCGTTCACATCATCTTCAACCAGCAGTACTTGATAGCGGCGGCAGATGGCCAGGATCTCATTGCGTCGCTGCTCACCCATTGTTGCAGTTGTCGGGTTTTGCAGTGTAGGCGTGCAATAGAGCATCCGTGGCTGATATTGACGGCAGGCGGCTTCAAGGCTCGCCGGGATTATCCCTTCATGATCAAGCTCAACAGGCTTGACGCTGACCTGTTGCTGTCTGGCGAGGCTAAGAAATCCAGTAGGTGACTTGTTCTACAAGCAGGGGTGTCTCCCTGCCGGCAGAATGCAGACAGGATCAGCTGAGCGGCATGTTGGCCCCCCGGAGCTGAAATGCATACGCTCGGGATCAATATCAAGGCCCTTGGTCTGCAGCCAGTGGGCTATTACACGACGGTGCGGATCCAGTCCTTGCGGATCGTGGTAGAGCATCATCTGGTTGAGCTGTTCTGGATGGCGGGACAAATTATCCATCGCCTCTTTGAGCATTTCGGCGCGATCAATGCAGGGTGGAATATTGTGGCCGAGGTTGCAGGCCTCTTCTTCCTGGGCGGAGTAGTTGTATACCCAGCTCGGAGAATCTTTCTGGCAGACAAAAGTACCGGCGCCCACTCGCGCCTCCACTAGCTCACGCCGTTCTGCCTCTGCATAGGCCCGGGTGACTGTTCCTACTGTTACCTTGAGCTGCTCGGCCAAGGCTCGGTGAGTTGGCAGTTTGTGTCCGGCAGGTAGTTCGCCAGATGTGATCTGTTGCTCGATGGCATCGGCGATCTGACGGTAGAGCGGATCAGACTTGTGACTCTCAGTTGAGGGCGTCAGTACAATATTTATAATTGTCATGGTGACAATAAACCTTTTGATCTCGATAAATCTAGCTGTTAGGGTTCATTTTGTGCAATTGAGCAGGTTTAGTCAACATTAATGGTGGATTGTATCGGTACAGTTTGGGTGGAAGGCATTAGTATATGATGTGGGAATGGCAATTTATTATCTCTTTGGCAGCATTTGCAGCTACGATGACAGGCACTCCGGGGCCGAATAATCTAATGGTGACGGCATCTGGTGCTAATTTTGGATACTGGCGGACATTGCCCCATATGATGGGTATAGGCACGGGATTGGTGTCGATGATTGTATTGGTGGCGGCGGGGCTCGGGGTTATGTTCACCCGCTTTCCGTTTTTGCATGAGCTTCTGCGGTGGGCCGGCAGTGCCTACCTGTTGTATTTGGCATGGAAGATTGCCTCGGCAAGCCCAGCTATCCACGCCGATCAGAAAAACAGTCAGCCGATGACGTTTTGGGCTGCGGCAATATTCCAGTATGTGAATCCGAAAGCGTGGATGATGTCTGTTACTGCCATCAGTACCTTCACGGTCGCGGGAGAGCTTTACTGGCAATCTGCAGCGCTTGTGGCCGGGATCTTTTTCCTGATCTGTTTCCCGAGTGTTTCTATTTGGGCCAGCTTCGGTACTTTGATTGGCCGTTGGCTGCATAGCAGTAAAGCACGGCGGGTATTTAACTCTGTGATGGGGGGGGCATTGACGGCGGGCTGCGTGGTGATGATTTGGTAACGCTTGCTATTTATTGCTGGGCTTGAAGCTGAAGCAGCAGTATGGATGCACCGAGTAGTTGGCAGTAACGGGCGAGGTTATTCTCTGAAGTTGTCTCTGTTATAGTCTCTGTGACAACTTCTTCAGCCGGATTGGAGCCAAGGCGTGCGAAGTGGTTGAGCTGCTCGATCAGATCATGCTGCTGGCTTTTTTCCAGTTCCAGTTCGAAAGCAATAACTGTTGATAGCCCGTTTGATCCAACTGCGGTTTTAATTTCTGGCGCATGGCACGATATTGCTTTAGTCGAGTATCGCTGAGCGTAAGTACGGTAATAAGTGCATTGATCTCTGGGTTAGTCAGGCAGATACGCTGGGTGTCCAGCCAATGCAGTAACAGGGCAAGGTTAATGTTGCCCTGATACACATTTTGCAATGCCAGGCAGGCGGTCTGGACGCCTGCCCGAGCATAGTGGCTCAGGCTGAACGGCCAAAAGTCCTGCGGGCTAAGTGACAAAGAGCGAGGTGTCAGCATTAACTATCGCTATTGAATGGGACTTCCATTGCTTCCAGCTCTTCCTGCAGTTCCATCCACTCCATTTCTACTTCTTCAAGCGTGGATTTGGCATCCCCCCCTGTCGTTTCAGTTGCTCGTTTAGACGTTTTTTATTTTCGGCTTCGTAGATTGCCGGATCAGACAGCTGTGTTTCTGCATTCGATATGTCGGCGGCGAGCTTTTCCATTTGCTTGTCCAGCTTGTCGATTTTCTTGCGCAGCGGTGCGGTTTGCTTGCGGAACTCGGCCTCTAGCCGTTTCTGCTCTTTACGAGATGCCGCACTGTTGTCCTTGCTAGCTTCAGGTTTGGTTGCCTGTTGTTCACGACGCTCGTTGCGTTGTTGCTCGGTGAGCCATTTGTGGTAGTCATTCAAATCGCCATCAAACGGCATCACCTGGCGGTCATGAACCAGATAGAGATCGTCGGTTGTTGCTCGTAATAAGTAACGATCGTGACTGACAATTACCATCGCACCCTCATAAGATTGTAATGCGAATGTCAGTGCCTGGCGCATGTCTAAATCAAGGTGGTTGGTCGGCTCATCGAGTAACAAGAGATTAGGGCGCTGCCATACAATTAAGGCCAAAACGAGTCGTGCTTTTTCACCACCGGAGAACGGGCCGACTTTATCGAGTGCCTTCTCTCCGACGAAACCAAAGCTGCCCAGGTAATCTCGGAGTTGCTGTTCGGTGGCCTGCGGAGCAATACGTGCCAGATGCTGTACCGGCGTATCGTCAAGACGCAAAGTTTCTAACTGATGCTGGGCAAAATAGCCAATTTTGACGCCTTGAGAATAGGTCAGATCACCAGCTTTTGCCGGCAGTTCACCAGACAAGAGTTTAATTAAGGTCGACTTACCCGCACCGTTACGGCCTAGCAGGCCGATACGGCTGCCCGGGACGAGGTTCAGGCGGATTTTTTCCAGGATCAAGTTGTCACCGTAGCCTGCCGCGACCTGATCCATCATCATGATAGGGTTGGGCAAGGCTGACGGTTCACGAAACTCAAAGCTGAACGGGTTATCAAACTGGGCCGGCAGCACCTTTTCCATGCGTTCCAAGGCCTTGATTCGACTCTGTGCCTGGCGGGCCTTGCTGGCTTTGTAACGGAAGCGGTCGATATACGACTGCATATGTGTCACTTGCTTTTGCTGCTTCTGGTACATCGCCTGTTGCAGAACCAGTTTTTCTGCTCGCTGGTTTTCAAACGATGAATAGTTGCCGGTGTAGCTGTTCAGTGTTTGGTTTTCAATGTGAATGATGCGGCCGATGACGGGATCAAGAAAATCACGGTCATGGGAGATCAGCACGAGTGTTCCCCGGTAATTTTGCAGCCACTTTTCCAGCCACATCACGGCATCAAGATCCAGGTGGTTGGTCGGTTCATCGAGTAATAACAGATCAGAACGGCACAGCAGGGCTTGGGCAAGGTTTAAACGCATCCGCCAGCCACCCGAGAACTGGGTAAGGTTCCATTGCATCTGCTCCTGGGAGAAACCTAGGCCATCAAGTAGTTCGCGGCGCGGGCATTGATACTGTAACCGCCAATGGTATCCAGCTTGCCATGAAGTTCGGCGACCTTGGTGCCGTTGTTGGCTTCCTCGGCCGCTGCCAAGTCCTGTTCTAGCTTGCGGTATTCGCGATCACCGTCGATAACATATTCAATCGCACGGCGCTCCAGTGCCGGGGTTTCCTGGGCAACCCAGGCAAGCTCCCAGTTAGCCGGGAACTGGCAGGTACCGGCGTCTACGCTCAATTCACTCTTTAGCAATGCAAATAGGTAGATTTGCCACAACCGTTCTTGCCTACCAGACCGACTTTGTCGCCGGGATGGATGGTGGCCGTGGCGTTCTCTAGAAGGGGCTTTACCGCCTCGTAAAAGCTGAATGTCCGAAAAGGTAATCATCGACAGTGTCGGGGTAGCCCCGCTCCGCAAAATAAAGTGCACGAAATGAGCGGCAGTCTATACCAAACGGCCTTTGACTGCTAACTCGATGATAATTGTCGGGGGCTATATTAGAAAGATGCGGTTATGAATTTAGATTCAGGCGATCCGCTTGAGGAACAATTATGTATTATGTGTATAGAGACAATGATAGACGTTGCGCCTGAAGGAATAATCCGCAGGATGTTGTAAGGGAAACTATGACCATACCAGGACGGCCAAACATTTTGGTCATTTATGCCCATCCTGATCCTCAGGAATCGGTGGCAAATCGCGAAATGCTCAAGGGTATTGCTGATCTGGAGCATGTGACGGTACATGATTTATATGCTGCCTACCCGGATTTTTTCATCGATATTAACCATGAGCGGAAGCTGATCCGTCAGCATGACATCATCGTTTTCCAGCATCCCCCTGTATATGTATTCCTGCCCTGCCTTGCTCAAGGAATGGATGGACGTGATATTGAGCAAGGGCTTTGCCCATGGTGACGGCCTCGAGACCAAGGGGAAGTATTGGCGCTCGGTGATCACCACAGGTGGTGCGGCGGAAGCTATACGCCGGATGGCTATAACCGCTGTAGTATCGCCGATATCTTGAAACCGTTCGAACTTTCAGCCGATTTATGCCAGATGGAGTGGCTTGAGCCGCTGGTATTGCATTGGGGCGAGGCGGATCCCGACTCGGGGAGCTTGAGCAGCATGTTCAGGATTACCGTTGTTGGTTACAAACTCCGCTTGTTAACGACAAGGAGGCAGAGTGTGGCCAGTGATGTACTGTCTATCAGTGTCGTTTTTCTTGCCGCGGCGGTCGTGGCCGTACCGATAGCCCCAACGGCTGGGACTCGGCTCTGTGCTGGGGTATCTGCTGGCTGGGATCGCGATTGGCCCCGTGGGGGCTGAGGTTGATCTCCGATGTTGATGCTATTTTGCATTTTTCCGAGTTCGGTGTAGTCCTGTTACTGTTCTTGATTGGCCTCGAGCTGAACCCCCCCAAGAAGCTATGGCAGATGCGCAAACCGATCCTCGGACTGGGCGGTAGTCAGGTGGTGGTGACCAGCGCGGTTATTGCAGCAATCGTCATGGCCTGCCGTTCGTTTTTACCCGAGATCAGCTGGCGAGATGCCGTTGTGGTCGGTATGGGCTTGGCGTTGTCTTCTACGGCTATTGCGCTGCGGGTGATTGAAGAGCAGAGTCTTGATGGCAGCGAGACCGGGCAATCCGGCTTTGCTGTGTTGCTGTTCCAAGATATTGCGGTGATCCCGATGCTGGCAGTTTTGCCCGTTCTGGCAGGTGGCGGCGGTGGTAGCTGGCTCGATTTCGCTGGATGATTGGTGGAATATTAGCGCTGCTGGTCGGCGGACATTTTCTGCTTCGACCGCTGTTTCGTTGGGTCGTACTCAGCGAAGTGAGGGAACTCTTTAATGTCGCAGCCCTGTTACTGGTGATCGGTATTGCGCTCGGAATGCAGTCTCTGGGGGCTGTCGATGGCATTGGGCACTTTCTTGGCCGGCGTATTGCTGGCTGAAAGTGAATACCGCCATGAGCTGGAAATTGCCATCGAGCCGTTCAAGGGGGCTATTGCTCGGGTTGTTTTTTATCTCGGTCGGCATGGCCGTCAATCTCGGATTGTTGCTGGAATACCCGCTACAGATTCTGTTGGCGGTGATCGCTCTGATCTGCGTTAAGGGGCTGTTGCTATATGGCTTGGCTCGTTTGTTTGGGATCCGGGCCAAATCACGAAGCCAGATGGCGGCTATTCTCAGCCAGGGCGGCGAATTTGCCTTTGTCCTGTTTACGGCGGCACTGGGCGAGGGGTTACTTGGCAAGGAGCTATCGGCTTTGCTGTTGGTGGTTGTGAGTATATCGATGATGACCACCCCGCTTATTTTGCTATTGCAAGACCGGTGGTTTGCTCGGACGTTCAAGGCGGAAGAGGAGGCGTTGGAGAGTGATGTTATTGACCGTGAGCCGCGGGTGATTATTACCGGCTTCGGACGTTTTGGTCAGGTTGTCGGGCGGTTGTTGTTTGCCAATAAAATCCGGGTAACGGTACTTGAGCGGGATCCTGGTCAGATCCAGTTTCTGCGTAAGTTTGGCTATAAGGTGTACTATGGTGATGCCACCCAACTCGACTTGCTTCGGGCGGCAGGGGCAGACAAGGCCGAGGCCATTATTATTTGTACCGATGAGCCCGATGAGGTGATGGAAGTCGTCACCCTTTGTCAGCAGCATTTTCCTAACCTTAAAGTAATGGCACGGGCAAGAAGCCGGGTTGAGGCCCATCAATTACTCAGCCATGGCGTTGATAACTTTTCTCGGGAAACTTTTGCCGGCGCCCTTGATTTAGGTCGCCAGGCCCTCATATCTCTGGGTATGCACCCGTACAAAGCCAAGCGGGCCGAAGCACATTTCCGTAAACTTGATACAACAGCCCTTCGGGACTTGCTGCCGCAACATTCCGAAGATGTTCATTTGGCTTCTCGGGCCAAAGAGGCTCGAAAAGAGCTAGAAGAAATTTTTGATCGGGAAATGCGTGGTGAACGTGAGCGCCATAATGGTTGGGACTAATCGAGGATGTTATGAATCTATGTCATAACAGCCAGTTGTAAGGAAATGGGTAGAATGGCAAAGAAACGATTTATTGCTGGTGCAGTGTGCCCTGAATGCAATAAGCAAGATACGCTGCGCTGGTGGCAAGAGAATGACGTCGAGATGGTTGAGTGTGTGGAATGTCATCATACAGACCGCCGGGCTCCGCAATCTGTAGCGGAAAGTGAACAGCTATCTCAACAGACCAAACAGCAAGTGATAGGGGATCTTTAAACCCGAATAGCGAGCAGATATTGGCATCGAGGTGCTTTATCCGTTATCATGCGGGGGCAGATTTATATTGAGTACCGTTTCATCGTGATTGTGCTAGGCAGTCAGTCATGATGAAACGGTACTATCTACATATCGGAGTAAACATGAAAGTCGCTAAAGACATCGTAGTAAGCCTAGCTTATCAAGTGAAAACTGAAGAAGGCGTGGTTGTTGATCAGTCAACTGCTGAAGCACCACTAGATTACCTTCACGGTCACAACAATCTGATTGTTGGCCTGGAGAAAGCACTAGACGGTCGCGAAGCGGGTGATAAATTTGAAGTGACTGTTGCTCCTGAAGACGCATACGGTGAGCACGCTGAAGAAATGGTCCAGCGTGTGCCTGCAGATGTATTCCAGGGTGTTGATGAAATCACAGTGGGTATGCGCTTCCTGGCAGATACTGACCAAGGCCCAATCCCTGTTGAAGTAACAGAAGTAGACGGCGACCACGTTGTTGTTGACGGCAACCACATGCTAGCTGGTCAGACTCTGACTTTTAATGCTGAAGTTGTAGCAGTACGTGCAGCAACTGAAGAAGAAATCGCTCACGGCCACATCCACCAGGGTGGCGGTTGTTGTGGCGGCGGTAGCTGCGGCGATGACCACGGTCACGACCACGATCACAAAGAAGAAGGTGGTTGCTGTGGTGGCGAAGAGAAGGGCGGCTGCGGCTGTTCTCACTAAGAAGGACTCTTCTTAAGAACGAATATAAAACGGGAAGCCAAGGCTTCCCGTTTTTTATTGAACTATTAATAATGCGGCGGTGGCGTCTCTTCGGATTCATCGGCCATATTGGAGGTCTGCATTCCCTTGACTTTGCCGACCATAAATTTCAGCTGTACCCGCATCTCGTCGATTAAAAACTGTTGTTTGGTCAGAGCCTGATTGAGCTCGTCGATGGTCTGTTCCTGAAAAGCCTGTTTCATTTCCAGCTCGTCAATTTGAGCCTGTAGTTTCTCGGTGTCAGTCATAGGGCGAATTTGTCCGGTGTTAATCTGTGGTCCAAGCCTGGGCAATGCCGGCGGATGTGCCGGATATAACCTGTCCGTCAGGGGGTAATGGCGACATCATACACCACTGCTGTAGGTGGTCGAGTATCTTGTTGCGGTGCGGCTTCCCAGCGACCGAGGTTATCACCGGTTGCAGTGTCCCATAATTCTATGCGCCTTGCCGGAGTACCTGTTGCCAGCTGGGTACCATCATCGGAAAAACGGGCACTGGATAAATTCTGCTGGCGCAGGCGAACAGCTAGCTCAGCCTGTTTCTCGCCGTTACTCAGATCCCAGATAAAAACATCGTTACCGCCATCGGCAGTTAAAGCTAGCTTGCCGTCTCGTTGCAGGGCCACGCGGCTGATCCGCGAAGTGTGCTCAAACTGATAGATGATCTGCCGTTGCGGGTGTCCCCACAGGTAGGCGAAATAGTCATTACCGCCGGATAGGGCAAATTGGCCGTTGGCCGAAAGCGCAACGGAATTGACTTTTTCTCGGTGGGCGAGGAACTCTAGCCGCCGTCCGCTGCCCAAGTCGATGTACAGGCTTTGCCGTTCGATAGCCCCAACAGGATATGCTGGCCGTTGCTGGCGATATCGACATCGCGGATGATCCCGTCCGAGATGGACCAGAGACCATCTGATTGGCCCCCCCAGGCGAGATCCCAGACTGCAAAATTTTGAGCTGTCGCGGTGATGGCGAAACGGTTGTTGTCAGAAATTTTACTGGTGAGAACGGTATTGTGATATGGATCTTGAGAACCAAAATCTGCTAACTTTTTGTTTTGCTGTAAGTCCCATAGCACGATACCTTGTTGCGTCGAGTGCAAAATAGCAAAACGACCGTCTCGGCTAAGACTAAAACTGGTTGCGCCTTCTGGGGGGGCGATGGCCCAGCGTTTGAGCTCAGAGCCCGAAAAAAAACAGCCAGTCAGGATAATCAGTGCCAAAATAATGCTAAAGGCTTGTATTTTTTTATGCATTAAGGTCTGGTTCCGGTTTGTTTTGCTAAGAGATAGAATGTGGCTAATCGTATTAAGTCACTGATTAAAAATAATGGTTAGGCAGTAACTTAATGCGATTGGTATTAGTATATTGATATAGCGCGCTTTTCACAGCAATGGTGAAAAGCCGATTATAAAAATGAGGCATTCCCTCATCGATTGATGGAGAAATACATGAAACCTGTTCTAAAGATGTCTGTTTTGGCTGCAACAATCCTACTAGCGGTAGGCTGCCAAGATGAAAAAGCGGCTGAAGCAAAACCTGCAGAACCTGCAAAGGTAGAGCAGGTTGCATCTGATGCAGCGGCGCCAGCAGCATTTGCCTCTGAAGATGAAAAAGCAGCATATGCGATTGGTGCTTCACTGGCACAATATCTGTCGGCTAACCTGGACCAGCAGAAAGAGCTAGGTTTGGATCTGGATCGTGAGCAGGTTCTGGCTGGCGTCAGCGATGTGTTTGCTGGCAAGAGTCGCCTGACACCGGAAGAAACTCAGCAGGTCCTTCAGGATTTGGACAAGCGCGTGTCTGATATCGTGACGGAAAAAGCAAAAGCAGAAGCCGATAAGAACATCAAAGCAGGCGAAGAGTACCGTGCTGAGTTCGAAAAACAAGATGGTGTGGTGAAGACGGATTCCGGCCTACTGTATCAGGTAGAAAACCCAGGCGAAGGTGAAAAACCAGCAGCAACGGATACGGTGAAAGTTCACTACAAAGGTATGCTAACAGACGGAACTGAGTTTGATAGCTCTTATAAGCGTAACCAACCGGCAACCTTCCCATTGAATCAGGTTATTCCTGGCTGGACAGAAGGTGTTCAGCTAATGCCTGTTGGCTCTAAGTTCAAGTTTGTTATCCCGCCTGAGTTGGCATACGGTTCTCAGGCTAATCCAAGCATCCCGGCAAACTCGACCTTGGTGTTTGAAGTTGAATTGCTTGATATCGTCAAAGCAGAACAGCCAGCTGAAGCAGTGACTCAGTAAACAACTGACTGTTAAGGCTTCTGGCCTAAGAAGTGAGTGTTGAGTAGAGAAAACCCGGCAATTGCCGGGTTTTTTTCTTTATATTGCCAGTTGAACAATCAGATAAAAGTTCAGGCAGCTGTCAATATTCTGATAAACTTGCAAGGAAGATTTGATTTTTTGTCCGTTCTATTTATTTTCACGATCTTTGATGACGGTGAAACTAAATAAAATGGTTTTAGCAAGGAAGATATGACAGTGGTATCTACAGATAACTTTGGCTCCGAAGTCATGATCGAGAGTGACTTAATCGAGCCGCGTGCGTTTAGTGAGCATGATTATATCATTTTAAGCTCCTATGAGGCTGTGGTTGATGGATTGGCTGCGCTGATAGGTCCGTTTTGCGAAATCGTGTTGCACTCATTGGCTGATCTGAATACATCAGCTATCAAAATAGCCAACGGAGAAAATACCGGGCGCAAGGTCGGCTCGCCGATCACTGATCTGGCTCTGCGCATGCTGCGTGACATTGAGGGATCGGAACGCAATTTTTCCCGTGCTTACTTCACTCGCGCCAAAGGTGGCGATTTGATGAAGTCAATCACGATTGCTATTCGCAATGGTGAGGGACGCATTATTGGTTTGTTGTGCATTAATATAAACTTGGATGCCCCCGTTCTCGCAGATCCTTCAGTCATTCATGCCGACGGATGAAGCGAAGCAAGCGGCTTCGAGTGTTAACTTCGCCAGTGATGTCGACGAGCTTGTTGACCAGACGGTTGAACGCACCATTGAAGAAATCAATGCCGACAAGAACGTGTCGAACAATGCCAAGAATCGCCAGATTGTCATGGAGCTTTATGACAAAGGCATCTTCGACATCAAAGATGCGATCAACCGGGTAGCTGAACGGCTGAATATTTCCAAGCACACAGTGTACCTCTATATTCGCCAGCGTAAGACAGAGGACGGCGAGAAATGAGCTTGAGTTATGTGCTGGTGGTTGATGGTCCGGCATATGGTACTCAGGCTGCCCGTTCGGCATTTCAGTTTGCGAGGCGCTGATTGAGCAGG
>LLEM01000169.1_pt1 | contig 13042 bp, 11 predicted proteins | sample 595841 | NCBI WGS metagenome assembly LLEM01 (sample SAMN02919313, study PRJNA255460) | bioreactor metagenome | biome: chemostat; feature: culture 2012_10.2; material: sediment; isolation source: day64 10degC chemostat 2012 inoculated with Wadden Sea sediment taken from... | place: Germany: Bremen ...
TGAAGTGGTGGGATTGGCCGCTGGATCTGTTGCAACAAAATATGGACTTGATGTGTAGCAATGATATTGAAGGTCTGTTCGAGCGCTATCGTCATTTTGAGAAGTGATAGCGGTTGCTGACGATAGCAATAACGTTATCGATCTACCGAAGGGGGCTCCTAGGAGCCCCCCCTTATCAGTCATGAGACTAATCATAGTGATTAATCATAATGAAACTAAGCATACTTAGATTGGCTTCGCCAGCTCTGTTGGAGGGCGAGCTCTAGCGGGGTATGGATAAGTTTTGATTTTGAATGAAGCCGCATCGTATAAGCTGGTGGTTTCCCACCATGCTGCCATAGTCTCCGGGTTTTTAGAAAGCGACGAAATAGTGGCGAGAAAAAGGCTATGAACTCGAGTATGGTCCAAGGAAGTTGGGTTATCGACACCGGTTTTCCGCTGCTAAGTGCCAGACAGCGAGCAATATCATTGATGCTGCTTTATGCCCGGGGGGGTAATAGACAATATTTAGGGCGGGCTGATCTAATCGTTCATTGGTCAATAGGTGGGCGATATTGTTCGCAAGATCGGGTAAGAATGTCCAGTAGTGGCTAAGATATTCTGAGCTGGGCGATTGGATGATCACTTTATGCTGGGTTTCTTTGATAAGCATACCTAGGTAACCATGGCACAACGCGCAGCTAAGGCTGTGTCCGCAGCATATCACCAGGATATTGGTTCCGTTCTTGCTTGCCTGTCGCAGGCAGTTTTTTTAGCCTTTTGGGTAAATATACCGTAATGGGTTGTTTTTTGTTCCAAAAAGCAAGTGAATGAAACCAATGTTGTTGTATATCATATTTATTGGTTGTGATCACGAGCCGGAGTTTTAGCTGCTCTGCGAGCGAGATGATTTGATCAATCGAAAAGATTAGTTCCTTCTTGGCTGCTGCTGATTCCGGAAGATGAACAAATACAGTATCGACCTCTTTTGCGATTTGATATAGGAACTCAATATCATCACTGTTCATCTCAGCCAAAGTCAGTTGGCTGAGGATAGGTGCGTGGGCACTATCGTCACGTACTATGCCGATTACGTCCCAGTTATTGCTGATCAGAGTACGGCAGAGATTATCCCCCCCCATTTCCTGACAGGCACCGAAAACTAAGGCTTTTCTCATAGTTAACCTCAATCATGCGATTCACATCAATATACTAATATGCAGTTTGGGGTCTTATTGTGGCTATAGTAAATACACAGATAGGCATAGTAGGTATACGAATATGAATAACATGGAATGGGACAGTATTCGGATATTTCTGGCTGTCGTCGAAGAGGGGAAGTATGTCGGCGGCGGCTCAAGTACTCGGGGGGGTGTCTCAGCCTACGGTGAGCCGCTATATTTTGGCCCTTGAAGAGAAAGTCGGACTTAATTTATTTGACCGTTCGTATAACGGGCTAAAAGTGACGGAGGTTGGGGCTGGCTTATTAGAGTCAGCACAGGCTACGGCACGAGGAGCTGAGAGTTTTGCCAGGCAAATCAATGCGACCTCCGAACATATTGATGGGCATGTTCGACTGGCGGTTAGCGAGCTCATGGCATATTACTTTCTACCAGATGTAATAACAGCATTTAAGCGCCAATATCCATTCATTGAAGTCGAGATATTGATCTCAGACCATGGTGTGAATCTTAATAAGCGGGATGCTGATCTATTGGTGTCGATAGAAAAACCTGAACAGCCTGATTTTGTTGTTAGTCATTTGTTTGAAGAGAAATTGGGCTTTTTTGCCCATCGTGATTACCTGTCAGAAAATGGCGAACCTCAATCCCTTCAAGAGTTGCACTCTGGTGCTTACCAGATCATCGGTGATGATCGCAATGGATTGTATATTCAGCAAGCGGATCGCGTCGGCCGTACATTGAATAAATCGCATTTTAGTTTTCGTACCGATAGCAAAAAATGCAAGTAGATTTAATGAGGGCCAAAGCAGGTGTGGCTGTCACCATCCATGCGGTTGCGAAGAAATATCCCGAGCTGGTTCAGTTATTTCCAGAAATAGCATTACCGCCAGTAAACTGGTGGTTGGTCTGCCATCGGGGATGTGAATGTCAATCCGCGCATTCATAATCTGATGACTTTTCTTAGCCAGTGGTTCCAGCAAAAAAAGTGGCTGAAGTGGGATCGAGGGGGAAGAAATACAGGATCAGGTTACAGTGATGTGAGTTTATGGCACTTGCATTGTTACTGTTCGCGAATGACGCCTCACACTGGTCACATTAAAAGTTGAAATTAATCGGGAATATTCAACAAAAATTTAGGCTGTGGGTGATTTTCGCCCAAGGTTAAACGTTTTCGTTACCATAAACTTGATCTGAACCAGTGACTTTTAACTTTTTTTGATTTTTTTAGAAAACAAAAGTTGAGTTATTCAAAAAAAATTGAATAATGTAACTAATACATATAATGTCGAGAAAATGCTGCTCCACACATTTTCCTCTGCAGTCTAGAAAAGACGTGTGACGGGACAACAAGTTGTCCTTAGGCCCTATACATTCTGATGAGATAACCATGAGCAATTCTTTAGTTCTTGTAATCAACTCCGGTAGTTCTTCATTGAAGTTCGCGCTAATCGATACAGTTAGCGGTGAAGCAACTTTGAGTGGTTTGGGGAGAGTGTTTCGGCATGCCTGAAGCTAATGTTAGCTGGAAAATCGACGGTGAGAAGCAAGTATACACACTGAACGATTCTGGTAACCACCACCAGCAAGCTGTAGACCGCATCGTAGCCCCTGCTTGAAGAGCTAGGTATCAAGCAAGATATCGTCGCTGTAGGCCACCGTGTCGTACATGGTGGTGAGAAGTTTACGAAGACAGTCAAGATTGACGATAGCGTTCTTGAAGAAATCGACAAGCTAAGTGACTTGGCTCCGCTGCACAACCCTGCTCATGTTATCGGTATGCGCGCCGCGATTAAAGCTTTCCCGGCACTGGCTCAGTACGCTGTATTTGATACTGCCTTCCACCAGACGATGCCTGCTAGGGCGTACACCGGTGCAATCTCTCAGAAGCTATACACTGAATACGGTATTCGCCGTTACGGCTTCCACGGTACGAGCCACTACTTCGTAAGCCGTGAAGCTGCCAAGATGATCAATAAGCCAATTGAAGAGAGTAGCTTTATTTCTGTTCACTTGGGTAACGGTGCTTCTGTTTGTGCAATCAAGAACGGCGAGAGTGTGGATACGAGCATGGGCTTTACCCCGCTTGCCGGCCTGATGATGGGTACACGCTGTGGTGACCTTGATCCAAGCATCATTGAGTTCCTGCTGAAAAAAGGTTGGGCCCAGGAAGATGTTTTCACAGAGCTGAACTCTAAGTCAGGCCTGCTAGGTGTTTCCGGCCTTACCAGTGACTGCCGCGGTATTATCGAAGCGATGGAAAATGGCCACAAGGGTGCAGCCCCTGGCATTTGAAATCTTCACTTACCGTGTTGCTAAATACATCGGTTCTTACATGGTGGCACTGGATGAGCTAGATGGCATCATCTTCACTGCCGGTATTGGCGAAAACTCTCAGCCAATTCGTAGCAAGATCCTAGAGAACATGAAGATCTTCGGTTACCGAGAAGACGAAGAAGCAAATGCCGCTGCTCGTTTTGGTAACAGTGGCATCATTACTAAGCCAAATACACCTGTTGCTATGGTAATCCCAACCAACGAAGAGTGGGTTATCGCAAAAGAATCTATGGCGTTACTGCACGCGTAATAGATTTCGGCCAACCAGAGAGTTGGCTTAGCCAAGCTGCCCAAGGGCTTGGTTAATCTCCTGCTTGGAACACAGGGGGAATTACGGAACGGGAAACGGCCCTGAGCAGATGCTCAGGGCCGTTTTTTTATACTGTAACTGGAGATTGCTATTTCACCATACTCTTGATGTATTCGCCCAGCTCAGAGTGATGCATGATTTTCGATACCGGGACAATCTCTTTCAGCGGCCCCCCAGGCAAACACGTTGACGGGGGTGTGAGTGTGAGTTCCTGTCCCCCAAACCGTGTTTTGGCCTGTTGCGTGTTCACGAGCCAGCAGGTTGCCCCCGGTCGTTGTATGGGAAGAAGGCATCAAAATCGTTGATTGCCGGTATGTCTTTTACTTTTAGGTATTTGTGATTTTCCCGGAAGTACGGGTTTGGCTTGGTTGCCAGCACGTTAGCCGCTTGTGTTACCGTGATTGGGAAACTGCTATTGGTATTGACGATAGCAGCCAGTTTTTCTGGGGGGGTTTGCTGCGTTTGTTCTAGTTTGTCAAACTCGCTGAACATTGCGGCGTAACTCATTTTCTGATTATAGAGGCCGTCAAGGATCTCGAATTTACCAAAGTTGAAATTAGGAGCGTAATCGCGATCTTGAAATGCCTCACCGGAACGCTTCTCAGGTTTTGGTAACTCGTGTGACGAATAACTAAAGCCGAATGAACCCGTTTCATGATCGGCTGTGACGATGATGAGCGTATCATCACGATCTTTGGCCCATTCATAAACAGAGCTTACCGCCTCGTCAAACTTGATCATTTCATGCAACATTGTACCCGCATCATTGCTGTGTCCTGCCCAGTCAATCTGACCGCCTTCAACCATGAGGAAGAAGCCGTCCTTGTCTTTTGACAGCAGCGAGAGTGCTTTTTCTGTCATCTCTTTCAGTGTCGGCTGTGTCCGGTCCGGGGGCATTTTTGGTGTTGCTATAGGCGATGCCGTCATTCATGCCTGAATAGCAAACAGGCCCAGCAGTTTATCGCCCTGTGCTGCTTCTAGCGTGTCTTTGTTAAAGGCGAGGCTGTAACCTTCACCTTGTGCTTCAGTGAGAAGATTGCGGTCATCTTTACGTTTGGATTTTAGTTTCACGTCACCCTGTGTTAGGGCTTCAAGCTCTTTGTAGACGCTTCCTTTATCGTTGGTTGATTTGGGGATCCAGTGACGTAGACCGCCAGACAGCATGACATCTACTCCGGTTTCCAGCATGTCAGAAGCAATATCATTTTCCAAAGAGCGGTGCGGCTGGTGAGCGGCAAACGCCGCTGGTGTGGCATGCGTCAGGCGAGTATCGGAAACCAGCCCTGTTGCTTTCCCTATGCTTTTTGCTTTCTCAAGTACTGTTTCGACGTGGTTACCCTTTGAGTCGATGCCGATCACTTCTGAAGCGGTGTAGATACCGGTCGCCAACATAGTTGCTGAGCATGCGGAATCGACAACAATCGCGTCTTCAGGATGAGTCAACGACGAGCCGATGACACCCTCTTGAGCAAGTTTATACAATGCCGTGGTTTCACCTTTGTAGATAGAGTGTGGTGCACTGTTTGCATAGGTCTCTAATAAACCGACTTGCTGTGGTCCCATACCGTCACCAATCATTAAGATAACGTTTTTGATTTCTGCCGATAATGCTGAAAAGGAGATCGTAGAAGTGGCTGCGACAAGGATGAGAGGTTTAAATATGTGTTTCATTTCATAATCCTGATATATAAATACGGCCTCAGTAAATCAAGGAGTTATGACGTATTTATTGCAACTATAAGTATTTAATATGAACAGTTTATTCTCTCAATCGAACAATAAACCCTTTGATGCGCGATCTCCGTCGCAAACAGATAACCGTTTAGTTGGTAGTGAGTTTTTAATTACTCGGATCACACTTATTGATAATGAGCATATATTTATCAAATTACCTATAGGATGATGACATCATTAATTTAAATATTGCTTTTTCATATAGGAACATAAAATGGACGTGTGCCTCAAATTGCAATCTACCGCTACATTGGCGTTGTCGGCCTGGTATAACGTTGACCACAAGCTTTCCTTTCACCTGTCTTCAGAATAAGCTGTCGAGGCACTATTCTCGTCTCCTTGTTACATTCGACATCTAAAAAAACAGCCTTGTGATGGGTTTGATATTATTTGTGTAAGCAAAGGTATGCTAACGCAGTTGATTGAAACTACTGGCTATTTAATATTATTTATATTTTCATGTGAGAGCATAAAATGGCTATGTATCTTAAGTGGAATATTTCATTACTGCCATTGTTGACGCCATGGTATGTTGAAGACCATAAGATATCTTACTACTTTCCTATATTGTAAAGAGTGGAAGTATCATGCTTCTATTGTATTAAACAAAATTAAAGTTATTGATGTTTCGTTATTTATTTGACGCGAATTTGTTTGTCTTAAAATCAGTGCGTTAGATCTATAGCAAAGGCATTTATTCATCTCGACACAAACAGAATAATATTCTTTTATGGTGCGACTAAACACCAAAGATAATTAAAGGCATTATTATGGAAAACTTTAAACACTTACCTGAACCATTCCGTATCCGTGTTATTGAGCCTGTTAAGCGTACGACTCGTGAATATCGTGAAGAAGCCGTTTTAAAGGCTGGTATGAACCCGTTTCTGCTTGATAGTGAAGACGTGTTTATCGACCTTCTTACTGATAGTGGTACAGGTGCCATTACACAAGACATGCAGGCAGCGATGCTTCGTGGTGATGAGGCATACAGCGGAAGCCGCAGCTACCACGCACTTGCGAACGCGGTAAAAGATATCTTTGGTTATGAATTAACGATTCCGACTCACCAGGGGCGTGGTGCCGAGCAAATCTATATTCCTGTTCTGATCAAAAAGCGTGAAGCAGAAAAGGGACTAGATCGCAGCAAAATGGTTGCACTGTCGAACTACTTCTTTGATACCACACAAGGTCATACTCAGGTGAACTGCTGTGTGGCGAAGAATGTATATATAGAAGAAGCGTTTGATACCGCGGTTAATGCAGACTTCAAAGGTAACTTTGATCTCGTCAAGCTCGAAGAAGCGATCCTCGAAGCGGGCCCTGCAAACGTACCTTACATTGTGAGTACGATTACCTGTAACTCTGCGGGTGGTCAGCCTGTTTCTATCGCTAACCTAAAAGCTGTATATGAAATTGCACAGAAGTATGACATTCCAGTGATTATGGACTCCGCTCGTTATGCCGAGAATGCCTATTTTATTCAGCAGCGTGAGTCTGGTTACCAAGATTGGACTATCGAAGAGATCACTCGTGAAAGCTATAAGTATGCTGACGGTCTAGCCATGTCAGCAAAGAAAGATGCCATGGTACAGATGGGAGGCCTACTTTGCTTCAAAGATGAGTCCATGATGGATGCGTATACTGAGTGTCGTACTTTGTGTGTGGTTCAGGAAGGTTTCCCAACCTATGGTGGTCTTGAAGGCGGTGCGATGGAGCGTCTGGCTGTTGGCCTCTATGATGGTATGCGTCAGGAGTGGCTGGCATACCGCATCGGCCAGGTCCAGTATCTTGTCGATGGTCTGGAGGCTTTGGGTATTGTCTGTCAGCAAGCGGGTGGTCATGCCGCATTCGTTGACGCTGGGAAGCTGTTACCACATATTCCTGCCGAGCAGTTCCCTGCGCATGCCCTTGCCTGTGAGCTTTATAAAGTGGCGGGTATCCGTGCCGTTGAGATTGGCTCTTTGCTATTAGGCCGTGATCCCGCCACAGGCAAACAACACCCTTGTCCCGCAGAGCTGCTTCGCTTGACGATTCCGCGTGCGACTTACACCCAAACGCACATGGATTTCATCATTGAAGCATTCCAAGAGGTGAAGAAAAATGCAGGGAATGTGAAAGGGCTTGATTTTACTTACGAGCCCTCGGTGCTTCGTCACTTTACGGCTCGACTCAAGGAGGTCGAGCCCGTGAAGTCGGAAGTGACGAAGCCGAAAAGCAAGGTATTAGAAGAAGCCTAGCAGCATTAAAAGAGCGTCCCATTGGGGGCGCTCTTTTTCTAAACACATAATCAAATAATACTGCTTTGGCTCATGGTTACAATAACGTGAAATTAGAAGAGTGACTGAATTATGGAAAAGAGTCCTTCATTAGTAGCAAGTGACAATATTAAGGTTAAGGAAAAGCATCCGTCGTTAATTGGTGGAGCATGCATTATAGCCAGTGTCTGCGTCGGTGCAGGAATGCTCGGTCTCCCGAGTGCGGGAGCGGGGGCATGGACAATCTGGTCCGTGCTTGCGATTACACTGACAATGATCGTCATGACGGTTTCTGGTTGGATGCTGCTCGAAGCATTCAAGCATTACGATTTAAAGGTATCGTTCAATACGGTAACCAAAGATATGCTTGGTGATAAGGTCAACATGTTCAATAACGTGACGGTGTATTTTGTCGGGGGGGGTATTTTACTGTACGCTTACATCACCTCTTCAGGCCTTATCCTTCAAGATGTTCTGGGGATCGATAGCAAAATCAGCTCTGTATTGTTTGTTTTGATATTTTCAGCCTTTGTGTGGCACTCAACGCGAGCAGTAGACCGAATCTCTGTTGTTTTAATCATATTTATGGTCTTAAGCTTCGCATTTGGTGTGTCAGGGGCTGGCAATCAAAGTTGATATGTCCGTACTGTTTGACACCATCAACGAAAAAGTGAGCTATGCCCCCTATGCAATGGCAATGTTACCCCGTCGCCTTGACCTCGTTTGGTTATCACCACTCAGTGTCATCAATGCGCGCCTATTACGGTGATGAGAGGAAAGCAAAAAATGCGATTCTGGGCGGTACCGCAATCGCATTGGGCCTGTACTTTCTATGGCTGTTCAGCATCTTTGGCAACTTACCTAGAAACCAATTCGGACCTGTGATTGAACAAGGAGGTAACGTAGATGCATTGCTAACCGCGTTAGGCTCTGTCATTGAATCTGAAAAAGTGGCGAATGCGATCAATACCTTCTCAATGGCGGCAATTCTTTCTTCTTTCATTGGCGTTGGGCTTGGGGTGTTTGACTATTTGGCGGACCTATTAAAATTCGAAGATACCAAACAAGGTCGTGCAAAAACTTGGGTTGTGACTTTCTTACCTCCTTTGATTATGTCACTGCTGTTCCCGTTTGGTTTTGTCATTGCCATCGGTTATGCAGGGGCCGCAGCAACCGTTTGGACATGTATCATCCCAGCTCTGCTGGTTAGAAAATCAAGGACGTTAGCGACAGGCAATGAAGGATTCCGAGCTCCCGGTGGTCAAGCAATGATAGTGTTGGTGATTGGCTTCGGTATATTAACCGCCGTGTTCCACTTCATGTCGATGCTAGGCATTCTCCCAGCGTTTACAGGGTAAACAAGATTAATCCAATATTATATTAAGCTGATATGATTGCTTCAAGATAGCTATCATGACTTTAAAATGTATGATAAATTTTAAATGAATTACAGCTCTATCCTATAAAGGATAGAGCTGAGTGTTTTTATAGAATTCATCACGGTTATTTTTAGTTAATATATATAAAAGTAATAAAACGACAAAAAACTGTTTTAGATTATTCCCCATTATCTAAATGCGCAATTTTGAAGCCTTCTTGAGGTGATTTGGGAATATAAAAAGGAAAACATTATGCGTGGCATTTTATCCATTCAATCACATGTAACTTACGGGGCATGCAGGAAATAGCTCTGCGGTTTTCCCGATGCAAAGAATGGGGTTTGAAGTATGGCCGATCCATACGGTCCAATTTTCCAACCATACTCAATATAAGCAAGGTTGGACTGGGCGTGCTTTCTCTGCCTCAGATATTGATGAGCTGGTTCAAGGACTTGATAATATTGGTGCATTAACTCGCTGTGAGGCAATTCTTACCGGTTATCAAGGCAGTGCTGAACAGTGCGAGGCTGTTGTCAGAACAGTGGGAAAAGTAAAGGCCCAAAACCCTTCATCCTTATATATTTGCGATCCTGTCATGGGGGCGCCGGATAAAGGCTGCATCGTTGCACCCGGTATTACTGAACACTTAGTAAATGATTTAATGCCAATCGCAGATGTCATTGTGCCGAATCAATTCGAACTCAGTCAATTTGCACAAATGGAGATCAACACGCTGTCTGATGCCGTGACAGCTTGTAACATTGCTTTGGCTAAAGGTCCTAACGTTGTTCTAGTCAAGCACCTATATTGTATTTCAGATGATAAGTTCAGCATGATGTTAGCCACTCAAGACGGCTGTTTTCTTGCTCAGCGCCCTCATTTACCTTTTGAGCAGCAACCTGTAGGTGTCGGCGATTTGATATCTGCAGTATTCACTGCAGGCCTCTTGAAAGGCGACTCCCCAATGGATGCATTTCAACATTGCCATGATGCTTGCTATGGCGTGCTAAAACAGACGCATCAACAGAATGAATGGGAGTTACAAACCGTTCACGCGCAAAACGAACTCGTCGAGCCAAGCGAGACATTTCCAGTTGAAATGATTGATGCTCACTTGATGACGGCATAAGAGACTATTTTTGCTGGCAGTATATGTTAGCGATATTTTGGAATGAAAGCGGCCCTGAGCATCTGCTCAGGGCCGTTTTTATGTCAGAAGACGGTGGTACTATATTTATTCCACCCTATGCTTATTTCACCATGCCCTTAACATATTCACCCAGTTCGGAGTGGTGCATGATTTTCGATACCGGGACTATTTCGCTCAGTGGCCCCCAGGCGAATACGTTGACCGGAGTATGAGTGTGAGTACCTGTCCCCCCAAACCGTCTGTTGCGCTGTTGCCTGTTCACGTGCAAGCAAGTTTTCTCGGTAGTTATAGGGGGAAGAAGGCATCAAAGTCATTGATCTTCGCGACCTCTTTAGCGGCTAGGTGCTTGTGGTTTTCTCGGTAGTACGGGTTTGGCTTTTTCTGCAATACGTTGGCTGCTTGAGCCGCGTGATGGGAAAATCGCTATTTGCGTTGACGATTTCAGCCAGCTTTTCCGGTGTTTGTTGCACTTCCTCAAGTGCATCAAATTCGCTTAACATCGCAGAGTAACTCTTTTTTTGGTTGTATAGTCCATCGAGAATATCGAAAGCGCCAAAATTATAGTTTGGGGGGGCGTAATCGTATTTCTTGAAGGCTTCTCCGGTTCGTTTTTCCGGTGCCGGCAAATCTTTTGACGAGTAACTAAAACCGAATGAGCCTGTTTCGTGGTCTGCTGTTACGATGATGAGAGTATCATCGCGGTCTTTGGCCCATTCGTAGACGGAGTGTATAGCCTCGTCGAACTTGAGCATTTCATGCAGCATTCTGCCGGCATCATTTCTGTGGCCTGCCCAGTCAATCTGCCCGCCCTCAACCATCAGGAAGAAGCCGTCTTCATCTTTGGATAGCAAGCTCAGAGCCTTTTCCGTCATTTCTGTTAACGTTGGCTGCGTACGGGTGGGATCGTTTTTGGAGTTGCTATACACGATACCGTCATTCATGCCCGAATACGAAAACAGCCCTAGCAGTTTGTCGCCCTGCGTTTTTTCTAGCATGTCTTTATTAAAGGCGAGCTTGTAACCATCAGCTTTTGCTTCTGTAAGCAGGTTTCGGTCATCCTTGCGCTTCGATTTTAGTTTTACGTCACCTTGAGTGAGCTGCTCAAGTTCTTTGTAGGCTGCACCTTTTTCATTTGTTGATTTGGGGATCCAGTGCCGGAGACCGCCGGAGAGCATGACATCAGCACCGGTTTCCAGCATGTCTGAGGCGATATCGTTCTCTAGCGAGCGATGCGGTTGGTGAGCGGCAAAGGATGCCGGTGTGGCATGAGTCAGGCGAGTATCGGAAACCAGCCCTGTTGCCTTTCCAAGGCGCTGTGCTTTTTGAAGCACCGTTTCTACGTGGTCGCCGTTTGAGTCGATGCCAATGACTTCGGAAGCGGTATAAATTCCGGTAGCCAGCATAGTTGCTGAGCACGCAGAGTCGACAACAATCGCGTCTTCAGGGTGGGTCAGCGATGAGCCGACGACGCCTTCTTGAGCGAGTTTATACAAAGCTGTGGTTTTACCCTTGTAAATTGAATGCGGGGGCATTGTTGGCGTATGTCTCCAATAAGCCGACTTGCTGTGGTCCCATACCGTCACCAATCATAAAGATAACGTTTTTGATTTCTGCCGATAACGCAGAAAAGGAAAATGTAGTCGTTGCTGCGGCGAGAATAAGCGGTTTGATAATGTACTTCATCTTATCATCCTGATAGTTAAATGCGGTGTGAGTTGACCAGTGACTGAGGTTGTTTTGTTACAGCGTGAAAAATAATATATCAATTGATTCAGTTTTTTGAGGTGAGATTGGAGGGTTTCAGTTGGGTTTCAACGCATTTCTCGAGCCGTCTTCATGTCCTTAGTCAGTTTGCATTTTTAGAGGAATAGATAGCGAAATGTATAACGGCGCAGAGTATTCCCTCTGCGCCGTTTATTCTTGTTGGGACTAAAAGCCAAGCTAGGTTTATTTTTGGGTAAGGTGCAGTGGTTTGCTGATCAGGCGAGCAATCATTTTATGAATTGCTACCATCTGTGGTGCATCTTTGCTGTAGTAATTATACGGTGGTAGGTTGTTGGTACTATAACCCCAGAAATCCCAACACCCTTTGGGGTTCATCGGGTTTAACGTTGATTTTTTCACTTGGGGGAAGAGCACTATCGTGCTGTTGGTATCTGCGGCTTCCAAATAACCCGTTTCTTTTACATAGGTTGTCCCTATTACGGATACGCCCTGTTCACAGCCATGCACGGAGACATGAACTTTGCACTGCTCTGTCCGGCAATTGTCGGGTACATACACGAAGGCGGTTTCATTCATGCTCGTAAGCGGGCTGTCGAAGAAGGCACTCTGATCAAACTCAATGAGTTCGCCACTTAACTTCTTGGCCGCAGGACTTTGTTCACCATAAATATGGTTGAGAATGCGCTGGGCCTGCGGGATATCGCAGTCATTGATATAGGGTTCTTGAGTCTTGTCGCACTGGGTATCGTTTTGATCGGTGGTGATAAAGGCATGCCCTGCATCTACTTGGTTGTTATACAGAATGTGATCGTCACTGACCCCCTAGTTTCTGGTAGAACTCTGCGGTGGTGTCGACAACACCGGTCACCACTGTTTCATCACTTGATCCCGAGAATATATAGACCTTGTCATCTTTCAGATTGTCTACGGCATCAATTTTGCCTGAGTCGGCAGTGAGTTTGGCAAGATCGACCAAAAAACCACTGCTT
>LLEM01000170.1_pt1 | contig 12996 bp, 14 predicted proteins | sample 595841 | NCBI WGS metagenome assembly LLEM01 (sample SAMN02919313, study PRJNA255460) | bioreactor metagenome | biome: chemostat; feature: culture 2012_10.2; material: sediment; isolation source: day64 10degC chemostat 2012 inoculated with Wadden Sea sediment taken from... | place: Germany: Bremen ...
ATGGATGCCGTTGCCTGCGGACCAATTTCCATCTGCACGCCATGGTTGGTCATACAGAAACCGTGGGTTACATCTTCCACCATGTCGAGGTTGGTCACAACCATGGTTACTTCGTCACCCAGTTTGACCTTGAATTCAGTGAGCCCGAAATTTGGTGCAACGGAGGTCATGTAGACTCGGACCTTGTTGCCATCTCGGATCACCTTGTTCTGGGTCATGACGTCGACACCGTCTTTTTCGGCTATTGCCAGTGTCTCGGCGAAGAGTGGATCATCACGCGTCCATAGTTTCTGCGGCTTGACCTTACTACGGTGAACAATCATACAGTCATGAGGTTCGGCAAAAGTTGGTCCGTCATGCACCAGCTTCATTTCATCACCGGAAATGTCAATCAGCTGATCATTTTCTGGACGTAGCGGACCAACCGGCAGGAAGCGGTCTTTCGAGAACTTACATAGCGATACCAACCATTTGCCATCGGCATCACGGGTCTCACCTTGTGATGTATGGTTGTGTCCCGGCTGATAGTGCACATCCAGTTTCTGGCGGATATAGTTTACTTTCTCTCCGTTGTAGGCCTTGATGGCATCTTCGACGTTCCACTTGGCAATCTGGCTATCAAGGAACAGGGTGGTATAGGCATTGCCGCGGTTGTCAAAGGCGGTATGAAGAGGACCGAGGCCCAGTTCCGGCTCTGCGACGATTGTGTCACGCGGCTTGATTTTATCACTGAACAGATCATCAAGCTTATTGATAGCAATAACAGATACTGTTGGCGATAGCTTGCCGTTAGCTACAAAATACTTACCATCTGACGATGTATTCAGACCATGCGGTGATTTTGGAACCGGGATGTAGCGGGTAAGCTCGGAGCCTTTGCGGCCATCAAGAACGGGCACATCGTTACCGTTGTAAGTTTTGAATTCGCCGGCTTTTAATGCGGCTTCACAACGCGCCAGACTGAATACAACCACATGGTCACGTTCGGCGGTGATCATTTCGCCTAGCGTCATACCCATTTCAGAGTTATAACATGTCGAGGCGAAGTATTTCCCGTCGTAATCGGCATCCGTGTTATCGAGGTTGCCGTCAACCATTACCTGGAAAGCGACTTCCATCTTTTCGGCGTCAATGATGTTGAACAGCGAACGGTAAGTGCTGACATCTTCCAGTGTCGACTTGCCGTTATTGTCCATCGGAATTTCAAACTCACCGTTACAGATCACGTACTTGGTCTCAGGCGCTTTCTGTACCCGTAGGCCGTGGATAGCCTGGACATTCGGGACGGTCAGCATTTTATCCGTTTTCATCACATTACAGCGGATACGGGCCACGCGGCTGTTGGCCTTGTCGTTAATGAAAACGTATTTACCGTTGTATCGACCGTCCGTCATGCTCATATGGGGGGGATGGTGTGAATCTCCCGCCAACACATCTGCACTGTCGCCTTTGACACGCTTACTTTCGTTGGTAAGGCCCCCACCCGGTTGCACTATCAATGTTAAATACAGGGATACGCATTAATTCACGCATTGATGGCAAACCCATAATACGTACTTCACCGGAATGGCCACCACTCCAGAATCCATAGTATTCATCCAGATCGCCCGGGTGAACAAACGGGCTGTTAGCCGCTTCTGCTGCCTTGGCTTGTGCCATCGAGGCAAACATTGCAGCAGACATCGGGGGCAACAGCCGCACCTAGACCGATAGCGGCGGTTTTACCGAAAAATTTACGTCGTTCTTCGTTAGGCAATGTGTCTTGGTTAGATTGCTCTATCAGATCATTGTTCTTGTTGTCGCTCATGGTTGGCTCTCCATACCGTTATTATCTACGCGCCACGGTTATTTATAGTTGTAGGATCATAAATATTCGATGTTCTGTTTTTTGCTCGCATTTCCTCTTCATTCGGTAACAACGACAGGGATATCCAGCTCCGAGCCCCCCCGGCGTTTCTTGCGCGCGAGTTTTTTCAGTGGCGGACATTTTTCATCGTTGTAATAGGTGATTTGGCAATCCAGGCAGTAATGGCATTCACGCATGTTGATCACACCATCGGGCTGGATGGCCTGTATTTCGCATTCTTTCGCACAGGTTTTACAAGGTGTGCCGCAGTCAGGGCGGCGTTTAAGCCAGCTGAACAGACGCATATTGTTAGTTACCGACAAGGCTGCACCTAGCGGACACAAATAGCGACAGAAGGGCTTGCGGTTTATTAGGTTTATCAGAATCAGGAATACAGCCCAGGCAATGAACGGCCACTCCCGGTCAAATTTCAGCAAGAAGGTTGTCTTAAACGGCTCGATTTCGGCAAACTGCTCAGCCAGTGCCAGCGAGTCGAGAGAGACGCCAAACAGTACCAGCAGGATTAGGTACTTGATTGCCCATAAGCGTTCATGAACCGCATACGGCAATTCAAATTGGGGTATTTTGAAGTGACGGGCAAACTGATTCACCAGTTCTTGAAGAGCACCGAACGGACATAACCAGCCACAATAAACAGCGCGTCCCCCCCAAAGCAGAATGGTAACGGCGGCAGCACACCACAGGGTGAAGATTATCGGATCGAGCAGGAAGAGATCCCCACGAGAAGTCACTCATGAGCGAATGCAAGAAGGTGAACACATTGACTACCGACAGCTGCCCGCTCCATGCCCAGCCAATGAATACCACCGTGACCGCCAGGAAGCCATGACGCAGGTTATGGACAAAGGTCGGGTGGCGAACCAGTATGTCCTGGAAGAACAGGATCATTAGCAAGACGCCTAGCAAAATTAGGAGGATAACGACTTCGACCTGACGTTCTTTCCATACCTGTTGAGTCAGCGATAATTCAGGCTCGGGGGACAATAGCGGGCGGCGTATCGACATATTTTTCCAGCATGTCGTAGCTGCCTTTGAAGCTGGTAAAAAGACTGTCGACCGGACCGGTTTGTCGTCTTACCAGTAGCTCTAGCTGCCAACTGGCACCCGGATCAAGTTCATGGTGAGCCTGTACCTTGAAGACAGACATTTCTTTGAATGACGGTGCGCCATCGATATAGAGATCGGTAATACGATTGTGGTCGAGATCGCGAAACGAAACTGCGTTCTCACTTGGTGGATTTGGATACGATCGAAGATCCCGCCGCGGACATAACCCGAGCCCTTGAACGAGTAGCCGTTGCCCAGTACGGCTACTAGATGCTCACCGGGCTGGAGAGATGACGTTAACCACTCGTAGTCGGCATCACCGAACAGGTTCCGTCCGATGGTGGGGGGGACATCGGCCAAGGCAAAATAGATCTCGGCGAACATGTCCTGCTTTTCATCAGCCGGAGCGTTATCAATATGTTCGGCATCGGTACCGACAAAAGCCTCATCGATCTTCTCGTTGGTGAGATAGAGCTTACGGATTGAACCATCGCCAGTGAGTTGGAGCCAGTCCGCTTTTTCAAATTGGTCTTGCAGGATGGTAGACGGAGGCTGAATAATGCTTTGCTGCTTTTTAACAATTCCCAGTGCTTGGGCCACCTTTGTCGCTGCCTTGGTTACGGCCACATTCATAACCATAACGGTTACCGTTGCCCCAGACAGGCCATCAACTGCAACATATCCCTCGTTTTTATTACCACCGACCTTGATCCTGTCTTTCACTGATAGTCCAGTGTACTGATCAGTAAACGCCCACAGTTTCGTTTCCGGGGATACCCGCCAGGATAATCGGTTCATGGTGTTCGAGTACCTTTGTCGTCAGGTAGTTGCCCTTAGGTCGATAGCGACCAACATGTTGACTGGTTCACCCGAGTAGGCAGGGATTTTAGCAATATCATTAGTTTCAAAGGCATAACCAATGATGTCCTGATCGTTATAAATACGCCAAACCGGGGGCTCTCCCTGTTTGTCTTCGATATTGGTTGCGGTAGGGAAGGTTTCTTTGATCAGGGGAATCGGGTCTTTAGGTGGACTAACAAACAGCGCACTCGCGGGTGATATCCCACCCATAAAGAGCGAGATGAACAAGATCACACGTAATATTGCGATATTAAATAGACTGATTGCTTTCACCAACGAACTCCCGGGCAATCGTGTTGCTCAAGTGGTTATGTTTAATGTGGTATTTTAGATGTATCTTTTGGTATATCTTCATGATTAAGATCAATTTCTTCACATGTTGTTACATTTATATTGTCGAACTGAGAGATCTATTACTTATGAGCTTCGTTAGCTTGGTGCATCAGCCAAATTATTTAGCTTGTTAAGCATAGAAAACATGACAGGAAGTGTTTATTTTTTATGGTGATTAGTGATACGAGACACAGTCTTTCGACTATTAATTGGGGTTGCATATATCTATCACTAGCGATGATATGGCACTCTATGCTGGTTTTAAGAAGCTAGTTGTGAAGCGTGTTTTTTGCTATCTGGCTAAAGAAGTTTATTATTTAACCGAAGTAATACGAGTAACGCCATTGTGGACGGTGATCCACGATCTGCTGTATTGAACGGGTATCAAAAGGAACTGTGGTGATCCGCTTTTTTCAATTTTTAATCGCTATCGCTTTGTTAAGCGGAGCCGGCTTTTTTATCTTACAAAGTGCGCCTGATCCTGATAGTGAAGAGCCCAAATACAAGTTTGTGACTTCCAAGTATCGACCCGAAAGCGAAGAGCATAGAAATTTGTACCTTCATTATTCGAGTTTGGAGAACATTCCTATGCCTGTGGGCACCTGGGAGGGGTATAGCAGCAAAGACTTTCACTTCATCTTGAAGGTCAATGAGAAGGGCGGGTTCATTCTTTCGGTTAACCCTAACGCCAATGATGATTCTGAAGGGGGCGTTAACGGGTGTGCTGAATATTACAGGCCAAGCTTCAAGGCCCACCATGTGGTCGGTTCGGCAAAAAAGGTGCTCCCTAAAAGTGGCCATATTGTGGTGAAGCAGTACACCGCAAATGAGGTCCATGTTATTCATCCCCCCCAGACCCTTGAAGTGATCCGATTTAAATTGATTGCCAGTTAGCTTGTCTCTCGCAAGCTATGAAAAGAGGTTTGTGCGCTATGCGCGAACCTCTAACTCTCCCCCAACCAAATCACTTAAACCTGTCAGCTAGCCAAAGCCACCAGATGCATCAGGGCCACGAGCCCAGTTAACCGATTGCGCATGGGTTGATAGCCTTCGGGTTTCCCTTCTTTTTCTATTTGGCGGATCTTCATTTCTGCAAACCATACCGCAACAAACCCAAACAACAGCACCAGTATAGAAACTACATAGCTTTCAGGGGAGTGAAGCAGTACGCCCCAGGCAATAAGAGAGAACAGAATACTGAGGATCAGGGCATTACGGCTGAGCTTATGTTTGATGTGATCAATTGCATTTCCCCCCCATAGGATCCCGGCAAGAAAACTCAATATCACCGCGCTGTAGGCAATAAACACTTTCTGGGCACTTAGGCCAAATAGGGTTTTATCGGCCCAGATACAAACAAGGCTGATAGCAAACGGCAGGAGTCCGAGGTAAGCAAGCCGGGTCATGATTTTGTCTGGTGATTGTTCCATACGAGCTCCCCCCCTGCAAAAACTATCGTTGAAAAACTGTTACCGAAAGACATTACTTAAAAAAGTACGGCTGAAAAAAGGTTTTGCTGAACAGAAAGACACTTTTCAAAGCATAGCAGAGCTTTAGCTACTCCCAGTATCGAGCATTAGCTGCTTGGTCTTGTTGTAGGCGTTGCTGTAGGAGGAAAAAGGGTGGGACTTCCCACCCTTGTTGTGTTGAGGTGTTCGGATGTGGTTTGGTTGTCATTAGGGTATGTAGTTAGGTATACCTCTAGTGGCTAAACTGGCCGAGCAGTACCTGTTGCTGTTGTGATTGTTCCTGTAGAGATTCACTCATGTTATGCGTGTCGGTTGCACTCTGGTTGAGTGAGGCGGTAGCTGCCAGGAGCGCCTCAGAGTTTCGGCTTATTTCTTCGGTTGTCGAGCTTTGTTGCTCTGCAGCACTGGCAATTTGTAGTGTCATGCCGGAGATTTGTTCAATAGAACCGTTGATCTTACTGAGTGAATCTCTGGCTAGCTCTGCCTCTTCAACCGTCTTTTGAGCACCTGTACGGCTGGTTTCAATTACGTCGACTGTCTCGTTGGTTTTTTCGCGAAGTATACCAATCATGGCGTTAATTTCGCTGGTGGCATCTTGGGTGCGGGATGCCAGGCTGCGCACTTCGTCGGCCACGACCGCAAAGCCTCTGCCTTGTTCTCCGGCTCTGGCTGCTTCAATGGCCGCATTCAGTGCCAACAGGTTGGTTTGATCGGCAATGGCGCTGATAACACTGGTGATTGATTCGATTCCCTCACTATGCTCTGCGAGAACGTTGACGGTCTGCCGGGCCTGCTCAAGCTGTTCAGACAATACGTTGATAGCGACAGCGGTGTTTTGCACCATGTTACTGCCTTCACAGACGGCTTTGTTGGCATCTTCGGTATAATGTGCCACCTGCTGGGCATTCTCGGCAACATCGTTAGAGGTCGTTGCCATTTCATTGATAGAGGTCGCGAGCTGATCAATTTCTTGGCGTTGATTCGAAGTATGGCAGGCAGCATCACCCCGCTGTCGTTTTGGCCGCAAGGCTGGTATCGAGCAAGTTGCTTCCGATAGCCTGAATTTCGCCAACCAGTTTTTGGAGTGAACCCATAAAGTGGTTGAAGTCATCGGCTAAATCTTGAAACTCATCGCCGCTGTTGGTGTTAATGCGCTGGCCGAGGTTTGCCTTACCACTGGCGATTTGACGCATGGCATCACTAATTAATTGCATGGGCTTAAGAAGCCGCGCAATGATTAGTTGGTAGAAGAAGAAGCAAAGAACGGCTGTTCCCAACATAAAACCGATAATGAGATTTCTCATATGGCTGATGGATGCATAGGCTGTTGATGAATCCATGACTAGGCCAACCTTCCAGCCAGCGCCCTTGATATTTACAGGCGCAAAAGAGAGCAGCTTATCTTCACCGGCTATTTGGGCAACCTGGAGTTTGTTTCCCATTGTCGGTGTCTGCGCAAAGAGTGCTGAAAGCGGTTTGCCATTATAGCTCTGATCTGGGTGGCTGATGATAATACCGTCATCTCCTACCAGATAGGCGTAACCACTACTACCTAAAGAGTGGTGGTTGAGGATCGCAAGCAATGCATCTAATTCAATTTTTCCGTTTACCACACCTTCAATACCACGGGAATCGGCAATCGGGGCACCTATTGCGAACATCAGTTTTTGGGTTTTGGTGTCGAGGTAGGGTTTCTTGATGTTAATGTCACCTTTTGCCCTCGCTTCCTTGTACCAAGAGCGCTTTCGGGCATCGTAATCTTTTTTATTGAAAGGGTAGTTAATAATAAGGTTTGGCCGATCTTCGAGGCCGACATAGGTAACAGAAAATTCCTGCTTGAGAAGCGGTAGGTCGATAAGATTCTGTATACCCTCGTCATTGGTTGCTTGTGAAATACCCTGACGAAGCATTCTTACCTGCTTTTCTTTCCCCTGTAACCAGGTACCTATGTGGTTGGCCATAGAGGCGGAGTCAGTTTCCATTTGGTGGGTGACATTGGTAGTAATATCTTTGTATGAGTTGAAATACAGAATGGCTGACAAAGCCGCAATGGCACCAGTTGCAATTAATGTACTTGAAATAACCAGCTTATGAGAAAACTTCATTGTTCAAAATCCTGAGCAGAAAGTGTTACTGGCAATTAACGCAATAAAGCCATGTTACAAACGTAGAAATACGTTTCTCAGTATTCATTAAAATACAATCAATGCGATAAGAACCAATTGAAGTTTGTTATTACTCTGAATTTGCAAACGAAGTTGGACTTGCCGTATTACTATTGGTGGTAATGGCGGATAGACATAGTTGCTTGTAGCGAATAACAGCACACTTTGGCTTAATTTAATGATTACTTGTATAAATGGCCTTAAATTGTTTTATCTTGCAAGAAGTTATGCTTACTTTATTCGATTGTGTGCATATGTTCTGTGGTTAAGATCTCGATTTCCCTTAGTTGTAAGATACTTGAAGGGGGGGATTATTTGAGATCAGGTATTGAACGTTACTTTTTAGTATTACTTTTATTTAGAATGTGATTAATGAAGAGCAATAACGGAGAGGCAAGTGCCTCTCCGGTTTTCTGGCAAAGGGGGAAGAATTATACTAACTCGGCGAGCATCGTATCGGAATATTCAACCAGCGCTTCGCCCTTCTTCACTTTCTTTATGTAGTCCGGGTTGGCAATCAGTGGTCGGCCTATCGCCAAGAGGTCAAACTTATCGTTACGAATAGCCTCGCTACCCGTTTCAGCAGTATAGCTACCCACACCCACCAAAGTTTTTGAGTAATGATTACGTACGTAGTTGGAGGCGGTTCCTCCTAGGTAATCAAACTCCATGCTGTCATCGAAAATGCCGATGTGCAGGAAGGCAAGCTCACGCTGTTCCAGTTCAGTGAGGAAGTGATCAAATATCTGACGATCACGCTCATCACCTTCAATATTAAAGTATGCGCCAGGTGAAACGCGTAGCGCCGTGCGGTCTGCGCCAATTTGTTTGACTACGGCATCAACAACAGCAAGCGGGAAACGCGCCATATTTTCTGGTGTACCACCGAATTCATCTTCACGGTCGTTACTGCTGTAGTGAAGGAACTGATCGATAAGGTAGCCGTTGGCGCCATGGATTTCCACACCATCAAAACCAGCTTCGATTGCATTTTCTGCAGCCTGCGCGTAATCAGTGACCAACTGCTCGATTTCTTCGGCTGTTGCTGGTTTCGGTACCGTGTAAGTGAGTTCACGCATACGAGGCACACTGCCCTCGACCTTTTTTGCTGAAGGCGCTAGTACGTATTCGCCGCCGAAGAAGTGAGGGTGAGCGACTCGGCCAGTATGCCAAAGCTGAGCGAAAATTTTTCCGCCTTTTGCATGCACGGCACTTGTTACGTTTTGCCAACCAGCAATTTGTTCTGCCGAGAAAATACCTGGAGTATTTGGATACCCCCTGACCATCTGGGCGGATAATGGTTGCTTCAGAGATAATTAACCCTGTATCTGCCCTTCGAGCGTAATAGTCTGCCATAGCCTGGGTCGGAACTAGATTATCGTCGGCCATACAGCGTGTTAGCGGTGCCATTAAAATGCGGTTGTCGAGTGTAAGCGTGCCGTTAAGTGCAAACGGCTGAAATAAACTTTCCGTCATGTGTCTTGCCTCGTTCTTGAATGCCCCATTCAAGTTAGACTTATTTGAACGATCATTCAAGTTATTTTTTGAATGATTGCTCAAGATTAAGTAGAATTGAGAAATATAGAGTTGTTAGAAAGAGTTTACTGATGAGAAGCGCTGAGTTTGATCGCGAGCATGTTTTAAGATCTGCCATGGCTGCATTCATCGCCAAAGGCTATAGCAAAACCAGCATGCAAGATCTCAAGAAAGCCACCGGATTACACCCGGGATCGATATATTGTGCATTTGATAACAAGCGGGGGACTTCTGTTGGCAGCGCTTGAACAATATCGCTCTGATCGCCAAGCTGAATTTATGACGTTATTCAGTAGTGAAACATCCAGTCTCGATGCGCTAAAACGTTATCTTGATAATGTTGTTGATGAGTGCGAGCGAGAAGAAATCAAAGACTGCTTGTTGCAAAAAGCGTTGACTGAACTTACTCAGCAAGATGAAGAAGTTGAAAACGTGATCACCCAAATGCTAAACCAGTGGGAAGAAGGCATTGCTGCGAAAATTCACCAAGCACAGCAGGACAATGAGTTATCGTCAGATCGAGATCACCACCAGTTGGCACAATTTATGGTAATGGGGATCTACGGGATTAGAACGTTCTCACATACTAAGCCATCTGAAGGTACTCTTCAGAATCTTGCCGACCAGCTGTTTGAGCACATTTGCGCATAAAGCAAATGTGCTCATGTTTCGGTTATTACTCGACTAACTCGCTAGGGCAACATCTTGCTTTTTGCTTTGTTGTAGAGACAAAGCCCATAATAACAGCGCGGCAATAAATGAAGTTACAATGATCATTGTCCATGTACTTTGGTAACCAAATTGCTGAATTTGTGCCCCCATCAGTACATAAGTTGGCATCACGGCCAGATTTCGAATTGTGGTCAATATGCCGCTAATGCGCCCACGGTGACTGCTGGGAGATTGATTTGCAATGTAGACACCTTCTTTGGTGACCAGTAATACTTCTGCTGCCGAGAGGAAAATCCAAGCAATAAACTGCATTGGTATGGTGGTGTTTATTAAAATAACCCAGTAACCAAAGGCAAATAACAATCCGGAAATTGCCAAACTCTTCATTTCGCATTGCTGGTTTGTTAGGCGCATTAATAACGGGGTGATCAGTACGACAAGAATGCTGGCGAATGTCATTAGCTGACCGAACAGCACGGCGCCTTGTTTATCAAAGATGTGACTTAAATATAACGGAGTGGTCATCGTCATTTGATATAGGGCAAACCAGAGCAAAGTGCACAATAAAGTAAAAATGATCAGCCGAGGTCGTTGGCGTAGCACCTGCCAAACCGAGCCGTCCGTTGCCTTCTCCAGCTCAGGTTGTTCAGTGTACTCATCCGTCGCGCTATGTTTAGGTTCTCTGACCCAAAACATAACCACTAATATGCCGATAAAGGCGGCAATTCCATTACCCCAGTAGATCCAAACGGTATGACTCCAGAACAGGTAACCTGCCAGAACGGGGACCAATACCCGAACCCAAGTTGTAAGCGAGGTAACTCAGGGACATAACAGCATCGCGATTTTTGGGTGTTGAAAGATCGGCCACTAAGGCACTGCTTGCCGGAAAAGACACGCCAAAGAAAAAATAGCTGACAAATAATAGCGCTGGCGCTATGAAGTGACTATCTGAGAAAAAACCGCAGATAATTAATATCAGTGCTCCTGCCAGTTCGCCTAATACCATTACTCTTTTATGGCCGAAGCTGTCTGCAAGTTTTCCGCCTATAAGGGTTCCGAATAGATATAGCCCCCCGTAACCCCCCCATTGCTAGTCCACCGGCCACCGTTGTGGAATACCCTAGTTTTTGAGTAAGAAGAAGAACTAAAAAGGGAATAATAAAATTACCCAGGCCGAGTAAAAAGCGTGCAAACGCGATGAAATAGATATCTTTAGGTAGTCCGAGGTATATCGACACTGCACCAACTATCTTCCTTAACATGACACTCCTTTGTTTAACTGTATTATGTATCTACGTAGCGCGGGGGGGACACAATATACCTAATATTCGGTTGGCTGGACAGATAATGAATGAGCGATAACCCTAAATGCGGCTAGAGCATAATCCATGCTTTCATAACCGTTGGCCATAAATTCGAGATCGGCGCTATTTTTAACAATAACGACATTCGCTAGGCGATTGATATAAATATATTGGCCATATATTCCAATCGCCAGAAACTCTTCATTGGCATTTTCAGGTATCCACCATTGATAGCCATATCCCCAATGAGTATCGGCACTGTTTCTTTTTCCTGGCATCAAATGGGGAGCATCAGGTGTTATACTCTCTTCAATCCAGCGGGCGGGAATAATTTGTTCGTTATCGAGTCGGCCGTCGTCGCGATAGAGTTTACCCAGGCGAAGATAATCGCGGCTTATCAGATTTAATCCTCCCAAGACCATTGGCTCTCCGGTGCTGTCGGTGATATATATTGCCTCACGTTCAGTATCTAATTTTGACCATAGCTTCTCATCAAAATAGTCCTCGATATTCTTTCCTGTCGCTGCCCGAAGTACCATACCAACGACATGACTATCCATACTGACATACGACATATAAGTTCCTTGCTTTCGTACACGAGTCAGTGTGGTTGCGAATTCATCAAAACTACCGCCAAAAGCCATGAGCCGTCCCATCCGGTTAATATCACTGCCAAAGTCGCCATAGTCTTCATTGAAATAAATACCACTGGACATCTGCAGCACATTTTTGATGCTAACGCCGTCGTAGCCTGAGCCGATTAAACTGGGAACGTATTTTGTAACGGGGTTCACTTAAATCGGCAATCAACCCTTCTTCGACAGCAACGCCGAAAATAGCACTGAGAAATGATTTGGCCATTGACCAGGAGATCCTTTGGTCAAACTCATCGGTGCCTTGATAGTACTTTTCAAAGGTAATGTTATTTTCCTTCAAGACGATCAGAGCGGTAGTACTTGAGCCTTCAATCCAGCCCTGCATGTCAATTGTTTGGTTGTTATAGGTAAAGTGCCGAGGAAGCGGGAAGGGATGTTGTCCGAGCTTGTCAATGGTACCGGAAGGTGCAATGGTCTTTGTGGGAGTCAGCTGTTTCATGTTGGAAAAGTTCTCAACGACCACGTCATGATCGAACAACCGAACAGTATGATAGAGCTGCAACAGTTCACTTTTATAAAACGCTGAAATGCTGAAAATGAAGAGCAGTATAAAACAGGCGGAACCAAACACTTTTTTCATGGTTACCTACTAAGTCAGATATGAGAGATACCAGTTGGGATATCGAGTACAGGAAGCTTGGTATAGTTATGATAGACCAGTGGTTTAGGTAGTGGTTTGACAAAACCTGGTAACCTACTGTCTCTTTAGATAATCATTTAACCAAATGTGAATATTTTTAGGGTTACGCTACCTACCATCTCACAATTTTTTCTCCCTGTGTTTAATAGGATGAATAAATACAGTCCGATCTGTCACGATATATCTCCTGATAGACAAATGTCGATTATTGAACCGAGTAGCAGATAGAAACTGAGTTGGCATATCTCTAGTAGAATGTAGAGTTGATTATCAGGACTGAATTATTGGAATATGATAAGTCATTAATTAGCGCTGTATTCTCCTTTTTATGATCTACCCAACAAATAATAAATTGTATTTTATTATATAAAACCGTATTTGTTTCTACGTTGATGGTTATCGTGTGGATAAATCAGACTAATGTACTAGGATTAAGTTGCCAT
>LLEM01000171.1_pt1 | contig 12976 bp, 23 predicted proteins | sample 595841 | NCBI WGS metagenome assembly LLEM01 (sample SAMN02919313, study PRJNA255460) | bioreactor metagenome | biome: chemostat; feature: culture 2012_10.2; material: sediment; isolation source: day64 10degC chemostat 2012 inoculated with Wadden Sea sediment taken from... | place: Germany: Bremen ...
TTTCCGGGTACAGGCGGGTGCACTCCATAAGTTATGGCATTCTTTTTTTCTTGAGAAGAACAGGAACAGTTAACATATTAACCTCTCGTAAAATCATTTCTCACTGAAAATATTACTTATCTTTGTATATTGATAAAAGTGCTGTTACGTCATGCTTTACTTTTATCTTTTCATTTTTACCTTGTGGTTTTATTTCCATTGCTGCTTCTTTACTATTTGGTAAACTTTCAGAAACCGAATCATTACTGTCTTTCTGCTTTGAAATAGAAGATAGCTTTTCTCTCAAAGAATAAACTAAGCTCTGTGCATCAAGATTTAGATCAGTATATTTCACATTTGTGGAAATAAATGAGTTAAAAGACCCAATAGCCTCCTCAAAGTCACCACTTTTAATAGAAATCAAACCATATATAAAACCTGAAAAATCGTCAAGGCCTTGCCATATGTTCTCGGCTTCATCAAATGAATTGCTGAAATAATATGCCACGCCTAGTTGAAACTTTGCCAATTCATTCCCATTATCTTCTTTAACAACCATTTTATATATAGATATGGCTTCACTATACATACCAAGCTGATTTAATATGGCTGCGTGAATCAAATTCAATCGCTGATCTGGTGTGGATTTAGCAACCACACTTTTGCAAAGTTTAAGGGCTCCTGCTAAATCGTTATTCTTAACAGCATACGCTGCCAAATTCAATATTTCCTTGTAGTTCAATTCATTACTCATAATCTATCCATCAAGTTAATTTTATTTTTAGATCATGCAACGCAGTCGTATGTATCTGAGAAATTCTAGAAGAAGATACCTTCATTAATATAGCAATTTCTTTCATCGGTAGAGAAAGGAAGTAATGACCGATTATAACTTGTTGCTTTTCATTACATAAGTTCTTAACCAAACCAGCTATTCTCAACCTCTCAACAATTCTGCTTTCCATTGAGTCGCACTCTCCAACCAAGGATTCACCATCCAAAAGAACGCTATTATTTGAAAATATATGATAAAAATCATCATATTCTTCAGCGTTTGGATAAAGTATATGATCGCTAGAAACCCTGAATTGATATTCATTAGACTTAACCAATATTTTTCTCATTTCATAATACATATACTTAAACGAGTATGACTTAAATGACCCTTTCTCTGGGTTATAATTTCTTATTGCAGAATATAGACCCAATATAGCACTGTTTTTATAATCGTTGAATTCAAGCTCTGTATTATAATAATGTATACTTAAAAACTGCTTTGTGACAAAATTACACCAAGGTATTAATCCCCTTACAAGATTGTCGTGATTTATTCTTTCAGTATCAGAGTCAAACTTTTCCAGTATCTCCTTAGGACTTATATTTACCATTTCCCATCAATACTAGAATCCTTTAATAAGGCTTCCGACCAATAAGGTCCAACCATCGATTAGAACGAAAACAAGTAATTTAATAGGTAAAGAAATTGAGACCGGAGGTAGCATAATCATACCAAGTGCCATCAATAGACTTGCGACAATCAAGTCTATAAGAAGAAAAGGTAGAAATATAACAAATGCAAATTGAAATGCTGCTTTTAACTCACTTAGCATAAAAGCTGGTATTAATGTCATTAATTCAACAATCTGAGAGTCGCCAAATTCTTTTTCTCCACGGCGAAGGCTTTTTACAAAATGGTAGTCTTTTTCCGACGTTTTTGACACCAGGAATTCTGTAAAGACATTAACTCCATCTTCAATTGCTTTTTCCTGAGAGATGCTCCCCCCCGCAGTAAACTCATCATAAGAGACTGATTTTACTTCTTGGAAAACCGGTGCCATTGTAAAAATACTCATAAACATTGCAATAGATATAACAACCACATTAGGAGGTGTCTGTTGCAATCCCAGTGCTGTACGCAGTAACGATATAACAATGACATAACGAGTAAAACATGTTGCAGACACTAATATTACTGGAATAAAAGCAGATGCTGTTAATAGTAGAAAAGATTGAACAATTGGGGTGAGTAAGATCCAATTCCATTATAAATACATTTCCCTTCAGATAACTTTTAATCGTCTAATTTATTCGATATTGCAACTGATGATGAATTTGTTACCACGATGAATTTTTGATTTTCATACTCAACGACAGATACTTTGTTCTTGTTATCCAAGTAAACCTTCTCTAAAACCTTAAGTTTTTTTCTTTATCATTTAGTATGTTTACTCTCATTTTCTTTACAAGAATAAACAAAACAAAAGCCAATAGAAAAAAGACTATAGCTATATATTCAGCACTTATAACAAACTCTTCTGATTTAAAATCCATCACAATATATTTACTACTTGGAAGGCAAACTTCCCATCCTCCTCAATGAGTAACCCTTCGGCTACTTTATTACCATTCAAGTTCAGCTCAACTTTCTCTGAAAGATTAACACTTGACTTGAAGATATCACCTGCACCCAAAGAAAGAATTGAAGCCACATCCGATTTAACTTCCCCTATTTTAATATCCAACTTTAATTCAACATGCGAAAGTGCATCACTAAACAACTTTTCATTTGAAGGTTTCACTTTAACTTCCATACTTAACACTTCCAAGTACTAAAACTGCTTTGTCATTTTCAAAAGATATAAAAGCATTATTCGAAATGACATTTTCATTAATAGAAAGAACAAGCCCTTCGTCTGTCTTCCTCTCTGTTTTTATCACATCGCCCTTTTTAATCGACAAAATATCTTTGCAAGATACGCCAATGTCTGGTATTGAGACTGATAACAATAACGAGGATGAAAGCATACTTGACTTCACGACATCAGCATTAATTCTCTTTTTGGTGTCCATCATAATAGATGACTGATAAATATTGTTAATTATTGATGAATCTAATCGAATGATTACTTCAATTTCATCTAATATACATGAATAATAACAATGTTTGACTTTTGAGTGTTTACTTATTGCACCGTTATTTATGGAGTATTCATCTAGCCATTCCTTAAAAAAAGTTTCAATAACATAGGCAATAAATAAATTTTCCGTTTCTTCAATATTAACAACATCACCAAATGCTCCTGTCATCACTTTTTTAACAAAAGCTAAATTGTAGTAAAGCGTTATCGAATTCTCTAATGCAGCAACGCTATGCATCGCATATGTCTGTACTTTAAGTGAATCACTCCGTGATACTGTAACGCACACGTCATCAGTCGTATTCTTTAATAATAAAGATGAAACAGTTTTTGTTAGGAACCGAGAGACTAAATCATCTGTCAGTTTTATTGTCGAGTTATTCATTAGCCACCAGTACTATTATATAACTGTTCAAGTAGCTGATTAGAAACACTCATTACGCGTGAACTTGCTTGATATGAGCGCTGAATAACCATCATATCACCGAACTCTTGCGCCAAATCAACATTCGAGAGTTCTAGCGCTCCGCTAATAAGGCTTGCATCAACACCACGTCCAATATGCATTATTTCTGGTTTTTCTTTTTTTGTTTCAAGAATATGGCCACTTTTAACAGTAAAGTTCTCATAATTATCTACTTTGGCCACACTAAGCGAACCGATTTTCTTTTCATCCCCCATTACCGTAATACAGCGTTACTGAACCATCATTACCAAAACGGATATCCGAGAACGGTGATTCTGCAGCGCCATCAACCTCATCAATTGCGAGCTCTGATGTTTCACTCTCCTCCCTCAGAGTAACTCCACTCAAGGATCCAGGCTCACCGAAGCTCACAGTAATAACCTGGCCATCTGCTAGTGTCGCTTCAGCCTCATTTTTACCAACCTTAAGTGTTCCGCCAAGATCAAACTCAAGGCTGCCAGTACCAACCTCATTGCCTTCGTCATCTTTGATACTCACTTTCCACTCTTCATTGGAAAGCTCCAGTGAAGCGCTCAGCTCTTGATAGCTTCCATCACTTGCGATGTAGCCAACTTTTTCCATCTCAACCGATGTATCCTTCGTTGTCAGGGATCCCTTCAAAGAAACTGACGTCGTTGGTATCGCATCAATTGATGCATTGTCACCTACTTCTATCGACCCTAGGCTCCCCCTATCATCAATACCTACAACTTCATATCCCGTTAGCCGGTCAACCAGCTTGTTTTCATCATTCAGAGAAAACATACCCGCTCGAGTGTAGTAATAATCATTGCCATCCTTTAATACAAAGAGCGCACGTCCATCTAAAAAGAGATCCGTCTTATTGCCCGTTTGAGTCACTTCACCCTGAGAAAAACGATACCCTACATCGGCCAACTGAGCACCTAGCCCTTCCCCACCACCAGACACATTAGCCATGAAAACATCTTTTGCCTTGAAGCCGGGGGTTTGCATATTGGCGACGTTATCACTGACCACATCAAGTGCTTTGGCACTTGTGTACATCCCTGACAACCCGTTATAAAACGATTGAAACATGCTTTCTCCTTAATAAACTTATTCGTTGCTGTAAATTCTACTTAATCGTGCTGTCGGCAAGTCGTTAATATAGAAACTTTCACCGGTCTCATCTTTCGCTTTGAGTGTTACTACAGTGCCGGACGATGTAAAACCAACAGAAACAACCTCACCTACAATCGTGCCGTTTCCTGATTCGGTTTCAACATTTTTCCCCATCAACCCAATACCCTGAGTGGACTCTACCAACTGCCGAATTGAATTAAGTTCTTCGTTGGTCATTCTGCTTGACTCAAGCAACGAAAACTGTGCCATCTGAGCAAGGAAGTCTTGGTTATTTACGGGTTCAAGCGGATCTTGAGCTTTCAACTGAGACATGAATAACTTAATAAAATCATCTTGTTTCAGTTGAGAGTTCACCTGGGAACTCGATTGTAACCCTGTCACACTACCGACTGGTGGAATTGCCATAGATCACCTCTGTTTGCCCGTTATAAGTGAGAGTCACTGATGAGTTTCCATAATCAGCCAAGCACTCAAGCATCTTAACCAACTTGTTCTTTTCCGTTTTCCCAAAATAATCGCGATAGAGAACGCGAATACCTTCCTCACTTTTAAACGTCCTCAGATATGTCTTTGTAAACTCAGCGTGAGTCAACGGTTTGTAATGAGCAAATAGAGCGAATACATCACGGCCAGTAATATTTCTGTCAACATTGACCTGTGCTCTGTCAACCTGAGGTTTAATGTTTATCTGTGATTGTTGATAATTTATTGGTTTAGTCAGATGAGCAGTAAAGTTATTACAACTAGCTTTGTGCTCTGAAACACCAAAATCACTATTTGCTTTATTCAATGCATTCTTTGAAAGTGTGTACTCGCCAAGCTGAGAAGAAGAGCTTTCCGCATTTGAAATATTATCAAACTGGCCAGTTGCTCTATTTAAATGGAAGAAATTTCCTGTCCATTCACTTTTCTCAACATATTGTAAATACAAGGTGTAATCCAAGCTCACTAACGTAGAAGACGCTATGTCACTTTGCTGCCAACAACGATCTTGCGCATCATTGTACTCGAGTTCCATATGTTTTTTAATATCAGTATCTTGAATCAACCTATTCTCTTTTACGATGTGCATTTCTTTCTGTGAATTTTCATTATTTACCAATTCTTCTTCACTAGAGCCTTTTGATTCAATTAGCAGACTATTCGCATTGTTTATAACGCTCTCTTGGGATTCAATTGACGAACTTTTCAACTCTTCATCATGTGATACATCATTGTTAAGTGCACGTTGTTTTTCCAATGCATAAATTAAGTTTTGATATGAATCCTCATACTTTGATGTACACACCTCTTCACTGTTACTTGCTTGTTGCTCATTGACGGTAAATATCTTTGACAGAAAATCATGCCTTTGTTTCAAGTCGCTTTCAGGTGATATCAATCGGTAATACTGGCAATGTACTTCGTTAGAAACTTCGTTCATTTATCTTCCTGCCTGTCGCTTCAAGCATTTCTATTTCAAATTGCTCTTTTTGTTTCTCACCCAGCTCCAACAGCCTGACATCTTTTTCCATTTCATCGAAGGCATCAATCCTCGCATTAGCGACAGTCACTTGTTTGTTTAATGTTTCTTGTTTTTTTCCCAATATCTGCTGCTCATCTTGGACATTTTTAATGGTCAACTCAAGATAATTGGCATGTCGGATTGCTATCTCGCTTAGCTCGGCACTCAAATAGCTATCTTCTTTATTTAAAACCGTCATTTTTGATGACAATGCCGCCATATCATCGACCAGCACAGTCTGTCTTTTCTTTATTCTTGCTATCTCGTGCCACCCTTTCATCATGACGATACGTTGTTCAGTGCTTTTTAATTTAAGTACTTTCTTTATATTTGAGGACATGGTGTTTTACATCCATACTAATTGCTTCTTTCCAGCTATATAACTCTTCATCCAAACGACGCTTAACGGCAATGACCTTGTCGATATCTTCATTTGTACCTTGTTGATAGAGTCCAGATCGCACTACATCTTCAACTTCTGAAAAACTGCTATAAATTTCTCTAACTTTACGTTCAAAGATAAGCTGATCTTCGGTCATTAAATTTGCCATCGTTCGAGATCGGCTTTTTAGAATATTGATAGACGGATAAAGACCAACGTTTGAGAGTTTTCTATCCAAGATGAAGTGACCATCTAGAATACCCCCCCGCATGAAGTCAGATACTGGTTCATTTTCATCATCACCATCAACCAAAACTGACATAATGCAGGTAACACTTCCCTGTCCGTGCACGTTACCGCACTGCTCAACAATCCGCGGGATCTCTGAAAATACTGATGGCGGATACCCCCCTTGCGACGGGCAGCTCACCTCTAGAAATGCCGATTTCTCTTAAGGCATGCGCCAGCCGGGTAATAGAATCCAATATCAAGACAACCTCTTTACCCATCGCACAATAGTGCCTTGCATACGCCAATGCGACATATACAGCTCGGCGCTTCAAACTTGGTAAGTCTTCCGATGTCGAAGCAATCAAGATACTTGTACTATTAACTTCACCATCCATGTATTCACTGTAAAAATCAACGACTTCCCGGCTACGTTCCCCTACCATTGCAATAATTTTTACGTCAGCATCGACACTTTTATACAAGTTATTGAGAAGCGTCGACTTTCCTATGCCGGACCCCGCGAATATACCCAGCTTCTGCCCAGCTCCGAGCGGCAAAACGTCATCAATAATCCTTATCCCCCCCGTATCGAGTTTTCTGGTGACGGTTGCCTTTTGGTTAACAACAAGCGGTGCCTGACTCAATTGGCAAGTACCGGCAGTACTTTGTCTACAACGTTCCTCTTCTGAGGAAATGTCCTTTCCAAAGCCATCAAGTATTTTACCAAACGGGTCATTTAGCACATCAATGGTCGGTAATTCCCGATGAAATTCAACCTCATCGCCAACACCTATTCCTTCAAGCGGCCTTAAAGGAGCCAGTAAGCATGAGCTTCCATTAATCGATACAATTTCACAATCAACTCGTTTTCCAGCGGCAATAATGGTTGCAGCCTCACCAACTACACAAGATCGCTGAGTTGCTTCAACAAAGCAGCCAGAAATAGACATAACCCGACCATATTCGGAAACAACACCGCAATCATCTGTACCATCTAACAGTGAGGACAGCCAGTCGTTAGATTGCATTCACTACATCCTGTAGATTGTTTTTAAAGACCTGCCGCACCTTATCTAAAGAAACTTTTACGATAATACTATCGGTTATGATGTTAGCCTCACCCTCATGGAGGCTCTCCGATACTTTTACTTTATTAATCGCACCGGCTGATAACAAACTTCGTTCAACAAGTGCCGCAGTATCTTTACTCAATTCAATCGTTACCTGTGGTTCTGGTAGTTCATCTACTGATTTCAGAATAGCGCTTTTCAATACATCAGAGATCTCTTTCTGACCATATGTAGCCTTAAAGACATGAGCAACAACACGAGCAATATCAGCTTTGCTTAGGAGTCGTTCTTCCTGTAAAACTTTTTCGATAGTCTCAAGCAGTCCCAAAATAGATTGGTAGCGTTGATGCAATTCTGTCTCCATAGCTTCAGATGCTTTTTTTACGCTTACTAAAAGCATCAATCTCTTTTTTAAGAGCTTCCTGTTGCTGCTCAAGTGCACGTTCTTCCACCTCTAAAGCGCGACGACCTTCCTGTAGCCCCCCCAGGTTGAGGCCCCAAGGCTTTTTCCTTATTAAAAATATTCTGTATTTCTTCAGAATAGTTATTCCTAATAAAGTTTTTAAGTGCATCAGGATCATCAATCATTGCTATTTTTTCCTACATAGCTTGCGATTAGTTCTTTCGGTGCTGAATCAATACTATTAAGGTAATTGGCAGCTTCTTTTTCATTGGACAAATTGAACACTGGTGATTCAATAATAAATTCAACCATCGAGGAATAATCATCCTTGACACTTTCAGAATTGACAAGTCGAATATCCTTATCAATATTACAATGAATATTCAGTAATTTCCTTTTTATGAATCTAAGCTTTGTCAAATTCACATCAGGTATTGATTTTAAGTGTGTTAACAATTTTTCTCGGTCTTCATTGTCGAGACCTGCCAAAATCCTTTGTTGTGTACTTTTCGAAGATTTAAGCAATAATAAGCTATAGTCTATTGTCCTGCTCAAAACTTTTCCCTTCCAGCCATAGTTGCACATCTTTAACAATCATTTCTTCTTCTTGCCTAGTGAGACTGCGGTTTCTTCTGTAATACAGATAATATTGAGTCGAAGTAACCAGTAATATAAATAATAAAACGATAGCCCAACGTATGTATTCGCTCGAGGTCATTATTCCCATAATGACCACTTTTTCTTTGTAGTCAGAGCCTACTTCTGCATCTTTAACTGTATTCACATTGTCTGGATCATTTGAAGCAATATTGGATTTTACGTTTATATGCAGTGTCTCTGACTCAATGGCCTGATCGACAAGCCCATTTCCGTGTATAACCATCTCAGATTTTGGTATAAGTACTACAGAGAGTTTATCACCCCCGCATTGCATCTATTCCCAGAGCACTAGAAAGAAGGTCTACCAATACAGAATGAGGCAGCTGCTCTGACTGTGGAACCATCACGCTCACAGTCAAGCGTTGCAATCTACCTTTTTGATAATCAACAGCACGCTTCACCGTTTTGTAGCTAAATTCTTCATTTAGTACCGTGGATTTAGGTGTTTTTTTCGTTTTACTAATAGTCTCTGTAATCCTTTTTAATACCACCGGCTTTTCTGATGCATCTAAACCTTCAGTGGATTCAGATACCTTATCATTGTTAATAGCGGCCCAAGATGAAACTCCTATGTCATTGCGATCAAAGTACGGAGATAAGAGTTGCACTACTTTCCTTTCAATACTCTGCTCAATTTCATTCTTCAGACCAAATGCACCATTGGACGCAGCTACACCTTCACCATTGAATGACAACAGCTTCCCTGCAGAATCCAACACGGCAACATTTTCTGGATCTAGCTCACTAACCGAACTAGATACAAGCTGTTTGACCGTTGCAACCACAACACCGATATTAACGTTTACTCGGTCATCAATCGAAAGATTTACAGCCGCTTTTACGGGTATTTCTTTTCTGGAAAAGGACTTTTCCTTCGGGATTGCAAGATGCACTCTTGCGGACTCAACCCCCTTCAACTGTGAGCAGCGTCTTTTCCAGCTCACCTTGAATCGCTCTCTGATAATTTATTTTCTGGTAAAAATCAGACATCGCATGTTGAGCTTCACCAAAGATTTCCAAGCCGATTATGTCTGTAGTAAAGACGTTATCCTTTGATAGCTGTATTCTAGCCTGAGACAACTTGTTTTTTTCAATTAACAAGCCAGAGCCAGATTCAGGATAATTAAACGTTAAACCTGCTTCTTCTAGCTAGTCGCTATTTTGGAAAGTTGCTCAGGAGATTGTTCTTGAAATACCCTTTCATAATCTTTATTCAAAACAAGAAAATATATCAATGAAGCCGCAATTAAAATAATCGCCGCGCCTGCAAATAGCAGGACTTTACCTTTTTTACTAAATTCCATGATCTACACTTGCATTCTGGTAATTTCTTTATAGGCATCAACAAGCTTATCTCGCAAGGTGACAGAGTATTCTAGGCTTAATTTTGCGCGCTCTATATCTATCATCAATTCGTGAAGTTCAACTTTATCACCACGGGCAACAGCTGAAATACGCTCATCAATACTATTTAAATGGCTAGTAAAATCACCAACAATATTTTTTTACATCATTTGAAGGTTGGTCAATTTGCAAGCTTTTCAAGAGGTCATTCGATATTCCTTCAACTTTCATCAGCCTTTACTCCCAATACGGATTATTCGTCCCGACATTTCTTTATTGATATTAAATAACCTTATGCTTGCCTCATATGCTCTTGTCGCTTCATTAAGCTTAATCATTTCCTCTTCAATTTTCACATCAGCTTGGTATCGGAATGTCGGCTGATCTCCATTAAATTGCATGATTTTTTTAACTTGGCTCGCATCTGAATCTATTTTCGAGTCAATACCATTCAGACCCTGTCCTGCAATCACATCATATATTGATGGAAACGCCTCAATTTCTACAGACTTGGCACCTTCGGCATTGAGACGGCTGTCAAATGTTCGATTTATATTGGCAAGGTTCGACGCAGTTGCTTCAAGTTTTTGTTTTTCAATCCCTAAGGACATGGACATCAAATCAATAGCACTCAACCCCGCCATTAGCGCCTTCCTTTAATCATCATTCTCTCTAGCTCCAGGCGTGCATTCATAAGAGTTACAAGCCGATTATTCTCGCTGGATATTTCGATAGCCCTCAGCATTATTTCATCAACGCTTTGTTCTTGTTCCTCTATCGCGAGGCCAGCCGCCTTTAACGACTCTGGAGATGGTGTCGAACTCACGAGTTTCGAATCAAAATTCTCTGGAAACAGGATTTTATATTGTGGTTTATCCAACCGTCCTGCTAGCAGGTTGTAGCTGTTGACACGTGTTTCAATCGATAACTTTGTTAACGATGATGAAATCTGATCAAGAAGTATCTCTATGCTCATTTACACTTTCCTATTTACACCATTTCTTGATGTCGAGATTTATTGAAGGACCAACTCTCCATTAATAGCCCCGGCTTTATCAGCGGCTTGCAGAATCACAATAATGTCACGAGTAGATAACCCCCAGATTCCGAAGTTCATTCACTAGAACAAATACTGTTGTCTCGCTCTTAAAACTGGCAATATTAGCCTTTGGTTCGGTCACTTTTATCGTGGTATCAGGCACAACGACAGTACGACCATTTCCGCTTTCGTTATTTCGTCCTATCGTCAGGTTTTGTGGTTGGCTGACGTTATATTGTGTGCGCACACTCAACTCAAGGTTTCCATGGGCAACGGCCAGAGATTTAATCTTCACATCACCGCCAGAAACGATAGTTCCTGTACGCTCATTAACGACAATAAGCGCTTTCTGATCAGTAAGAACCTGAATCGATTCTATATTCGCTATAGCACGGATAACACTATGGGTCGATTTCACAGGCACGTTGACTTCAATTTTTCCCGAATGAACGGCTTCTGCCTTATATCCTGTTGCGGAAATTGCATCAGCAACATTAATCGCAGTACTGAAATCCGCATCTTTGAGAATAATCCCAACCTTGCCATTTTTATTGACTAGGTAGCCGCTGTTTTCTCTTTCAATCGTCCCCCCTTTGGGTACTACACCAACGGTGGGATGGTTTTTTTGTTCCGTGTTGCCAAATTGCTCAAACTTGTAACCGCCAACGGATATCTGCCCCCCCTGCGCTACAACGTAGGTTTTGCCGTCTATCGCATCAAGAGGTGTAAGAAGCAGGGTTCCGCCTACCAAACTCCGCGCATCCCCCCCAGTTGCCGAAACGGTAACATCGACCTTATCTCCTCGATCTGAGAATGAAGTGATAGTCGCCGTTACCATCACCGAAGCTACATTTCGGCTGTTTACTTCATCATCACCAACAATAAGCCCAAATTGTTTTAATGTATTGGCAATGCTTCTTATAGTTGATTTACTCCGCCTAGAGTCACCACTTCCAGCCAAACCAACAACTAGCCCATAACCCAGTAATGCGTTTTCACGATCACCTTCAATGCGTGCAATATCTTTTAACCGGACATAACTTTCAACGGCATAAGAATGGGAAGCAAATAATATAGGCAGCACCAATAAAATGACTTTGATTACAGGTTTCATCATTTAAAAACCCAACCATCTGAAGAGAGATCTGAAAATACTTGGATTCCTGTTATTATTCACTTCACCAATGCCACTCAACTCGATTCGAGCTGATTCAATTCGCGAGGAAATAATCGCATTTTGTGAACTAAGATCATTTTGGCGAACAAAACCGCTGATGGTTATTTTTTGCTCTTCTCCATTTACCGTCACGAACTGAGAGCCTTCAACTTTCAGTATTCCATAGTGATCAATGTCAACTACCCGTGCAGTGATCATTGCACTTATACTTCCATTTCTCGAGGTACTGGAATCCCCATTCATTTCGCTGTTTATCCCTGCATCGAAATTAAAAGGTCGTCCCTTAATATCATTTGTAATACCTATAGTATGACTATTGTCTGCATCAAGTCCGGCAGAGGAAGATGCCCTCGCTTTCTCCTTGATAAGAATAGTAACTATGTCTCCAACTGAACTTGCTCTTCGGTCAGACCATTTAGCTTTATAGTTATCAATATTATATTCAATGGACCAAGCACCATGAACGGGAAATAAACTCAGAAAGAGCATTAAAAACAACAACCGCTTATTATTACTCACTGTATTAACTCCACTTTCCCTATCGCAATTATTTTTCCGAGCAGTACGCGGCTTGAACCCGGCACTCTTACCCGAGCCATATCACCAATACGCCCAGATGAAAGCGCCTTTACCCGTATACTGAGTTCAAAAGTGTCTGATTTAGCCAATAGAGTCACATGCTCTCCCTTATTTACATCC
>LLEM01000172.1_pt1 | contig 12958 bp, 14 predicted proteins | sample 595841 | NCBI WGS metagenome assembly LLEM01 (sample SAMN02919313, study PRJNA255460) | bioreactor metagenome | biome: chemostat; feature: culture 2012_10.2; material: sediment; isolation source: day64 10degC chemostat 2012 inoculated with Wadden Sea sediment taken from... | place: Germany: Bremen ...
GCCGGTGCCGTTTTCAGCCCCATAAAGACTTGGTAGCCAAATAGCAGCTGACCATTAACCTGAGCCATATCGACCGGAATACTGCGGGTATCGGTCTGGACATTGGCTTTGCCGGTAAGCGAGAACTCACTTCCGCCAAAAGTATCCTGACGTTTATTGTTAAACGTCTGCGCCAGTGATTTTAACGCTTCGCCTTGCTGAGAAAGTCGGGACTTGAGAACCTCATAAGCCCCCAGCTTCACCAACCGCTTTATCAATTGCATTATCAGTCGTTGTTTCTGTCACTTTACTCAATCCTTGAAAACCCCCGTATGCCAAAAGCATAAGGGGTAATTCTGTCAGTTAGCTATCAAGCGAGCTATCAGCATCACCTGATAATTTCTCTTTCAGAGTCGATATCAAATCTGCGGGGGCTTTTAGCAGAATTCAACAGACTAGCAATTGCTATATTGCTGATATCGTTAGATTTGAGATCCGTATTTTCAAGAATATCTTTCAGATCCTGTGGCAGACTGCGATTACCGTTCATGTACTCGTTAACCAACGGCGACAGTACTTCAGATTCCTTAAAGCGATTATCCAGCGCCGCCGAATCAATCACAGTACGACGGATTTGTTCCATACCCTCACCGCCGAACAGTTTGATATCAGCTGCCGCCAGCGCCTGAGCCAAGGCTTTCGCACTCTCGGAAGACACTTCCTGCTGAGCGGTAATACGGGCAATCTCCAGTTCTTTCTGCTGCTGGAGCTGCATCACCCACTTATCGTGTTCACGGGTCTGGTCATCATACTGACGCGCAGCCTCAAAACGGGCTGTCTGGGCTTCGGCTTCCGCCAAGCCTTTGGCACGCAGTGCTCCCGCCTCCGCTTCACCGGCCGACTGCAAGGCAAATGCCTCGGCTTCGCCCGTTTCCTTGATGGCAACAGCGCGTTCACGATCAACCTCGACCTCTGCTAAACCAGTCGCACTGATCTGTTCCTTTTCAGCCTGCGCCATACGTTCTTTGGAAGCAGCCTCGCGATCTTGTTTGACGAAATCCGCCTCCGCCTGCTTGGTCTGCACTGCATACTCAGCTTCAGCAATTCGGGTCTTCACTGCCAGCTCGTTTTCAGCATCGCGAGTACGGATCTTAATTTCCGCTTCATTTTCAATCAGTCGCTTATCGGCGTTCTCTTTGGCGGCTTCTTTCTCTGCCTTCGCAGCCACCAGCAGTTCAAGCTGCTTGGATTCTGCTTCGGCTTCGGCCTCAATCATCCGGACTTTCTTCTGACGATTGACTTGCTCTGTAGCCCCGCAGGTTCTCGGTTTCTTCTTCCTCGCGAGCGATCTTACGTTCAATCTCAACACGCTGAGAACGGGTTTCCGCTACGGACTTCAACGCCTCTTCGACGGTCGTCTCTTTATCCATCTCTTTCTGCGCGACTTCTGTCGCCGTTCTCACTTTTTCAGTTTCAACGGCCCGGGTTAGCTCTTCCTGCTGAATAGCAACCTGACGCTGGTTGGCAATTCGGGTCATCTCTACTTCCATGTCGACTGTTTCTTTTCTCTTCGACACTTCTTCTTCGGTTTCTAGCTGAGCCAGACGAGTGACACGTTCATATTCCTGACGCTTCTCTTCGGCCAAAGCATGTTCCTGCGCTTTAATAATATCGACTTCACGCTGAGTGCGGGCAATACTCTCTTTTTCCTGCTTGTCGAGCTGAAGACGGTTTGCTTCTGCTTCGACATTTTTCTTTTTGATCGAGGTTTGCTCATCCTGGCGAATCGCATTGGTTTCGGTGTTTTTTACCGACGTAATTGACGAGATCTTGCGGATCCCTTCGACATCCAGAATATTGTTGGGATCATGGGCTTCCAGTGCAGTCTGATCGACTTTGTCGATCACGACATCATAAATTTTGAAGCCATCCATTTCGCTGCCAATCACCGTAACAACCGCATCGCGGAAAGCTCGGCGGTTGGTTAACAGCTCTTCAAATCCAAACTGCTTAACCGCCGTCTTCAATGCTTCAGAAAACTTAGGTTGGAAATGATCTTTCAAACGTTCAGGGTTTGACGCGCCGATGGTAGTAAATAACTTGGCAACCCGAATAATGTCGTCTTCTTCATGGTTGACGCCAATATAAAAATCCACTTTTAAATCGGCGCGAATATTATCTTTGCAATGCAAGCCCTCATATTCTTCGCCTTCCTGATCTTTTCGTCCGCTGCGGATCACCGAAATTTTCTTACGGGTTATATCCATATACTCCCCCCCGCGGTTGACAACCGGCCAGACAAACGTACCGGTCAGAGATGCACGGGTACGATCAACGCCGTTAATGATCAAGGCTTCACCTTCATTACGGACTTTGCGATAACGTGAGGTTAGAAACAGTAAAATAACCAATACGATTCCAATACCAGCAAGAATAAATATCATGCTTGGAGACAAAACCATCGGATAACTCCTTTGTAAACTAAATAGAATAATGTGATTCGTTAACCTACGGGGATCAGGCTAACGTTATGTTTGGTAGGCTAGAAGGCTAAGAACATAAAAATTAAATCTTGGCGACTAGGTATTTATCTAGGCTCGGATGTTTCGAGACAATGACGACTTCGTCGCCATACTGAATATCACCCTCTACCTCTATGTAGGCATCCAATTGAATTTCGTTGCCATCCTGACGGATCACAACTTCACCATGCTCGGCAGAAATCTGGTTGCTCCGGACACTCGCCCTCATCCCTTCGTAGCTCATTTTGGCATACGCATTCTTGGCATTAAAAACCGGACCAAGCGGCTTCAGGGCAAAAGCAGAAATATGAAGAGAGAGGTAATAGATGACAAATAGTGCCGGAACCGTAACAGCATAAAAGGCAGCACCACCAAGCAGGCTAAAGAAATACTGCTCAAGATAGTAAGTGAGTACCATTGCAACAAAACTGCTGACCGTCAGCGCAACAGGCAAGGGAACCTGAGAAACAATCGGCGGCAGCAATAACTTGGCCGACCACCCCCCCGAATCCAGATCAACACCATCAGCATCACCGAGGCTGCCGTCGGACAAATCAAAGATCAGGTCAATTAGCATCAATCCAAAGAAAAGACAGAAAGGAACTGAAAAGACAACAACAGGGTAAGACAACAGGGCATTAATGAACGCAGACATTAATAGACAAACCTCGACAGATAAAGCCCAACTATCAAGACATAATATGCAACTATCAATTTCTCAACAAGGTGATTATTGCCACGACAGATTTTTTTGCGGATTAGCTCACAGCTAGCAAACTTAAACAAAAACAATAACTACCAACAACTGATTATCAATAGCCATAAACCAACGAAACGTAATCAGGCCATGTTACCAGAGGCTTTAAAACTGAAGCTTAAGATTCACACAACAACCAAAAGTACAAAAAACCACCAACTTAAAGCACTGTGGAAATATCGCCCAATTTATTACCTCTAAATGTTCATTTCGACTGAGTTTAGGGGTAGAATCCAGCCCCTTCTTTCTGAACAGCATTTTGAAAATGATAGATTTCACCGTATTACCGGTATACCTGACAGCGGTAATTGCCCTATTGCTAATACCCGGACCGGATATGTTATTGATTGCCAGCTCTAGCCTGAGCTACGGCAAAAAAGTGGGCGTATTCGCCAGCCTAGGCAATGCTACCTCTGGTGTGGTACTGACCATTCTTGCTGCGATGGGTGTTTCGGCCCTGATTGCCATGAACCCTATCGCGTTGCAGGTTCTTCGCCTGCTAGGTGGCGCTTATCTAATGAAGATGGGATGGGATTGCATGCGCACCAGCCCGGCAGATGCACCGGATGTCGAACAGGCGTCAGGTCTGGCAAAAACATTGTACCGCCGTGCAGTGATCAGTAACTTACTAAACCCCAAGGCACTCATTTTCTTCGTCCTTTTCTTGCCACAGTTTGTCTCGACTCAGGCTACTGCCTCGTCGGGTGAACAAATGCTGGTACTCGGCCTGCTGCTGAATGTACTCGGGCTACTGTTTAACCTATTTTTGGTTACTATGGTCGGTAGCTTGGGACAGCCTTTATTGAAAAACGAAAAGTTCAGAACCAACCAGCATAAATTCATGGGATTGGTATTCTTTGTCTTGGCTATCTGGCTATTGGCCTCACAACTTCCGACACCCTAGCCAGTAAAGAGCGCTGATGGCGCTCTTTTTTGTTTTACCGTTTTTTATGCAGACTGTTTATACAGCGATCACATCTTGAGTGCAGCTATCACATCTTGGGAGCAGTCCAACTGCATAGCCCCAATTGAACCTCATCAAACCGAGCTTCAAAACTCGAATCGAGCGGACTACACGCATAATAGCCAACACTGACAGGCAATGAGGCCGGTGGTGGGGGATCCACCCGCCCCCCCATTTCCCGAGTCGTTTCCCCCCCCAGCAAATGGAGGTGAAATACCCGCATCTGGCTATAGTGTTTGCCATCTACCGAAGATTCAATCAGAAAATCCGGCCCACGGCGACTGAGCCGGAACCAAATCTGACTGATAGAAGGAATATCCGTACTCGCCCAGTCTGAATAGCCGAAATTGGTAACCACACTACTAAGCCTCGCCAAGTGTGGATTTTCATACTCAACTGATGCCTTGAACCAGTTATCCTTGTTGAGGTAGATAACTATCCCCCCGCCTGATCCAAACGGGCTTTATAGTCACAACGTACCCTTACCGACAAGGTAAAGTTTTCATCGATAGTATCCAGCAGTGCCGGGGGCATTTTCATTCTGAAAACCATAATAGCTACGCTGCCAGAAGTCCGTTTCAGGTTCGGTGACGATTGTCAGCTCGCCGCTTTCCACCAAAAATTGTTTTGGCTTGTTAAGCCAGGTCATTGCTTCAGCATTCATTACCTAATCCCTGTCAACACTGCTTGCTGTTATCATCGATTGATCAGCAATACTCGGGTTTCATAAGGTTGCAGAGCAAAACAATGCGACGGGCTTTGCTCGGTTACGCCTGCATAGTTGGACAGTACAAATTCACCCTGATCAAGATCTATGGCCTTAGGCAAGAAGCACTCAACCACTTCGCCATAGTAGTTATTAATACAGATCAGCACCTGTGATGCAGACTCACGCTTGTAGCAGAAAATACTCTTATGTTCCGGCATCATATCAGTGTAGTCACCGGTTGTGATCACTTCGATTTCCTTTCGCAATTCAATCAACCGGCGGTAAAAATGGAAGACTGAGCTATCATCTGAAACCGCTTTTTCCGCATTGATTACCGGGTAATTGTCGGCAACATCCAGCCACGGCTTACCCGCAGAGAAGCCGGCATATTGACTGTCATTCCACTGCATTGGTGTACGGGAGTTATCGCGGGATTTCTGGGCCAAAATAGCCAGCATATCCTGCTCGCTCACGCCATCCTCATTCACCATGATGTCGTACATATTGGTACTCTCGACATCACGATACTGTTCAATTGATGTATAGCCCGGGTTGGTCATGCCAATTTCTTCACCCTGATATACATACGGCGTGCCCTGCATCATATGAACTGATGCTGCCAGCATTTTCGCCGACTCGACGCGGTATTGCTGATCATTACCCAGACGGCTGACAATCCGAGGCTGATCATGGTTACACCAGAACAGTGCCCCCCCAGCCTTTGCCATTGAGCCCTTGCTGCCAGTGATTAAAGATCTCTTTTAGCTGAAGGAAATCAAACGGTGCCTTGGTCCATTTCTCGCCATTCGAATAATCGACTTTCAGGTGATGGAAATTAAACACCATCGACAGCTCTTTCCCGTCAACCGACGAGTATTGCTGGCAGTGCTCCAGGGTTGTAGATGACATTTCGCCGACGGTAACCGAGCCGTATTTTTGGAACACCTCGCCACTGATTTCCTGAAGGTATTCATGAACCCGAGGACCATCAGTATAAAAGCGACGACCATCACCCAGACAGTCATTCGGAAAATCCTGCTGCTTGGAAATCAGGTTGATAACATCCAGACGGAAACCATCAACGCCTTTTTCGGCCCAGAAGCTAATCACGTCTTTCACTTCCTGGCGTACCTGTGGGTTTTCCCAGTTCAGATCGGCTTGTTCTTTGGCAAACAGGTGGAGGTAATACTGGCCCGTCGCTTCATCAAGCTCCCAGGCATTACCGCCAAATTTTGATTGCCAGTTAGTCGGCGCGCCGCCGTCGACCGGATCTTTCCAGATATAGTAATCACGATAAGGGCTGTTTTTATCTCCCAACGCCGACTGGAACCATGCATGTTCAGTCGATGTATGGTTAACCACAATATCCATCACAATTCGAATACCACGCTGATGAGCTTGCTCAAGCAGCTTGTCAAAATCTGCATGGTGCCAAAGTCAGGATTGATATTGTAATAATCAGATATGTCGTAGCCATTATCGATCATTGGCGAACTGTAAACCGGCGTAAGCAAATTGCATCCACACCCAATGTTTTCAGATAATCGAGCTTTGAGATAATCCCTTGAATATCACCTGTACCCTGACTTCCGCTGTCACAAAAGCTCTTAGGATAAATTTGGTAAATAGTCGCCGTGCGCCACCATTCAAATTGCTCTTTCATCGTATCTAGCCTGATCGTTTATTGAAATTTGATGTGGCTGCCGGTCGATACCGGCAGCCAGTTATTTAACTCGGTAGGAATGACTGCTATTAAGCAGTTTGAGGAGATTGTTCGATTTCGCCTTTCGCCTGTGCGCGCTTGTACATGATCAGAGTCAGGGCAATGGGTACAATCACAGCAACCAGCATGGCGACCAGATACACCGTCCAGTACTGAGGCTGGATAGACAGGATGCCTGGCAGGCCGCCTACCCCCGATACCGTTAGCCATCACTCCAGCGCTACCACAAATTGCAGCGGCAGTGGCAGAACCAATCATGGCGCTAAGCATTGGGAACTTGTACTTGAGGTTAATACCGTACATCGCAGGCTCTGTAACACCCAGATAGGCAGAGATTGCAGCCGGTACTGATATCTCACGCTCGTTATTTTTTTTGCTGATCCAAATAATACCCATAACAGCCGATGCCTGAGCAATGTTAGACAGGGCAATCAGAGGCCAGATTGGCGTTCCGCCCATGTCTTGCATCAACTGAAGATCAATCGCATTGGTTGTGTGGTGGACACCCGTAATAACCAGTGGCGCATACAGGAAGCCGAAGACCATCGCACCAAGAATAGCGAAGTCACCCGTCATCGCCACTTTCGCCGCATAACCGACTGCATCACCCAGCATACGACCGAATGGACCGATAAGTGCGTGAGCAAGGATCACAGACAGAATAATGGATATAAACGGTACAATAACCAAATACAGGTAAGCAGGAATAATACGCTTCAGATTGGTCTCAATCAGTGCAAGCGCTATACCGGCCAACATCGCTGGGATCACCTGGGCCTGATAGCCAACTTTTTCTATCACGAACAGGCCGAAGTCCCAGCTTTCTGGCACTTGCTGCCCGATAAGATAGGCATTCATTAACTGCGGTGATACCAGAGTAACACCCAGCACAATACCCAAAATTGGCGTACCGCCCAGTTTCTTCACCGTTGACCAACATACGCCAACTGGCAAGAAGAAGAAGATGGCTTCACCAATCAACCACAGGAAGGAGTGTACTGTGGCCCAAAACTGGCTAATTTCGGTCAGTGTCTGACCGTCAAACATCCGTATGTCGCCGATAACATTACGGAAACCGAGGATCAAACCACCGGTAATAATTGCTGGCAACAGAGGAACAAAAATTTCGGCAAGATGTGAAATTCCACGCTCCAGCAAACTCATATTCTGGCGAGCTGCTACTTTTGCCTCTTCCTTACTGGCGCCGGAACTACCCGTCATCTCTTTTAGAACTTTATAAACCTCGTCTACTTCCGTACCGATCACTACCTGAAATTGACCCGCATTGGTGAAACACCCCCCCTTCACCATTGGAATTTCTTCAATTTCCTTGACGTTAGCCTTGTCAGTATCGCTAAGAACAAAACGCAGTCGGGTCAGACAGTGGCTAACGCTGGCAATGTTGTCACTGCCGCCGATTAGCTCCACCAGACGCTCGATTTGCTGTCGATTAATCTTACTCATGCCGATGTCCATGTTTATATTTGATAGGGAATGTCGTTATTGTTATCCCGCAATGGGAATGTTCCCACCGCTCGATACAAATAATGGCAAACCCTCTTTGAAATTGAAATGGGAACATTCCCATTGCGTGAATCAGTTCACACATTCAGGTTACTAATTAAACGAAGCTCATCTATAAAACGAGTGTAGGTTGTTAGCTATAGACTTGCCTGCTGAGTTAAATGGGTTATTGTCTGCTGCCCGGAAAGCTGCTTGATCAATAAGTTGGCAGAGGCATACCCGGCCTTGAAATAACCCGGATCAATGCTGAAGGTATTGGGAAAGATGAAAGAAAGGAGATCAGTAGCACCGACACCAGAAACTTGGATATCACTGCGCCCCAGTTCCTGAAGGCGCTTGGCAACACCCATTGCCAAGGTATCACTGGCACAGACAATAGCTTGAGTTTCTGGTTGCACCACATCATCAGTCAGCTGATACGCACTTTCATGACTAAGCTGCCCCGGTTTGGTAGCAGGGTTCGATACCGGCCTGCTGACAACATGCTTTATAGGCATTCAAACGCATCAGGCCCGTTGTTTTATCACTCGGATCTACGCCGACATAACTCACAAATCGTTTGCCCTGCTGCAAAAAGTGATTCATCGCCAGCTCGATAATACCGTGATTGTCATAACCGACCGATGAGATCCTATCGGTATCAACCGCGATCACAACCGCTTTGTGCTTGAGGGACTCTATCGCCGTTAAATCACAATCAGAAAAGCCAAACACGATCACCCCCCCGTCAACATTGCGCTTTTGCAATACCGCAAGATGCTCGTTGGTTTTCTCGGTGTTGAACTGGCTCTCCATGATCACGGCATCGTAGCCGGCCTGATAGATCACTTCCAAGATCCCCACTTACCGCCTTATTTTCCGATGGAGAGTCTAAACGAGAAAGAATGATCCCCACCACTTTAGCACTGCCACCCCCCCGCATGGCCTGTGCCGATTTGGATGGCACATAGCCTGAATCCCGGATTACCTGTTCAACCTTTTCACGGGTTTCAGGTTTTACCTTGGGATCATTGGTAAGAACACGGGATACCGTTGATTTTCCAACCCCCCCGGCCAATTTTGCAATATCGAGAATAGTGAGCTTCTGAGTCATAATTAATACAAGCGAATACAATCCTCCCTATTGTCACTGACATGCTCAGGATTTCAATCATTTTCCTCGTCATCATCTCAAAATCCTTCCTGCTAGCAACAAATCTCCACTTTCAGCTAACAAAACAACGAAAAAATGACAAAGTAGTGATTAATGACAAATACTTACAGTAAGCAGACATTCCCTGAAGCAAAATCGGATAAATTGCACACTGTGACGGTATTTACTTGAATTAATTATGTTCCGTCCCCATATCTGATATCAAATGAACAGTATTTGTTTAGTTTGATATTGAACTGAACATTAAAGCTATAAATTGCTAAAAGTCGTGTTGGCCTGTTCTTTTGCTTCCCCCCCCTTTTTAATATGCCCACACGAGTAAAAGCATAAGGATAATTATGATTACTCACGTTGGCATTATCGATCAGGACCCTGTAAGACTGATTACCCCCTTTACTCGACCACGGTATTCCTGCTGATAACATGATTTTTATCGGCACCGAATCACAACGGGAACAGTATGATCGTCTGGCCTCCATTCTGGCTCCGCGTAATATTCAAGCCGAATTCTTTACCATTCCAGACTCCATCAATATCACCTGTATCCGCCGCCGTCTCAATGAGCTTGCCGCCAAGCTCAAAGATCAGCAATCTGAAATTTGGTTCAACGCTAGCTGTGGCCTTCGTCACCGCCTGCTTTCTGCCTATGAAGTTTTCCGTACCTACCACTGGCCAATCTATGTAATAGAACCTTTCAGTGACGAAATGTGCTGGCTATATCCAACAGACCGTGAGCAACAGCAGGTAGAGGACAGGATTCAGCTAACCGACTATTTGACCATTTTCGGCGCTCGCTGTGAGCTGCCAGAAACGACGGTTCCGGAAACACTGAACGATCAACTGTGGGAGCTAGGTCAACGCTGGGCAAGTTCAGCGCTGGAGCTGGGACCTGGCCTTGCTACTCTAAACTACCTCGCTACGACCTGTCGCAAAGAGCAAAAGCTAGACGTCGCACTGAGTGAAAAACAACAAGGCTATAAAGAACTCGGGATGTTACTGGCCGATTTAGATGATACCGGCCTGGCGTCTTACAAAAATGGCATCCTGACCTTCAAGCACGAAGAAGCCCGTCGCTTTGCCAACGGTGAATGGTTAGAGAATCTGGTACACAGCACAGTACGTGCAATTCAGAATGAATTACCGACCATTCAAGATCACTCTCTAGGTGTTCAGGTATACCGTAAGATTGGTGAGCGAGAAGTTCGAAACGAGCTGGATGTTGCCACGGTGGTGAATAACAAACTTCATATCATCGAGTGCAAAACCAAAGGCATGCGTGACGACGGTGATGACACCTTGTACAAGCTGGAATCACTGCGTGATCTGCTTGGCGGCCTGCAAGCGCGTGCAATGCTAGTTAGTTTCCGTCCGCTACGCCATCATGATTTGGTCCGTGCCCAGGATCTGGGACTGGCCATTATCGGGCCTGATCAGTTGGGCGAACTGCAAACCCATCTCCATAACTGGCTCAAGGATGCCGGTGGTCAGAGTCATAATATCGCTTAATTAGATACGAGTAACGAGCACTTAAAAGCTCGTTACTCAAATTTCATTACCCGCCCCTCGTTATTTGTACCTTGTTACTAATACCTAGAATATACCTAAAAACTCCATCTCACCTGCCAGAACAGCTGCGTATTTGCCGTTTGCCCGAATAGGCTATCACTGCTACCGTCAAAGCGCTGAATAACAGTCAGCATCTGCCAATCATCCGCCAATGAATAAGTATTGTTCGCCCCCCCGATAAAGAACGAACCATCGTCATAATAGGTGGCAGAGAAAGTCAATCGACTCAACGATGAAATATCAAAACCGGCATCGGCATACCAGCTCAGTTTGGTAAAACTCAATGTGCGGGCTGTCAGCGGTAGGTTGAGAAACAACAAGGCATTTCGGGGCTCTTTCGGATTGGAGATATGGAGTATTGCTGCCCGTGTCATCCAGTTACGTTTACCGCCAAAGCTATAGTCAGCTTCCACGCTGGCGACAAATGACGATTCCAGACTCTCCCCCCTGCCATTCATCACGAACAGGATTGAACCAGCTAACTTCGCCACGGAACCCTGCGCCTTGTATATCCCCCCCGGCAAAACCTGCCCCCCCTATCACATCATCCAGACCTGACTTGCCCACCAATAACTGCATATCCCAACCTTGTCGGTTGAACAGATAACGACCGGCATAGCTCTCAAGTTCACTATCTTGACTTGGGCTATAGACGACGTCTACCGTGCTGGCAAAGCCCAGCTTGCGGCTGATCATTACAGCATCAGATCCGGATCGTTCTTCGTAATCAAAATCATAAATAGAATAGGAGTTAAAGATATCGTTGGGATTCCAAAGGGTTGTCATTCCCCAGTTAATCCGAAAGCGGCCGGTTTGCAACTGCCAGTCTTGATGCTGCCAAGTAAGATAAAGGCGATCTAGCTGCGTGGTGCCGACAACATCATTTTTGTCCAGCCAGTTGGTCGACAAATCCATATAGCCCGGGTCAAAACCCACCAGCTGACCGAACCCCGGAGTTTCAGCGGTATCGCCAAACAACAGACGGTTACGCATCCCGACATTAAAGCGGACATCACTGTTGAAACGATATTCAAAATTAAACCGCTGGTGAACAAGATGATCCAGACGGCTGCTTTGACCATCAGGAAAAGTCGCTGTAGCCATATATTTAAGATAACCGTTCAAGTCCCAGTCTTGCTCCGGCTCTAAACCCGGAACTTGTGCCATAACCGATACACTGACAACAGCGGCAATCATGAGAGGCGTCTTCACTGGCGACGATCCTCTTTCAGCTCCCCGTCTTCAAACACGATTACCCCGCCGCGCCCGCTTAATTACCCGGGGGGGATCATGGGGTCGAAAAGATAAACGTCGTCCCTTCTTTTTCGTTTAGCTGCTGCATGATATCGAGCAGCTCGGCGGTACTTTGCGCATCGAGATTGGCTGTCGGCTCGTCAGCCATCACAAAGCGAGGTCTTGGTGCCAATGCCCCCTTGCCACCGCTACCCGTTGCTGCTGGCCACCGGATAGCTTGGCCGGTATTTTGTGCTGCTGATCGGTAAGGCCAACCTGTTTCAATAATGCGCTCGCGCGCTGTCGGCACTCTTTTTCGCTATGCCCCTGCAACTGCATTACGAACTCGACATTTTCCAATGCGGTCAGTACCGGTAGCAGACTGTAATCCTGAAAGATAAAACCGATATGATCACGACGAAATGCGATCAACTCCTTCTCTTTCAACTCGCAGATGTCACAGTCATCGATACGCACCTCACCCGAAGTTGGTGTATCAATACCTCCCAACATATTGAGCAAGGTAGTCTTGCCAGAACCCGAAGGCCCCCCCATCACGGCGACAAATTCACCCTGTTCAATAGCCAAATCAAGGTGTTTCACGGCATGAACCGGAAAATCCGATTCAGGGTTATACGTTTTACAAAGCTGGTTGGTCTGAATCGTCATGATCAATGTTTCTCCGCCATTGCATCAACAGGACGCTGCTTTAGAATTTGGCGCGCCGGATAAAGTGCAGCCACAATGCTCGCAGCGACTACGGTGATAAAAATCATCTGGTAGTCCGTCAGGGAAACCTGAGGATACAAGGTGGTATCGACACCAAAC
>LLEM01000173.1_pt1 | contig 12908 bp, 17 predicted proteins | sample 595841 | NCBI WGS metagenome assembly LLEM01 (sample SAMN02919313, study PRJNA255460) | bioreactor metagenome | biome: chemostat; feature: culture 2012_10.2; material: sediment; isolation source: day64 10degC chemostat 2012 inoculated with Wadden Sea sediment taken from... | place: Germany: Bremen ...
CTCGCAACCAAGCTGTACTGTTTTTAAAACCTGTTAATTTTGCAGAATGATCAATAACAGATTTTAAGCCAACACCATAACGAACAACCACCAGTTCTGTGAAATTGCTATCAAGTTGTTGATAAGAATTCCATTCAGCTGCAGTGACGAAATTATTTTTATCTTCGTCAGCAACGACGTATTCGACCGTTGAAAAGTTTGTAATCAGTGCTTGATTCGTTTTATTTTTAAACGCTTCCGCCAAACTCGTTCCGGAGAATTGATAAAGGATAATGTCATTGCGCTGAGCATGATACGTGATTGGCTGAGATTTAATATTGTCAAATTCTGCAACAGAAATTGAAGCATTTACAGAGTACTTACCATTTACATCTGTTTTTCCTGATGCGAGAAGGTTGTGTCCGGCATATACAGAAACCGTGGTATCAGCCATTGGACCATCGTATACCGTTCCGCTGAACGTTATTGTATTTTTTGGTGCTTGTTTTCCGACTTCAGTTTTAGTCTCTGAATCAGAACCCCCACAAGCAGTCAACATCACAATGAGTGGGACACTCATCAAAATAGGCTTATGCATTCGTTATCCTTAATGATTTACACGCTATATTTTTGAATGTTATTAACTTCAAAAAATACTAATTTCTTACACGGGTTTTTAGTTTTACTTTTAACTAAAAACAAAGTTAACTGTTGTCTTTTTTTATTAATATTGACCTCGTGGTCCATATTAAAATCAACAATTCGGCAGGAGGTTAAGTTTAGTTTGTGGTTAATTCAAGCTGTTGTTTTTCATGGTGTTAATAATCGTTATGTCAATGTGTCAAATATTGCTGTTTATATTTTTGTATTTAATGTTAATTGTCATCTGGATTTGTTTTTATTAATCAAGTGCTTTAATATCAGTAACTTACTTGTTGTTTGGTGTCGTAGGTATAAAGTGTGAAATGTCGAAACTAAGGTATTATTCAACATGGTTTTATATTTTTAGTTGAAGGTTATTCCTGGGTGATATTCGTTTATCGCATTTTGGAATGATATTTTCATTTCAATATATAGGTGCCTGTACAAGTTATTTCTGGAAAATATAAATAACAATTGCGTGATCTGTGAGAACTCAGTCTAAATTATTTTTTATGCATTTATTGTACAAAATTCTCACCAGAAGTATTTAATGCTTTATGGTTGCAATTAAAATGTCTATATATTGTTATCTGTATGTTGGGTGTTTTTAAAAAGATTATCTATTTTATCTCGAACCCACTTATGTAATTGATCATTATGATGCCTTTTATGCCAAACACTTTTTATTGTTAAAGAGGGTAAAGGAAAAGGGCATTTTTTTCATTTTGAGCCCGAAGCATCGCTGCCCTTGCTTGGCGATTGATTCAGGTAGAATCGCTATCAACCTAGAGTGCGGCAGTAATGTGAGTTGTAGATTGAGGCTTTCTACATAGAGGCCTATCTGGCGGGGTGGGAGCCTTCTTTTTCACCATATAAGGTAACGGGATCGTCTTTGTCATCGATCAGGCTGGATTTGATATGCGGATAGCTAAAAAGGGCGTCGCTGCTCCAGTTTTCGAGAACAGGATGTCGGTTATCAACCAAGCCGACGAGTTCTTCATTTACGAGGCGTTTCTGTTTAAAGCGAGGGTTGGCCTTTATACCAGAGCCAATGATCATATCTAACTCGCCATTGTCTAACTTTGAGTAACTGTTGCTGTCCAGCATTTTCAAGTCAAAAACAATGTGCGGAGCTTCGGTATTAATAGCTCGATGGCTCTGGATAAATAGCTTGCAACGAGAAAGTCATGAGTGTGAATTCTGAAACGGCGTTGAGTTGTAGAAAGATCCAAAGACTTAGGCGTAAACAAAGTCTCTATTTCATCAAGTATGAAACGAAGTTTGTCTGACTGGTCGAGCGCATAATTGGTAGGTTCAAGCCCCCCCTTGGCGTTGCGAATAAAAAGTGGATCGTCAAAAGCAGCCCTTAGCCGGGTAAGGGTATGACTCATGGCTGATTGGCTGACATTCATTTTTGCTGCTGCCCGCCCTACGTGCCGTTCATCTAACAAGGCGCGCAGTGACTTCAGTAAGTTGAGGTCAATTTTAGAAATATTATTATCATTCATAATGGTTATCGACAGTAATCACTACCATTTATAATGTTCGGATCTTAAGCTCTTTTCAACCCCCCCCGATTAAAAACGAAGAGCACGATGAATACCTTTCTTACAGTAGTAATTGCATTGCTTTCGGCATTTTTCTTATTTGCTAGCTCAATCAAGTTATTTGGTTGGCAGAAAATGATATTCGATAAGCAGCTAGCGTTTTTTCACTCTTACGGATTGAATCGCCAGGTCATGGTGGTTGTCGGGCTCTCTGAGCTATTTGGTGGCCTTGCTATTTGGTTTCAAAGTAGCCTTTTCGGCACACTTGGAGCTCTGGCTTTGCTGGGAACCTCTCTGGGGGGGGCCATCATCTGCCATCTTCGGTTTGATACCTGGAAGGATGGTATTCCTGCGATGATCACATTGTCTCTCTCAAGCATGATTGTATATTTTTCTCTGCAGGGAGCGTCGTGGTTGTAAATCTGTTTTTGCTTTTAATGCAAAACATCATTGCGTGTAGGCGCATTGTTAGCCAGCCTCATTATTAATAGTATCAATGGTGACAGCGTAAGAGCTTCATATATAGGAATAATAATGACGACCAATGTAATAAGAACAGCAACAGTTGCAGCGTGTTTTTCAGTTACTGCTCAGGAGATCATTCGACAGCTAGTTGAATCAGGTACTCAGGTTGTTGGCTATGGCCGCAAGGGAGATGAGCAGCGCGCAATAGAACTAGAGAGCCAATATGATGGAAAATTAACGGTTTTACTGGGTGACTTAGCTGCAGAAGAAGACTGCCAACAACTTGTGGCTCAAGCTTTGGATATTTTGGGTGGAGCAATAGATGTTCACTACCACTGTTCTGGGGGGGTCTATTCTTGGAACCGTTGGGGAGGACGTTCCGGCAGTTGAAGTTGAACGTTTGTTCAATGCTAACTTTACAACGGCGTGGACACTTGGGGCGTGAAATATTTGCGGCAATGAAGCGAGAGGAAAAGGCGCGATCATGTTTGTATCGGCTCGAGATACAATCCGTAATGTTCCGTGTGGCTTCGGGCCATATATGGCCTCTAAGCTTGCTCTTAACGGGCTGGTAGAAAGCCTTGCAGCGGAAGGTGTTCTGTATGGAATTAAGGTCAATGCGGTGCTGCCGACGATTATGGATACTGATGTCAATCGCCAAGCGATACCAGATGTTGATCACACCAGTTGGGTAGATCCTGCTCAGTTAGCGGAGATCATGATTGATCTTACTCGACCTTCAAAAACTAACCTATCGGGGAGCACTGATACCCGTACAGGGAAAAATGCTGTAAGCACATGAAGTACTGTAAATACAAGCCAATGTATTGACAATGGATGGATACTCGCTGTGTAGTATCCACCTTTTCAAAACGCGAACGCAGGGTATTAAGCAGAGGTCAATGCTTGGTTCAGCCACTGGTTAAACTGGCCCTTTGGAAGCGCACCATTAATGCTGTCGACAACTTGGCCGTTTTTGAACACCATAACAGTTGGAATAGAACGAATACGATACTGAGCGGCGAGTGCCTGCTGGGCTTCGGTATCAATTTTTACGAAGCGGATATCCCCCCCTCTCTTTCTGCGGCAACATCTTCGAAAATTGGCGCGAAGCCAACACAGGGGGTTACACCAGGGTGCCCAGAAATCAACAACAACGGCCTTGTCGCCTTGGATCAGCGACAGAAAGTTATCTGTTGTGCCTTCAACGGGCTTTCCGTCCAATAGTTTGTCTTTGCATGCGCCACAAGAGGCAATGTCGTTAACTCGTTCGGTTGGGATACGGTTAAGTGCCTTGCAGTGTGGGGCAACGGGTAGTCATCGTGGTCATCATTGCGTTCCATTGAAAGTATTTGGCAATAATGTAACGACTACCCCCCCAAGATTAGAAAAGCCGGAATAATAGATTGATACGATAGATTACTTCTATCAAGTTACACTACCAGCTATTGTTGTATCTTAACTGACCTTTGAAGAACTGTACGTGTTAGTGAATTAACCCCCAGCTCCTTTGCTTCAGCGATGGTAAGGCCACTGTCGCGAATGTCGCGAAGCATCTCAATACGGCGTCTTGCCTCTGCTTTTTGGCGTTTGCACTGTGCTATGTTTGAAGCGGTTTCATCTTTGTAATCCCACTTCGAAGCAACATCTGCAATCTCTGTGTGGTCGATAGAGTTGATAGACACAATTACCTCCTAAAGAAACCCTGCGTCAAATTCAACTTATCTTTACCAAATGAATTCGGAAGAGTTAAGACGATAAAATCCACTTTGTGACACATCGCATAATAGTGCAAATTGTATGAAAACATGCTTTGAATCAGCCGCGTTTGGGAGTACCTTTGACTGTTCCAGCTCAGAAGAAATAACGGTGGCAGATCAAAGTTTTTGCTTACACGTGTTTCGTTTTATTCATCTCTTTTTTTGTGCCATTTTTGCCTCATTTCCCTTTGTCGAATTAAAGAGATAAAAACTATATATATTAAATGTTTAGCAGTTTTTTCGTTCGTTTTTGGAAAGAGTCATTTTTTTGTGGTTCCTCGTTGCATATCTGAAATATCTTTCCTTAATATTCATTGTGCTTATGGCTGTCCCCCCCTTGGCAGTTACAGAGCTTCCTCCCTCCAAAAACAAGATGAAGAGTATTGTGAAAATCGGCATATGCCCGACAAGTTCCTCCAAACCAGAAAGCAGAAAAGTTGTCGTGAATATAGCCAGCAATAGTGCGTAAATAATTCGGTTGGCAAGATTGGCAATCAGAAGTAGCCCGATAATCGTTTCACTGATCCCGACAAACAATACGAAATGAAGGTTGCTGATCTGGGGGCATGTTCAGTAGCGGGAAGAAATTGTAGTAGTCGTTCTGGTCGATGAATGCCAAAGCCATACCAGGAAGCATGAGCTTGTTGTGAATTCCCAGCTCCAATAGCTGAAGCCCAAGGCCTATTCGAATCAGATGAACGGCGATTCTGCGCCATTGGTCTTTATTCTTCCCCCATGATTTACAGAGGCTATAGTCATTTCGGTTAAGGCTGGGGGCCAATAAAGATCAGCGAGAGACCGACAAACAAGAACTCGAACACATAATCCAGCGCGATAAAAAAAGGGAAAAAAAGTAGTAGTGCTATGGAGGTGAGTACAATCGCAACGCCCGTGAAGCTAACCGAGATAGCCATAATCACAATAGCTGTTGCTTGGATGAAGACGCCATACAAAGCAAACTGAGGTGAAAGGTAGAGGTTTGGGGCAAGGAATTCACCCTGCAATAAATTGACCGCGAGATAGCAATTAAGAATCAGTACCAGGAAGTACCATAACCAGGGATGGGGGGCGTTATGACAGGGCGAGTTAAACCGACTTTCAATGGGTGGGGGGGAGAATTGGAACACGGGTGAATAGAGCGGCAAGTGCAAAAAGACTGAGTGTTGTTAGTACAATTGCTAGTGAAATGGTATCGAAGGGGGGGAGGCTGACGTCCGGGTTTGTGCCGTCGGCGATAAACCATCTTACGTGGGCATAACTAGGTTGGCTAAAACAAAGGAGAGCCAAGCAGGCCGTGATCTGTGGGCATGCTTTAACCAGTCCTAATTTCATGCTTATCATTTTATGTATCCTCCCAAAGGGTAACGTTGGATTATTTTGTTGGTTCATCGCTGAGATCTGAAGTCAGCGTCAAGAGAAACGCTTCGAGTTGGTTGATTTGGTAGGGCAATAATTTCAATGGTATTAAGTCTGAATGTGCCCCCCCGAAAGGTGCTGCGGCACGGTTGTAATAGCGGAGAACGTCTTTAAGGGTGCTAAATTGCCCTGCATGCATATAAGGGGCTGTCGCTGAAATATTTCTCAAACTAGGTACTTTCGTTGATCCTTTGAGTTCATCAGTGGCTCTCTTGCTAAAGAGCAGCTCTTTACATTGCGGTGATTTGCTATCGCTATAGCGGCCTAGGCAATTAAAGGGATCGGCCAAAGCGACCTCAATGCCTCTCCAGCGCCCTTGTTGTGCATTAGAAAGTGGTGTTGGGACTGTTGTCGCGTGAAAGTCTCCATTAGAGAGTAATGGTCCGTTATGGCAACGGAGACATTGTCCTTGCTCGCTGATGAAAATTCTTAGTCCTGCAATTTCGTTCGCGTTTAGAAGGGGAACTTGAATATTCGCAGACTTTTTTGTTGAGGCACTGAGTTGATCGATATAGCGATCAAACCGGGTATCCTGGGGCCACAAGGTTGCCTGATAAGCGGCAAGAGATTTTCCTATATTCGCGAAAACACGGTTAATAGCGTTTTGTGTGTACGTATCTAGCTGTTGCCATTGCTCTTGTTCAGCAAGGTGTTGACTGTTCGGAGATGCTTGTTCAGGCAGTAATGTATTGACTAGCTGCGTGGGGATGAGACCAAAGGTATCTTGGTAAAGAAGCGGATACTGCTTGATAATGTGCTGAGCATATTGAGTACGTGTGCCACCGTGTTCAATATGATTTTCGAGAGGTTTTAAGGCTTGGGCCCATAGGCTATCAGCACTACCATCAAGCATGAACCAATTGAAACTGGCGACACCGAGTAATGATGGAACCTGCTTGCTTATAGATATGTCGCTGTTATGCGTTAAGGTAAAATAGTGCTCTGGCTGGTGGCAGCTAGCGCAAGCAATTTGCTTCGATCGGCTTAATTGAGTATCAATAAAGAGCTGTTGACCAAGCATAGCGGCCTGTGCGTTGTGGAAGTATTTGTTCGAGGGGGGTCACTTACCTCCCATTTACTTGGAAGCCGTAAACTATGGAGAATTGCTAATTCTTCCTGAGTCCAGTTCATTTCTGTAGACACTGGTTTATTTATTGTTAGGAAGAAAAACAATATTGCCGTAGCAGATGTTATGGCTAATAATATTTTATTTTGAGTTGACATGATCTATATCAATTTTTATTATTTGATGAAATTGATCGCTTTCATTAATACCTGTGAGTTCTATTTGCCATTTCCCATACATATTAAATTTGACGCCATCAATGATGTATTTTCCTGGTTCTGTTTCTTCTGTTAATCGAGGCTGTGTTGGTAAGCCATGTTTGTGAGCCGGCATACCTCCGTCGACTGAAAATTCTAAGCCTTGGACTGGTTGTCCTGACGGATCATTAATCTCAATAACCCAAGATTGTATTTGATTCAACTGGATAGGAGGGTCGGTAGGTGATGTGCTGATATTATACCGAGACGTTTGTATGGTAACAGGCAGTAAAGTACCCGCTAGTAAAGGATTATTTACTAACAATAGTAAAGTTATTACTACATATTTATTCAACACAGTGACCTAGCTCTTAGATTGGTGATATTTAGATTTTGAGTATTGTTTTTAAAATATTCCTTATCAAGCTCAGCATTAAGAAAAGCCATGATAAATATGTGGTAAAGGAGTTGGAAGTTAATGTCTGATTATATAAATCAGTACGATTATCATTTTGAATTAGGTATTCACTATGTTTCTTTGTGCTTACTTATATAACTGTGTTCGATGACTGTGACGGTTGATCGGGTAGGGTAGTTTGGGGGGGATACCTAAGTACTTAGATAAGGCTGCTTTTGAAAGTGTTCTTTAAGGTTTCAATGACTTTTTCTGCATCCTCGCCAAGAATCGAGAAGACTAGCGTATCGTTGTGTTGGATGTTTAGCGACATTAGTTTGTTGATACTTTTGGCATCGACGGACTTGCCTGCTTTTGCGAGCCATATCTGAGCGTTGAAAGAACGAAGTGTGGCGGAAAGTACGGCGGCAGGGCGAACATGGAGCCCGTGGGGGCTGATCTGCCGTACATGAAAAGATGTGCAGTTCTTGATGGTTGGTATTTGTTGCTGTCGTTTCGCTTTGCGATTCTTCCTGTTGTAGCGGTTGACCGAGAGCTTGGGATTTGGCTGATAGGGCACCCATGGCCTCACTATGTACTCTCTCTAGCGGCAAGCCTGATGCTGCCGAAACACTGGCAGTAATACAACCTTCGACAAGCGGCGCAGCACAGATTTTAACCGTTTGGCTTTGTATGGGACCCATGAGATCAAGTGCTGTTTCTGCGCTGAGGATTGCGCTGCCCAGATCCACCATCACCAGAACGCCGTCGTCTGAATACACTTCCTCTATGGCATTCATTACAGCAATAGCATCGGTTCCAATAGGGTTTTCAGGATCATCAACACCAGCGGCAATGGCTATGTTGACTTTGCTTTGGGTTACCTGTGAAGCAAGATCTAACAGCCCTTGTGCAAGCTTCAGGCTATGGGAAACAATGACAATGTTGACCATGGTTTAAAAGTTACCAGTTTCTGTACACGGTGCCATCAACGCGTTTGAGAAAGTAATTGATCATTGTCTTCATTGCGGACTTCCTATCAGAGTACCTGTCTGTTTATGTTAGTAGACAGCAGTTAGATTTGTTCGAATATCATGATGAATAGAGGCTCCATTGAGGAGCCTCTATTAGATGTTATAACTGAGAATATTTGGTTGAGCGTTAGTGCTGCTTTCTAGGTTGTAGCTAGTCGATTTTAATACTGAGGCCTTTTGCTAGAGCAATGCCTAACGCTTTGTCTGTTTTCAAAAAGTGTTCCACTTGCTGTTTTTTGATTTGCTCATTATCTACCTCGCTCATTGACGCAACAATGTTGCCAATAAGCCGTTGTTGTTGATCGGGAGCCATCAAGCGGAACAGGTTGCCCGGCTGGCTGTAGTAATCATCATCATAATCTCTGAAATTGAAGTGCAGGGCTTCTCGCTCCAGTCTCAATGCCGGTTCTGCATCGTGGCTCGGGACATAGCTATTGTGATGATTTGGGGGGGCATAGTTTAGATTTTCACCACCATTGTCGTCGGTGCGCATACTCCCGTCACGGTGGGTAGTATTGACCGAAGGTTTGGGTCTATTCACCGGCAACTGGCCATGGTTAACACCGAGGCGGTAGCGCTGGGTATCGCCATAGGAAAATAGGCGGCCTTGCAGCATGCGATCTGGCGAGTAGCCAATGCCCGGCACGATATTGGCTGGGGTAAAGGCGGCTTGCTCTACTTCAGCAAAGTAGTTCCCGGGGGGTTACGGTTGAGTTCCAGTGTGCCCACATCGATTAACGGGAAGTCGCCATGGGGGGGCCAGACTTTGGTGAGATCGAATGGGTGTATGGCGTACTCGCTGGCTTGCTTCTCGGTCATGATTTGGACTTTGACATCCCAGCGCGGAAATTGCCCACCCTCGATACTCATAAACAGATCGACCTGAGAGGACTCCCGGCTTTTGCCAACCACACTGGCAGCCTCTTCATCGGTATAGTAGCGATGACCCTGCTGAGTTTTGAAGTGAAACTTAACGTAATAACGCTCATTGCTTTTATTGATGAAACTGAAAGTGTGGCTACCGTAACCATTGATGTGACGGTAATCCGTAGGAATGCCTCGGTCGCTGAACAGGATCATGACTTGATGAAGCGATTCGGGATGGCGAGACCAAAAATCCCAGGCGGCAGTTGCGCTCCGAAGGTTCGTTTTTGGATCGCGTTTTTGAGTATGGATAAAGTCAGGAAACTTCAGCGGATCACGAATGAAGAAAACCGGCGTGTTGTTGCCGACGAGATCCCAGTTACCTTCATTGGTATAGAACTTGAGGGCGAAACCACGCACATCTCGTTCTGCATCAGCCGCACCTTTCTCTCCGGCTACTGTCGAGAATCGCAATAAGACATCGGTTTGTTTGCCGATGTCAGAAAAAATATCGGCTTTGGTGTATTGGGTTATGTCATGGGTAACCGTGAACGTACCGAATGCCGCAGAGCCTTTGGCGTGTACGACTCGCTCTGGGATACGCTCCCGGTCAAAATGAGCTAGCTTTTCTATAAGCCAGGTATCTTGCAGCAAAATTGGGCCTTTGGCGCCTGCTGTTAGGCTGTTATCGTTATCTACAACAGGAGAACCATTTGCTTGAGTGAATGTTTTCTTTGTCATGGGACAGCTCCTTTGGGGTCTAAGATAAGGTTAAGCCTGTCCTATTAATTGGTAAAATCAGTAATTGCTATCTTATCAATAAGCAAAACCACTCAATAGCAAGATAACCGTAATCGCGTGAGGTTTCCTCTCATTCTCAGTGATGGTTCTCATCAGTAATATTATCGGTGATTTTTTTATCGTGACTATAGCCTTCAGGTTTCTGTTGTCTAAGCTTTTTTGTATGTATCCTCAAACAACTCTAAGGTGCAGTGCTCTTTTTTCGATGGACGTTATTGGCATTCGTTTTCTGGCTAGTCAGTATGCAGGAGGCGACTCATGCTGAAGAGGCTGGGAGTGGGCACTATGCCCCAGGCTTTCTGGCATCGGCAGTTGATATGACTCCGATAAACGAGGCCTTTGTAATTCGTGTGAAAACGCTTAACTATGAAGGCTCTTTGGGGAATACAAAGCTGCCAATAGCAGGCCTTGTCGTGACAGAGGCTGATATTGAAACGAGCGAGGTTGCGTTGGAGTTGCTTTGGAACCCAAGAGGTGAGTTCATTGATGGTTGGTCGTACAGTATGGGAGCAACATTTCCTTATGTTTCAATGAAAGTTTCTGCCGGAATTGTTGATGAGTTGAACAATATAGCTTCTGTCTCTCGAAGGGTCACATCAGAGGAAAGTGGTTTTGGTGATCTCATTTTTCAGCCACTGATGTTGTCTCACACTATTGAGCGATATTGGTGGGGAGATTACCGTTTAGCGATTTATGCCCCTACGGGGGGAATATGAGATAGGGGCGTCTGGCTAATACAGGCAAAAATTATTGGACCCTTAGCCCCACATTGGCATTGATTCATATCGAGCCGGCAATTGGACGAGAATTCTCCGTATTTGGTGGCATTGATTTTAATAGTAACAACAGCGATATCGACTACCAGACTGGTATACAAGCCCATATTGAGTCGACGTTTGTCCAGAACCTGATCTTATTTGGAGGGTTTACAGGCATCGGAGCCAGCGGCTACTGGTATCGACAGCTTACTGGCGACAGTGGTCGGGGGAGCTGTGTTGGGCAAGTTGAAAAGTGAGGCCTTTGGAATAGGTCCTGTTCTGAGCTATCGAACGCAATGGAACAATGCAGAGATATTTTGTGAGCTTAAATGGCTTCATGATATAGAGGCAAGTCAACGCTATGAGGGCGATACCATTTTATTAAAAGTAAGTGCCGAGTATTAGGTTGCAGGCAGATTCTTCTAAGTAAAAAGCAATGGCACTGGCTGCCTGCAATCTTCCTTTTTGTTGTTTTAATCTATGCCCTCGTTTTTTTATTGATTAATGGCATGCCAAACTTGTCCTAATGATATTCCACCATCATTAATCGGTACCAAGCCTGGCCATAGTATTTGATGCCCTGCAGTTTTTAGCTTTGACAGACAAACTTCATGGAAGTATCGATTTTGGAAAACGCCACCACACAAGATAACAGGGAGTGATCTGTGTTCATTCGCAACTAGGCAGACACTGTCTGCGAGTGCATCCATAAATGCTGCAGATATTTGACCAGTACGTTCTGGGGTCAATGGCTGATCGACTATGGCTGCAACAATATCGTACATAAAGCGAGCAGTGTGCCATTGATTATTATGCTTGGTTAATGTGAATTTTATCGCTTGCTTGTTGGTGTTGTTTGCTGCCGCTTCAAGCAGCATTCCTGCTTGCCCCTCAAACTGATTTTTTTCGATTAGTCCTAAGGCACATGCCACAGCATCAAATAGGCGTCCAGCGGAGCTGGTACTGATACAGTTACGGTCGCTTTCCCAGATTTTATGTAGGTCACCGATAGCCTGTGGAGAATACTGCTTGATTACTGGAAGATTTAGTTTGCGAATTTCATCGAGAGAGTAGCGCTGAAATAATAGTGCAAGCAGTACGCGGCGTGGATCTTTTATAGCTTCTTTACCACCGATAAGTTTAAAGGGTTGTAATTGGCATAGCGTGCTAAATCCCTTTGTATCTGCAACCATGGCCTCGCTCCCCCAAAGATTACCGTCATCCCCAAGTCCAGTTCCATCGAAGCTAAAACCCACCGCAGGATTGGTGTATTGATTGGCGGCCATCACGCTGAGTACATGGGCATAGTGGTGTTGTACCGCGAGAAGTTGACATGTATTTTTTGATTGATTTTTCGCCCCATCGAGTTGACGTATAATCGGGGGTGCTTGTCATGAATTAGTACACTCGGTTTTAGTTGATAAAGACGCTTAAAGGTCTCAAGTGTAGTCTCGAAATAATCTTCGGTTTCGATGCTAGAAAGATCGCCAATATGTGGGCTAATAAACACGTTATGGTCGAATCCAAACGCGATGGTATTTTTCTGTTGTGCTCCAACAGCGATGGTGGTGCTAATTTGTTTTTCCTTCATCGCTAGGCTGAGTGGTGCATAGCCTCTTGCTAGACGCATGACTTGGATTTCATTACCGATGACCTGTACAACGCTGTCATCACAAGCATTTAAGATTTCTCTGTCATGATCTAAAATAGCGTCGACTACCTTACCTAGTTTCTTTTGGATCTTGCGACTGTCAGTAATAATTGGTTCACCGCTAAGGTTTGCGCTGGTGGCGACAATAGGCCTATTTAACTCTTTTAACAGAAGCTGATGTAGCGGAGTGTAGGGGGGGAGGAAAAGTCCTAATTTATCGATGTCTGGTGCGACGTTTTCACTAATCAGTAAGGGGGATGTGGGGTGTTTTTTCATCAAAGTGATGGGGCGTGCTTGTGAGCTAAGTAGTTCCCATTCTTTATCGTTTCCTAAT
>LLEM01000174.1_pt1 | contig 12843 bp, 20 predicted proteins | sample 595841 | NCBI WGS metagenome assembly LLEM01 (sample SAMN02919313, study PRJNA255460) | bioreactor metagenome | biome: chemostat; feature: culture 2012_10.2; material: sediment; isolation source: day64 10degC chemostat 2012 inoculated with Wadden Sea sediment taken from... | place: Germany: Bremen ...
GACGGACTGCTGCCAACACCAATGACATTTACATTGCCATCAGGCAACACTTCCCCAACCAAAGCACTCACTTTGGAAGTGCCGATATCCAGGCCCACTATGAGTTTTTTATCTGCCGCCTTCGTCATTAGCGCACGCTCTTATAGTTATACTCACCAAACAACTCTAAACACTCAGAAGCTTGTTCTGGCAGTATTATTCTGGAACCACTATCCAACCCACAGCAGCCCCCGGTGTCGTAGCGCAAGTCTACGTACTCAATGGCTTTTCCTTGCTGCTCTAATTCAGGATATAATCCGATAAAACGCTCAAGGCGTTCCATTCGGGCTTCTCGACCCAATTCGAGTCGAACTCCATTTGTTAACCATGCTCGCCAGGCTCGGCGTTCATTTAATGCCAAAGAGGCAATTTCGAACCCCGCAAGCTGTAATCTTGGTTGCATCTCATGCAACGCAGCCAGCACTTCCCGACTGCTACCTTCCGGCCCCGTTAATTCGGCCAGACTTTTCTCTCTTACCTGCTCTGCCAGCGCCCTGAACACCGTACCTTCGGTATTCACCAGGTGTTGCTGGTTCCAGATTGCCGCAGGCTGGTGTTCAACCAAAAATACTTTGATTGAATCTGGCCACTGCTTTCGTACCGACGCTCTTGAGATCCAAGGCAGTGCTTCCAAGGCCAGTTGGATTTTGTCAACATCCTGGGTCATAAAGCTCCCTAGATGATCCAACTGTAATATTCCCTGGCGAACTTCGTCAGCACTCAGGTACTCCAGCTTTCCCTGAATAACCAGTTGCGATAACGGCAGCCGATTGGCATCTGTCATCCAGTTTATCCCTGCACTAAAAAGCCAGGCGATAAAACCAATTACAAAAAGAAAAAACGCCGCTCCTCCCCCCCAATGTGCTGCTGTAGCAGAGGGAGGCAGGGATACTCTTTTCAAGACTGCATCAGCCATATATCGTTTGTTGCCCTTACCTCAATCGTCGTAATCACCTCCAAAATCACTCGGAGGGATATCTGACGTTTGCAAAAGTCAGGTAGGAATATACAAAGTTGATCGATTATACCGACCAACCCGCAGCTCTCCAACTATTGTTGAAGATTTCCTTTCATATCCTGAGATCAAAACCTAATAAATGGTTATATCATGGACACTTTGCTGTTTAAAAACAATGCAATAAATGTACCATTTCACCTCTAACAGTAGATGAATAGGTTAGTCATGGTTCATTTCTGCAATATTCAACTTCATTTCAGCCAGTTGGCGGGCAATCCTACCAACATCTCCCGCACCTTGAGTTAAAACTAAATCATCATTCTGAATAATATTGGCTAATGCCGCCGGCAACGCATCGCTGCTAGGCACAAAAATCGGATCGATCTTGCCGCGTCCGCGAATGGTGCGGCAAAGAGCACGCCCATCGGCACCTGCAATTGGCACTTCACCTGCCGCATACACATCCAACATCACCAACACATCAACTTGTTCCAGTACATTGGCAAAATCATCGTAGAGGTCACGGGTACGACTATAACGGTGAGGCTGGAATACCATAACCAGACGCTTTTCCTTCCATCCGGCACGTGCGGCCTTGATTGTTACATCCACTTCACTCGGGTGATGACCATAATCATCCACCAGCATGACGGTTCCGTTACCGGAGTCAAACTCGCCTAAGTGGTCAAAGCGACGTCCCGTTCCCTGAAATTCAGCCAGTGCACGAATAATCGCCTCGTCTTCGACACCTTCCTCTGTCGCAACGGCAACAGCGGCAGTCGCATTGAGTGCGTTGTGCTCACCAGGAATATTCAGCTTAATATTCAACGCCGGCTTGCCCTGACGCAAGATAGTGAAATATCCCTGCTGACCTTGCTGATTATAGTCAACCAGACGCACGTCAGCATCTTCGGCAAAGCATAAGTGATCACCTGACGGCCAATTCTTGGCAGCAGCTCACGAACCACCGGATCATCAATACACATCACGGCTAAGCCATAGAATGGTAAGTTATGCAGGAAATCGATGAACGTCTGCTTCAGCACTTCAAAATCGCCGCCATAGGTTTCCATATGATCGGCTTCAATATTCGTTACCACACATACCATCGGCTGCAAATGCAGGAATGACGCATCACTTTCGTCGGCTTCGGCAATTAGGTAGCGGCTGCAACCCAGACGCGCATTGGTACCGGCACTTTTCACGAGGCCGCCATTGACGAATGTCGGATCGAGCCCTGCTTCAGAGTAAATCTGCGTAGTCAGTGCGGTAGTGGTCGTTTTACCGTGAGTGCCGGCAATAGCAATGCCATGACGGTAGCGCATTAGCTCGGCAAGCATCTCAGCCCGGCGAACAACCGGGATCCTCAGCTCCCGCGCAGTGACAAGTTCAGGGTTATCGGCGGCAATCGCAGTGGAAACGACCACAACACTGGCACCTTCTACATTGCTGGCAGCATGGCCAAAGAAGAGTTCAGCCCCTTTTTCTATCAGGCGTTCAGTGACCGCATTCGGCGCAATATCCGAACCACTGACACAATAGCCCTCATTGACTAACACTTCGGCGATACCGCTCATCCCGGCTCCGCCAATCCCAACAAAGTGAATACGCTCTACACGACGCATCTCTGGCACCATTGTTCTGATTTTTGCTAATTGCGGGTTATCCAGTTTACTCATCACTCTGTCTCTTATTTATTTGCTAGCGACTTGATCACATCGGCAACACGCCCATCGGCGTCAAGGATCGCTGCATCGCGCGCAGCACTTGCCATTTTGACAAGCGAGTCACGGTCTAATTGGTTTAATTCTTCTGCCAGGCCCTGTGCGGTCAGATCCATCTGCTCAATCATCTTTGCCGCCCCGCACTGCACCAGATGATCAGCGTTCAATGCCTGCTGACGATCTTTGTGCATAAATGGAATAAATATTGCGCCTACGCCAGCTGCTGATAATTCAGACACGGTGAGTGCACCGGATCGGCAAACAACAATATCAGCCCATGCATAGGCGGCGGCAACATCATCAATAAACTCTGTCACTTTATGATGAGTACCTGCTTTATCTCTATACGCCTGTTCAGTTACGACTAGGCTACCTTTGCCTGCTTGGTGCCAGATAGTGACGCTTTCGCCCAGGATCCCGGCAACTTCAGGCATCGTCTGATTCAAAATACGCGCGCCCTGGCTTCCGCCCATAACCAAGATACGAACCGGCCCTTGACGGCCGGCAAACCGTTCACTTGGCGCAGGCAGCAAGGTAACATCCTTGCGAACAGGGTTACCGACAACTTCTTTGCCCGAAAATGCCCCCGGAAAAGCCTGCAGGACTCTCGATGCAATACGTGAGAGCCATTGGTTGGTCAGCCCCGCTACGGCATTTTGCTCGTGCAAGACAACCGGCACACCGGATAACCAGGCGGCAACCCCACCCGGACCACTGACATAGCCCCCCCATACCCAATACGGCATCGGGCTGCCAGGCTTTAATATATTGACGAGCCTGTAAAATCGCACCAACAATCTTAAACGGGGCGGTAAGCAAACGAGCGAAACCCTGCCCCCCCCGTAGACCTTTAACCTTAATAAAGTCAATTTCGATACCATGCTTCGGCACCAGATCGGCTTCCATCCGGTCGGCTGTGCCCAACCAGCGAATCTCCCATCCCTCCAGCTGAAGTTTCTTGGCAACAGCGAGTCCAGGAAAAACGTGACCTCCGGTACCACCAGCCATAACCAGCAAGCGTTTATTCTTGTTCATTGTCGTCATCATCTAATTCTTCTGCAGGACCAAATTTGGCAGCCAAGCGCTGCTCATGATCAATGCGTACCAATATGGCGACTGCCGTTGCCATGATAAATAAACTGGAGCCACCGTAGCTGATCAGCGGAAGGGTCAGCCCTTTGGTTGGTACTAGGCCAGCAGCAGCCCCCCCGACGTTGACCAGCGTCTGAAAGGCAAACCAGAAGCCAAAACCAAATGCCAGAAAACCACCAAAAAGTTGGCCTGACTGCAGGCATTTTCGGCCGATAAAGAGCGCCTTGAAAACCAAAGAAAAAATCAGCAGCAGTACTACCGTTACCCCCAAGCAGACCGACCTCTTCGGCCAGTACCGCAAACACAAAATCAGTATGCGCTTCGGGCAAATATTCAAGCTTTTGGATTGAGTTTCCTAATCCTTGGCCCAGCCAGTCCCCGCGGCCGAAAGCCATCAGCGACTGCGTTAGCTGGTAACCGCTGCCGAAGGGATCTTCCCACGGATCCATAAACGAAGTAACCCTGCGCAGACGATATGGTTCGAAAACAATCAGCAGGGCGATCCCCCAACACCGCTGCGGCGAGCATCGCCAAAAACTGCCACAGCTTGGCACCGGCAATGAACAGCATGCCGACAGTGGTAACAAACATCACCACAAACGAGCCCAGATCTGGTTGCTGCAGAAGTAGTACTGCGAGAATGGCCAAGACAACCAGCGGCTTGATAAATCCAAAAAAGCTATCCCGCACCTGATTATACTGGCGGACCAGATATCCGGCGAGGAAGATAAACAGCGAAAGCTTTGCTACCTCGGCAGGCTGGAGGTTGAAAACCCCCCAACGGAATCCAGCGTGATGCCCCATTGACCGAGCGCCCTATCACCAGAACTGCAATCAACAGCATAATCGACACCAGCAGCATCGGTACGCTGAACTGACGCCAGCGCTCAAGCGGAATTTGTACCATAAAGCCGGCGATCACCAGCGAACAAGCTAGGAAAAAGCGTGGCGCAATGCAAAATAGAAAGGCATATCAGTCAGACGGGTTGCCACAGGCACCGAAGCAGACGTCACCATCACCAGTCCCGTCACCATCAACGCCAGTGCTATCCACACCAATTGGCGGTCATACATGCTAGGTGCTGCCGGCCGAGTCAACCACTCACAGACCGCCGACCAACCCTCTCTGACCTGCCCCCCCAGCATCAATTCGCTCCGGAAACGGTGTTCTGTAGCTCAGTTGCCAATGCGACAAATGCATCACCACGAGCCATAAAATTAGGGAATTGGTCAAAGCTCGCACATGCCGGGGGGGATAACAGAATCATATCGCCAGCCTGCGCCGCTTTTGCCGCTATAATCATTGCCTGCTCCATGGTCTCGACAGATAACGGATTTTCAACAAGTGGGGGCAAAATGATGGCCATCACGCCCATAACAGTAAAGCTGTACATTTAAGTCAGCCAATACGGGCTTAAGTTCCGAAAAATCGGCCCCCCTTGCCATCTCCACCCATCAATAAGTGCAGTTTACCGGATAGATTCAGCCCTTTCAGCGCAGCCAGTGTACTGGCAAGATTCGTCGCTTTAGAATCGTTAACCCATCGTACATCGTGCGAGCTGGCGACCAACTGGCACCGGTGTGCCAGGCCGTTATATCGCTTTAGCGCCTGGCGAGCTGCCGAATGGTCAATACTGACCGCATCGGCCAATGCCAACGCCGCCAAACTATTGGCAACATTGTGGCGACCAACCAAAGCAATATCGCCAGTTGCCATCACAGGTTGCTGAGCGACTGCAAGGTATTCCTCCCCCCCTTCAACAGTAACCAAACCATATTCTGCCGAGTCAAAGCCAAAGCTGGTCATCTCGCCAGAGATGGCTTTGGGGGGGCAGGTTGCCAAATCATCGCGGTTATACACCGCCAGCTGCGCATGCTCAAAGATCCGCATCTTGGCCTGGCTGTAATCTTCCAGTCCGACATAACGATCCATATGATCTTCGGAAAGATTCAGGTATACCGCCGCTTTTAGCTGCAGCGAAGAGGTGGTTTCTAGCTGGAAACTCGACAGCTCAAGCACATAGAGATCGTGATCCTGTGCCAGCATATCCAAAGCCGCAAAGCCTATATTACCTCCGACGCCAACATTGATCCCCGCTTCCCTGGCCATCTCGCCGACCAGACTGGTGACGGTACTTTTGCCGTTGGAACCCGTGATAGCCACTACCGGCTTGTTCACCGCCCGGGCAAAAAGTTCAATATCGCCGACAATCTCAATCCCGGCTTCTGCCGCTGCGACCAACTCAGGCGTAGCCAGTGCAATCCCCGGACTGGCGACAATCAAATCAGCCGTCAGCAGCCAATCCATACTCCACCCCGCCACTGCAAAGTGCTACCTGCGGCGGCAACTTATCCTGCCCAGGCGGTGTCAGACGGGTATCGATCACTTTGATATCAAACTCGTCAGGTTGACGCAGCAGGTGGTTTACCACCGACAGTCCGGTCATCCCCAAGCCAATAACAACAACCTTTTCCACACCGTCCAAGCCATTCATTTAACGTACCTTCAGTGTTGCCAGTGCAATCAGAACCAGCATCAGGGTAATGATCCAGAAGCGGACAATCACCCGCGGTTCCGGCCAGCCCTTGAGCTCATAGTGGTGATGGATAGGCGCCATACGGAAAATACGCTGGCCACGAAGTTTGTACGAGCCTACCTGCAGGATCACCGATACGGTCTCCATCACGAACACACCGCCCATGATCACTAGCAGAAGCTCCTGACGGACCAGTACCGCAATCGTACCCAGAGCTCCGCCAAGGGCCAATGAGCCGACATCGCCCATAAAAACCTGTGCCGGATAGGTGTTAAACCACAAAAAACCTAAACCAGCACCAACAATCGCCGTACAGACGACCACCAGTTCACTGGCATCTTTCAGGTAAGGAATATGCAGGTAGTTGGCAAAATTCACGTTTCCGGTCGCCCAGGCAATAAACGCCATCCCTGCTGCAACCATCACCGTCGGCATAATAGCCAGACCATCCAGCCGTCGGTCAAGTTCACCGCGTTGCTGGTACCGACAATAACAAAGTAGGTAAAGACAATATAAAACAGGCCCAGCTGTGGCATAACATCTTTAAAGAACGGTACCACCAGCTGTGTCGCCACGGTATCTTGGCCATGCACATACAGGGCAAAGGCAACGCCGAAGGCGATCACCGACTGCCAGAAGTACTTCCAGCGTGCAATCAAGCCGTCGGTATTCTTGCGGACCACTTTACGGTAGTCGTCAACAAAACCAACAGCCCCCCATAGCCCAGCATAACGGTCAGCACCGCCCAGACGTATGGGTTAGAAAGATCGGCCCACAGCAGAACAGTGATAGCAATTGCTGCCAGGATCATGATACCGCCCATGGTCGGCGTACCACGCTTGCTGAAGTGCGACTCCGGACCATCATGGCGCACCACCTGGCCAATTTGCAGCAGCTGCAGGCGGGCAATCAAACGTGGCCCCATCCACAGAGAGAGCAGCAAAGCCGTCAACACACTGACAATCGCGCGAAACGTCAGGTATTCAAACAGGCGGAAAAAAGGGAACGTGGACTCTAATAAGTCAGCTAACCAGTAAATCATTATGCATTTTCCTGCAGTGCAGCAACAACGTCTTCCATTCGGGAACTACGTGCTCCCTTTGCCAACACTGTAATTTCTGTATGTTGTGAATTAAGTTGATGATTAAGCTGTTCTTTCAACAATCTGATCAGGTCAGATTTATCATCAAAATGTTGGCCGTGATTTATTTCACTGACCACGGCACTGGCCCGGCCATATGTTAGTACCTGCTCCAGCTTTTTAGCCATGACATATTCAGCCACTTCCCGGTGCAGTGCTGCACTGTCATTGCCCAACTCAGCCATATCGCCAAGCACAAACCAGCGCTGGCCTGAAAAAGTAGCAAGCAAGTCAATCGCCGCTTTCACAGAAGCCACACTGGCATTATAGGTATCATCGATGAGACGCAGGCCATCACGAGGCAAGGTAATATCCACCCGCCCTTTTACATTATCTACCTGTCCCAGACCACTTTTCACCTGCTCCAGTGTCGCCCCCCATTGCCATGCTTAACGCAGCAGCAGCCAGTGCATTGGCAACATTGTGGGCACCAGCCAGTGTCAACGTGACTGGCATATCACCGTCTGGGGTGCGCATTGTAAAACAAGCTCGGCCTTGACTGTTAATAAATATGTCACTTGCTGAGAAGTCAGCCGTCGTTTGTGTCGCAGAAAAAGTGATTAGTCGATGCCCAGAGAGCAACGGCTGCCACATTGCCAGTTCATTAGAATCCAGGTTGATAACTGCCCTTGTTTCGGCAACGGCTTCATCAGCACTCGCTTCAACTGAAGCAAGCCCTTCAAATATTTCACCTTTTGCCTTGGCTACTCCCTGTAGTGAGCCAAAACCTTCAAGATGGGCGGCAGCTAAATTATTAATTAACGCAACCTGCGGTTTCACCAATGCGGTGGTATAGGAGATTTCCTGCTGATGATTGGCACCAAGCTCAATCACTGCATATTCGTGGCTCGGTTCCAAACGCAAAAGGGTCAGGGGAACGCCGATATCATTATTAAAGTTGCCTGCGGTTGCCAGCACCCGGCCTTTCTGGCTCAGGATGGCAGCCACCATCTCCTTGACCGTGGTTTTGCCACAGCTACCAGTCAATGCCAGCGTTTTCAAGCCATGTTGCTGCTCCATACGAGCCTTAAGCCAGGCACCGAGCTGTCCCAGTGCCAAACGAGTATCCTTTACAACCAGCTGCGGCAGATCGACAGGTAAGTGCCTACTTACTAACAGAGCACCAGCACCGTTATCCTTGGCTGTCTGACAGAAGTCATGGGCATCAAAGCGCTCACCTTTGAGGGCGATAAACAATGTCTGATCCGCAATCTTGCGCGTATCTGTCGACACCTCTGCAATGACAGCATCACTGCCAATCAGTTCAGCCGCTAAAACTTCAGCCAGATGTGAAAGCCGAACCTCAATCATGCGTTATTCTCCAATAGTTCCCCCGACAGTTTCGCGGTCAGAGTAGTGAATCGTACGATCTGCCAAGATCTGATAGTCCTCATGTCCCTTGCCGGCAACTAAGATAATATCATCTGCCTCAGCAGAGGTCAGTGCCCCACTTACAAGCAGCATGACGGTCGTGGATCACGACAGCCGAATCTGGCTGTTGCAACCCTGTCAGCATATCAGCAACGATAACCGCAGGGTCTTCACTACGCGGGTTATCATCCGTCAAAATGATCTTGTCGGCCAACCGTTCGGCAATACCGGCCATCATCGGGCGCTTGCCGTTGTCACGATCGCCGCCACAGCCAAAAATACACCACAACTTGCCACGACAGTGCACACGCAAAGCCTGCAATGCTTTTTCCAGCGCATCTGGTGTATGAGCATAATCAACAACCATCATAGCTTTGTCAGGCTTTTGAAAAACTTCCATTCGCCCGATAACGGCCTGAAGCCTTGGTGCCGTTTCAATCAGAAGCGACAAAGCATGCCCCCTGTAGCCAGCAATGTCGCCAGAGCCAGCATCAGGTTCATCACATTAAACGAGCCAACCAGCGGTGCCGTAAACTTACCGCCTCCCCAAGAGGAGTCAAAAACGACAGTAACACCCTGGGTACTGTATTCCACCTGTTCAAGCCACAGTGCACGGCCTGAATGCTTGCTCAGATTGGATTGCTCACTGGCAACAGCAACGGCATCCGGCAAAGAAGCCAGCCACTCACGACCAACCTCGTCATCGGCATTAATGACCGCGATACCGGACTGGTGATTGGTAAACAAGGTTTTCTTTGCGGCAGCATAAGCAGTCATATCACCATGGTAATCAAGGTGATCTCGGCTCAGGTTGGTAAAAATACTGGCAACAAAGTCCAATGCTTTGACTCGGCCCTGCACCAAACCATGAGAAGACACTTCCATCGCAGCAAAGTCAGCACCGTCATTAACCAAGCCTGCCAATACCTGCTGGATTTCTATCGCGCTGCCGGTGGTATTCACCGCAGGTTTTAGCTGCTGCAGCAAACCATTTCCGGTAGTCCCCATCACACCCGCGCAGTAGTCTAGCTGCTCAGCCCATTGTGCCAGCAGCTGGCTGATGGTGGTCTTGCCGTTGGTACCAGTGATGGCAACCAGTTTCATTTGCTCGTCAGGCTGTCCATAGAAGCGACGGGCGATAGCTGATAGCAAATGCCCGAGATCGTAAAGATAAACAATAAAAATGCCATCCTGGCTTACTACTGTCGCGTTTTCAGCGATATCGTCAGCTTCTGCCAAGATAACGGCGGCACCCGATTCAATCGCTGCAGGAATAAACCGGCGGCCATCAACTGCATGGCCATTAACGGCGACAAACATCTCACCAGCGCGTACCTGGCGGCTGTCTAGAGTCATCCCGGTTAGCTCGACATCGGCTAGCTCTGTCGGTAATGTCGCTGCCGCAATCCATGGAGACAATAACGCTCCCACTTTATTGTTCTGATTAATTACCGGCATGCGCATTGCCTCTGTTATTGACGATATTCAACGATTCACCTGTACCGGCATCTGGCGGAACATTTAAAATCTGAAGTGCACTTTCCATCACTTCCGAAAAAATCGGCGCTGCAATCGCACCACCATAATATTTGTCACCCTGAGGCTCGTTCACCACCACGACCATGGCCAGGCGAGGATTACTGATTGGGGCAAGGCCGGCAGTCATCGCTATGTATTCATCGCTGTATCCGCCCGCAGCCGCCTTTTTGGCAGTACCGGTTTTAGCCCCGACACGATAGCCCGGCACAGCAGCACGTTTGGCACTGCCCTCTTCACCGGTAACCATCTCTAGCATATTCAGTAGCTTGCGAGTATTTTCCACAGACGCGACCTGGCGCCCCGGAACGACGTCTTCCGTTTTCAAAATCGACAGCGGACGACTCACTCCCATGGCGCCAAGAGTGGCATAAGCACGTACCAACTGAATCGGAGTCACGGATATTCCGTAGCCAAATGCCAGTGTTGCCCGTTCAAAATCCGACCAGCGGCGACGATCAGGGAAAAAACCCTGCGCTTCGCCAATCAAGTTGATCCCAGAAGCATCTCCCAGCCCGACACTGCTATACATGCCCAGTACCGCATCAATTGGCATCGCCAAAGACAGCTTACTCACCCCGATGTTGCTCGACTTTTTGAGGATCTTTGCCAAGTTGGCTTTACCGACCCGGGAGACATCCCTCACCCGGCTGCCACCAACCTGCATTAGGCCATTACCGGTATCGATGATCGTATCTTCATCCGCCACCCCCCCGTTTTCCATTGCGGCGAGTACCACAAACGGCTTGATGGTCGAACCTGGCTCCATGGCATCAGTGATCGAGCGGTTACGCATCCTGAAACTCTGTAGCTGATTGCGATTATTCGGGTTATAGGAAGGCGCGTTGACCATAGCCAGTACCTCGCCAGTACGCACATCAACCATGACAACAGTGGCCGAAGTGGCCTGATAGTCCACGACAGCCTGCTTGACAGCTCGATAGGCGACGGCCTGCAAGCGCTGATCTATGCTCAGGCTCAGCGGTTGGCCCGGCTCACGCTGCTTAAGGGAAATATTTTCGACCACCCGGCCATATCGGTCTTTGCGTACCGTCCTACGGCCCGGTTCACCAGTCAGCCAGCCATCATAGGTACTTTCAACACCTTCAAGACCATGGCTATCAATACCTGTTACCCCCCCTATCAGGTGGGCACTGACCTCGCCGGCTGGATAGTAGCGACGGGATTCATCTTTAAGCCCAACGCCTGGCAATTTCAGTTTGTTGACATAAGATGCCATCGCCGGGCTGACTTGGCGCTGGAGGTAGATAAAACGACGCTTCTTGTTTTTTTCAAGGCGGGATAGAAGCTGCTGGCGATCAAGCCCAAGGACATCCGCCAACGCAAACCAACGATCAGGAACCTGAATACCGCCATTTTTGTATATTTGAACCGGATCAGCCCAGACGGCCTGAACCGGCACACTGACCGCCAAATGTTCATCATTACGATCAGAAATAATGCCGCGAGCTGAAGGCATGGCTTTCACCCCGCAGCGAGCGCATGTCTCCTTCCTGGATCAGCTTGCCCGGCTCCAGTACTTGAATGTAGCCGCCCCGGCCAACCAAGGCAACCAAAGCCAGTACGACGCAACCACATATAACACCAAAGCGCCCACGGGGATAAAAACCGGTGGCGCTTTCTGGCGACGCTGATTCTTCGATTGTTGGCGCTTAAATATATTCATCAAATCTATTACTGTACGATGACTTCACTTTCTCTAGAAGGGCGTTTCATTTCTAGCTCTTTCTCGGCTAATCGCTCAATCCGGCTGTGTTCTGCCAGTGAGTTTTCCTCAAGGATCTGATTTCGCCATTCGATATCCAACTGATCCCGCTCAATCAGCAACAGCTCTTGCTTGGCAATCAACTGACGAGAATGGTGGGGTGATCAATACCACCCCCAAGGCAGAGACAAGCACCAAAACCAACAGAACAGACGGTACTCGTCCCACCGACACGAGATCCCGTGCGATCAAACGAGCAAGACTCTCCGTGGGTTCCGGTGCCAAACTCATACTCGTTCAGCCAGACGCAATACTGAACTACGCGAACGCGTATTATCAGTAATTTCAGACTTTGACGGCTTAATAGCCTTACCTACCGTCTTCAAATCTGCCGTTCCCAGCGCCTTGATTTGGTCTTCGGTCAGCGGCAGGCCTGCTGGCACCTCTGGCCCTTTACTCTGCTTACGAATAAAGCGCTTCACCATGCGATCTTCCAGCGAATGGAAGCTGATCACTGATAGGCGACCGCCTGGAGCCAAAACGTCAACCGCGCCGTGCAATGCCGTATCAATCTCATCCAGCTCACTGTTGATATAAATACGGATAGCCTGGAAACTGCGGGTCGCCGGATGCTTATGCTTGTCTCTAAATGGCGAGACCTCGGCAATCAAGCCCCGCTAGCTGGGTGGTACGTGTCAGCGGCTCTTTTTCAGGGTTCT